>Ga0070658_10000944_pt1 | contig 24840 bp, 27 predicted proteins | sample KBSC13metaG_FD_64664 | JGI IMG/M metagenome (GOLD analysis project Ga0070658, IMG submission 64664) | Corn rhizosphere microbial communities from Kellogg Biological Station, Michigan, USA - KBS C1-3 metaG | ecosystem: Host-associated > Plants > Roots > Rhizosphere > Soil ...
GCCGAGACCATGGAGATTTATGCGCCCATCGCGCATCGCCTGGGCATGGGCAAAATCCGCGCGGAGCTGGAGGATCTGGCATTCCGCGTCCTGGAACCGGAAGCGTCGAGGGGACTGCTCAAGGAGTTCGAAGCCGCGCATGAGGCCAACGAGGGGTTCCTCAAGGAGATCAAGCACACGGTGGAGCAGTTGCTGGCGCGCGAAGGCATTCCGGCGCGCGTGGAGGGCCGCCTGAAGCGCGCGTATTCGGTATTCCAGAAACTGAAACGCCAGAAGATCGGCCTGGATCAGGTTTATGACCTTCTCGCCGTGCGCATCGTCACCGACTCGGTGAAGAACTGTTACGCCGCATTGGGCGTGATCCACAACGAGTGGCATCCGATTCCGGGGCGCATCAAAGATTTCATCGCCATCCCGCGGCCGAATTTGTATCAATCGCTGCATACAAGTGTGCTGGGCCCGGGCGGCCGTCATTTCGAAGTGCAGATCCGCACCGAGGAAATGCACCGCGTGGCGGAGGAAGGCATTGCCGCGCACTGGAAATACAAAGAGGGGCGACGCGGCGCGGAGGACGACCAGCGCATCACCTGGCTGCGCCAATTAGTGGAATGGCAGCACGAGATGCACGATCCGGGCGAGTTCATGTCCACCTTGAAGGTGGATCTCTACCCGGAAGAAGTTTACACCTTCACGCCCAAGGGACGCGTCATCACTCTGCCGCGCGACGCCACGCCGATCGATTTCGCGTACGCGATTCACTCCGATGTCGGCAACACCTGCACCGGCGCGAAAGTGAATGGGCGCATCGTGCAGTTGAAGTATGGGCTGCGCAACGGCGACGTGGTGGAGATTCTAACCCAATCCGGCCACTTGCCGAGCAAGGACTGGCTGGCGCTGGTCAAGACTTCGCGCGCGCGCAACAAAATCAAGCACGTCATCAACACCACCGAGCGGGTGAAGGCGATTGAGATCGGCCAAAAGTATCTGGAGCGCGAGGCGCGCCGCTTTGGCGTGGCGTTGAGCCGCATCACGGAAGCGCAGATGAATGCAGTGGCGTCGGATTATGGCGTCAGCAAGATCGAGGACCTGCACGCGGCGCTGGGCTACGGGAAATATTCCGCGCGTCAGGTGCTCCAGAAACTGGCGCCGGACCAGGTAAGCCCGGAGACGCCGGTGGCCGCGCCCGTTCCCGAGCCGCCCACCGGAGCCGCTCCGGCGCAGCGGCATCCCGCTGGCGATCAGGACTTGATCATCAAGGTCAAGGGCATCGACGACCTCCTGGTATATCGCGCGAAGTGCTGCAATCCGATTCGCGGCGAAGCTATCGTCGGCTACGTCACCCGCGGCAAGGGCGTGGCAGTGCATTCGCTCAACTGCACCAACGTCCAGAACCTGATGTATGAAGTGGAGCGCAAGATCGACGTCGAGTGGGCGCGCGCCGCCAGTGAGACCTTCCAGGTGAAACTTCTGATCCACACGGAAGACAGGCCCGGCATCCTGAACCAATTGACGCAGGCGCTCTTTGGCGAGCAGATCAATATCCGCAGCCTCGAAGCGCGCGGCGACGACGAACGCGCCGCCGACGGAGCGATCATTGATGTCACCGTCGAGGTTCGCGACAAGAAGCAACTGGAGCGCGTGGTTTCCGCCGTGCGCCGCATCTCAGGCGTGCGCGATATCGAGAGAATCAATCAGTGAGTAACCCTTCCAACGAACCCGAGCACATCGCGATTTCCAAGTCCAAAGGCATCAAGATCGACTGGAAAGACCAGCATCATAGCGAGTATGGCGTAGCCTACCTGCGCGACGAATGCCCTTGTGCCACCTGTACGGGAGCCCATGGCACGCCTCCGCAGAAGTCCAATTACGAGGGCGGCGAACTGTTTCCCATGTACAAACCCAAGTTGCGGATGAATGAAGTGGAAGCCGTGGGCGGCTACGCGATTCGCATCGATTGGTCCGACGGCCACAAGACCGGCATTTACTCTTTCGACCATTTCCGCCGGATTTGTCCGTGTGATGAGTGCCGCGCGGCGCGGGGCTGAGGATTCACCACGCAAGACGTCGCAATCCGCTGATGCGATCGAAATGGCGGTCACGGCTCAAAACTGGAAGGCGATGTTCACGGCAAAGAGCGGCAATCCAGAGGTCATTCGATGGAATCGGCGTTCCAGCGCGTTTCAATTCCAAGCGGAGCCGGCATAGTGTTCGGCAGTCTCGCGGGTGATGTCGAGGACGAGGAACCCTGGGAGGTTCTCACGCAACCATTTCTGATGGTTGCTCCTGCGGGCAGACTGCGCGATGCCAAACCCATATTCACCTAAAACGATCACGGGAATCGCAGCTAAAGCGGCCTTTTCGAGCACTCCACGGATACCAGGCTCCTCATCGGCGATCGCGGAGAGCGCATTTGTGTCGATGATCAATCCCCATCTCAGGCTCGATCTTTTCGAACTCCTCATCGATTAACTTCTGGATTCGCACGTTCTCGTCGTGCAGATGACGCAATCCTCCTATTGCCTTTATCCACGGTTTATCCGCCGGCTTCGCGGCAGCCAGCTTTTCTTGCACGGCTTCCGTCACGAATTGGCGCAAGGAAATCCCGCGCTGGGCGGCCTGGGCTTTGGCCTTGCGAAAAACCGCATCGGGAATTTCCAGCGTGGTCTTCATACGACCCAGTTCCCATATTTACGGGAGCGGGCTAAAACTCGCCGCTCAGGCTTGCCAGACTATCTTGCCGGTGACAATGGTAGCGATCGGACCACCATGGAACGACACACCATCGAACGGCGTGTTCCGGCTCTTGGAAAGCGACTTGTTCACGTCGTAGGTCCACTGCCGGTCGGGGGAGAAAATCGTGACATCACCGACCGCACCAGCGGCGAGAGTGCCGCGCGGGATGCTTAAGATCCGAGCCGGGTTGACCGTAAACATTTCGATCAACCGGCCAAGACTGATTTTCCCGCTGTGAACCAGATGTTCTAGCGCAATCCCGAGCGCCGTTTCCAGGCCAATGATACCGAACGGACACTTCTCAAACTCCTGCATTTTTTCGCTGCCCGCGTGCGGCGCATGATCCGTGGCGATCGCGTCGATGGCTCCGTTGACGACGCCCTCTACAACCGCGTTCACATCGCTCGCCGACCGCAGCGGCGGTTTCATCTTATAATTACTGTCGTACGGGATCATGCCGGCGTCGGTCAGGGTTAAGTGATGCGGCGTCGCTTCCGATGTGACCGCAAGCCCTTTGAGCTTCGCGAACGCTACCATTTCGACGGAGTGGCGCGAAGAAATGTGCGCCACGTGATAGCGCGCGCCGGTGAGCTCGGCGAGCAGAATGTCACGCGCTACCATCACGTCTTCCGATGAGCCCGGAATGCCGCGCAGGCCCAGGCGAACGGATTCCGCGCCCTCATGCATATCGCCGCCGGCGCTCAGGTGCAGATCCTCGCAGTGATTGATCACGGGCATCTTGAAGCTGCGCGCAAATTCCATCGCGCGGCGCATCAGTTGGGCGTTCATCACCGGCCGGCCATCGTCGGAGATGCCAACCGCGCCCGCCTGACGCATGGAGCCAATGGCCGCCAGTTCCTCGCCCAAGCTGCCGCGCGTAATCGCGCCGATGGGAAACACATTGACGATCGCGTGGCGCCGCGCTTTTTCGACGATGTAAGTGGTGACGGTCGCGCTGTCATTCACCGGCGCGGTATTGGGCATGGGACAGATGGATGTGAATCCGCCTGCTGCCGCTGCGCGCGCGCCGCTTTCGATGGTTTCCGAGTGCTCAAACCCCGGCTCGCGCAGATGCACATGCATGTCGATGAAGCCCGGCGCGACGATCAAGCCGGTGGCGTCGAACACTTGCGCTCCTGCGGGGGACAAGTTGGCGCCCACACCTTTAACGAGCCCGTCCTCGATCCACACATCGGCCACGGCGTCGTGGCGTGACGCGGGATCGATCACTCGGCCGTTCTTAATGAGCAGCGCCGGCATTGGCATCTCCACCTAAGACTCGCTCGAGCACCGCCATGCGCACCGAAATCCCATTCTCCACCTGATTCAGAATCGCCGAGCGCTGCGAATCCGCGACCTCCGACGAGATCTCGCGGCCACGATTGATCGGCCCCGGATGCATCACGATTGCGTCCGGCTTGGCGAGCTTCAGATGCTCCAGCCGCAGCCCGTAGAAGGGGAAATATTCCCCGGCGGGAAAGGCCGCTTCGTGCTGCCGTTCCAATTGAACGCGCAGCATCATAATGACGTCGGCGCCGCGAATCGCTTCATCCATATCGGTGGTCAGAGTTACGCCGGGTGCGAGCTGCCGCAGCTCGATCGGCAGTAACGATGCCGGTCCGCACAGCACGATCTCGGCGCCGTATTTGGAGAGCAGATACACATTCGAGCGTGCGACCCGGCTGTGCGCGATGTCGCCGATAATGGCCACCCGCAGGCCTTCGAGCGATTTGCCGCGATCCAGAATAGTCCGTGCGTCGAGCAGCGCCTGAGTGGGATGCTCATGCGTGCCGTCGCCCGCATTGATGATCGGAATTCCCAGATGGCGCTGCAGAAAATGCGGCGCGCCCGACGCCGAGTGGCGCATGATAATCGCATCCGGCCGCATGGCTCCCAGCGTGTTCAGCGTGTCCACCAGGGATTCGCCTTTGGAAACGCTGGAGGCCTGCGCCGTGATCGAGACCGCGTCCGCTCCCAAACCTTTGGCCGCGAGTTCGAAGCTGGTGCGGGTGCGCGTGGAGTTCTCAAAGAACAAGTTCACCACCATGCGCCCCTTCAGCAAATCGAATTTGCGGAAGCGCTGGCCGGGACCCACCTGGAAATGCCGCGCCCGGTCCAGGATGGCCTGCACCTCTTCGCGCGTCAACTCCGCGATGCCCAGAAGGCCCTTCATCACGCCCTTCTAATCCACTCTTTCCACTAAAAGAACCTTCTCCAGGCCGTCGATTTCCTGAAACTTCACTTCGATAATTTCGTTCGCTGAAGTTTGTACCGTGCGGCCGATGTAGCGGGCTTCCACCGGCAATTCCCGCCAGCCGCGATCGATGAGAACCAAAAGCTGCACGCGCGCCGGGCGGCCCTGATCGAAGAGCGCGTCGAGCGATGCGCGAACCGTGCGTCCAGTGTAAAGCACGTCGTCCATCAGGATCACATCCATCCCGGTAACGGAGAACGGAATGTCGGTCGAGTTGAGGACCGGCTGGTGCGAGACTGTCGATAGATCGTCACGGTACAGGCTGATATCAAGAATTCCCACCGGTATGGCGCGGTGCTCCAGCGCTTCTATCTTCTGCGCCAAACGCTGGGCCAAAGGCACGCCGCGGCGGCGGATACCGATAAATGCCAGCTTATTCAGGTCTTCCGTGCGCTCCAGGATTTCATGCGCCAGGCGAACCAGAGTGCGGTCGATTTCGGACGCGCTCATCAATTGGGACTTCTCGCGAGTCACAGCCATAGTGGGGTAAACGTTCCAGGGTAACACACCGTTCGTCAATTGCGCCCCAGGAACACGCAGGGCATCCCCTACAATAATAACCGCATGAATCGCATTTGCGCCGGCGTGATGCTCCTTTTGGTGTCCGGCATTCCTGCATGGAGCGCGGAATTGGAGCTGCGCTACGCCGCCATCGAGCGGGTGATTGCCGACCAATTGTTTTCCCAGGATGGCCGCCTGTACGTTCGCGGCAACAAAACTACCAGATGCAAGTTCGCCTATCTGGAGTCTCCGCATGTGGGCGCCGCCGATGGCCGCCTGCGCGTTTCGGCGCGTTTCAGCGGGCGCACCGCTCTCGACATGCTGGGGGGTTGCGTGGGCCTTGGCGACTCCTTCGATTTCACGATGATCGCATCGCCCATCGTAAAAAGCGGCGCGCTGGCCCTGAAAGAGGTCACGATATCCACACCACGCGACTCCTTTTACATCCGCCGTGTTCGCCAGGCGCTCAGCAGCAGCTTTTCTCGCGATTTCAAAATCGAAGTTCGCGATCAGGCGCGCCGCCTGCTGGAGCAACCACCGGCGCAGGCTTCGCCCAAGCCTCTCTACCAGCGGGAACTGGCCAGCTTCGATCTGCGCGACGTGCGGGTGCAGCCCGACGCCCTCGTGCTGGTGATGGATTTCCGCTTAGTGGTCAAATAGAAAGAACCCCTTATGCAGCCAGTGAATCTTGGAGTCGTCGGACTCGGCAATGTCGGTTCCGGTACGCTCGATATCCTCGCGGAAAACGCCGATCAAATCGCGCTCAAGCTGGGCTTCCCGCTGCGCGTCGCCGCGGTTTGCAGCCGCCGCGTGAGCGGCAAGAAGATTCCGGCGGCGCTAGGTTCTCCGCTGCAGACCACCAATTGGCGGGAGGTGGTGGAGCATCCCGACATCCAGATCGTCGCCGAACTCATCGGTGGAACGACGGTCGCGCGTGAAGTGATCGAGGCCGCGGCCGCCGCGGGTAAATCGGTGGTGACGGCGAATAAGGAATTGATGGCGCTGTGCGGCGCGGAGTTGTGGGACCGGGCCATCGCGTCGGGCATCAACCTGGCGATGGAAGCGAGCGTCGCCGGCGGCATTCCGATTCACGCCGTGCTGCGCGAAGGGATCTCGGGCGATCGCATCACCGCGCTCTATGGGGTTCTGAACGGGACCTGCAACTACATCCTCACCGAGATCGAGCAGCGCGGCGCGGATTTCGCAAAGGTGCTCGCCGAAGCCCAAGCGGCCGGTTATGCCGAGGCCGATCCTTCCGCCGATGTCGACGGCCTGGATGCACGGTCCAAGCTCGCGATTCTCTCGGCGCTGGCGTTTGGCGAGCGCATCGTGCCCTCGGATATATTCACCGAGGGAATTCGCCGTATTGAACCCATCGATTTCGGCTACGCGCACATGCTGCATCACACCATTCGCCTGGTGTGCGTGGCGCGCCAGACTCCCGAAGGGCTGCTGCTGTCGGTGCGTCCATCGCTGATCCCGCAGTCGACGATTCTTGCGAGTGTGCGCGGCGCCTACAACGCGGTCTGGGTGCGCGGAAAATACGGCGCGGATACCTTCTACTATGGGCGCGGCGCGGGCGCGCATCCAACCGGCGTTGCAGTCGTCAGCGACTTGATGCGCGTGGCGCGTGAGATACGGTCGGGCAGCCCGGAGCGGGTTTCTCCCTTTGCGCACGCGCGGCTAGGCGAATATTGTCCGATTCCGATTGCGTTGAATCGCTCGGCATACTATCTGCGCTTCCGCGTAAAGGACCGCCCAGGGATCATCGCTGAACTCGCGGCGGCGCTGGCGGCGGAGAAGATTTCGATCGAAGCGGTGCTGCAACTGCCGGATGAGGACGCCACGAATCTGCCGTTCGTGATCACGGTAGAGCCCGCGAGCGAGTCCGCCATTCGCGCGGCACTGGCGCGCATGGAAAAACTCAATTTCTTGATTGAGCCGCCGCTGGCGATGCCGATGGAAGTGTCGCTCTAAGCGCTAATACTTGAAGAACTCCGCAGGCTCGAGCGCCGTGATCTTCCACTGTTTGCCGCGCCGCTCGACGCTGCACTTTACGATTTGCCGCCGCGTCTGCTGCGGGCTGTTGGTGGCGCCTTTTTGCTTGAGGATCAGAAGCCAATCCAGCGTAACGGTTCGCTTTTGGTCATCCCCCTCATCTGTGATCTCTTCGATGGTGGAGCCCACGTCATAGGCGGCGAGCAAACCTTCCACATTGTTCTGCAACGCCGCGTAACCGGGCATATTGCGGTCGAAACTGTCGAGGAACGCCGCGGAATCGTCATTGATGAGAGCCTCGGCAGCGCCAGTGAAGACGTTCAGCACGTCCGCTGCGGTGTCGGCCATTAAGAGCATCGAAAAGAGCAGCAGGAGCGCGATGCGAAGCGTCATGTTCAGCAACTCGCCGCGCTTATGTCCTGTAACTAGCATTGATGCGAATGTAATCTTCTGTGAAATCGCACGTCCAGAAGCGCGCGCGCCCGTGGCCGCCGCCGCGAATGGCAAAGCGAATGTAGCAATCGGGCTGGTCCAGCTTGCGCTTCAATTCGGCTTCGTCGAAATCGGCGGCGAGACCTCCGCGGCACACCGCCATGCCCTGCATGTCGATATCCGCTTTGCGAGGATCGAACGCCACTCCTGCATACCCGGCTGCGCAAAGAACGCGGCCCCAGTTGGGATCGGAGCCCGCAATCGCCGTCTTCACTAGCGGCGAATTCGCGATAGAGCGCGCGATCTTCTCCGCGGCCTTCTCATTCGTAGTGCCTTCAACGTAAATAGTGACGAGTTTACGCGCGCCCTCGCCATCGCGGGCAATCTGCTGGGCCAACGATTCCAGTACGCTGGTCAGCGCCGCTTCGAAAATTTTAGCTGACGGCCTGACGCCGGACGCTCCGTTCGCCAGCACTGCAACGGTGTCGTTGGTGGAGGTATCGCCATCGACGGAGATGCGATTGTAGCTGCAATGGATCGCACGTTTGAGGGCGGAGCGCAGCGCTGCCGGGGAGACCACGGCGTCGGTCACGACGAAACCCAGCGTCGTCGCCATATTGGGCTGGATCATGCCGGAACCTTTGGTCATCGCTGCGATATGGGCGATTTTGCTGCCGCTCTTGATCTCCGCGTATGCGGTCTTGGGAACGGTGTCAGTGGTCATGATCGCTGCCGCTACCGCTTCGAAGTGGCCTGCGTCGAGACGGGCCGCCAGCGCCGGAAGTGCGCCGATGATCTTGCCGCCGTCCATTTCGACTCCGATCACGCCAGTGGATGCGGGCAGGATTGATTGCGGCTTCACGCCTAGCGCTTTGGCGGTAGCGTGGACAGTCGCTTGCGCAACCTGGTCTCCGGTTCGCGTGGCGCAGTTGGCGTTGCCGGCGTTCACCAGGATCGCGCACGCCTTGCCGCCCGACGCCCGCAGATTCTTGCGCGCCAGAACCACCGGCGCCGCTACCACGCGATTCTGCGTGAACACCGCTGCCGCCACCGCGGGTGTGTCGGATACGATCAGCGCCAAGTCGTCTTTCTTGATCTTGCGCAGGCCTGCGTAAGCCGCCGCGTAACGAAACCCTTGCGGCAAGTTCACAGCAGCACCTCGCCATCGTCACTCAGTGGAAACCCGTTCATAAACGCTGCAGCGGGCATTCTCTTCTTCCCTTCCAACTGGACCTCCCGTAACTCTATCGATTCCTCGCTCCCGCATCCCGCGTACAGCTTACGATTCACAGCGCGCAGCGCTCCTGGCGGCAACTTTTGATCGCCGATTGCCGCGCTCCAGATATGGAAACGCTGTCCGCGAAGAAAGCCATAGCCCCCGGGCCACGGCTCGAATCCCCGAATCCGGTTCAGAATTTCACGAGCAGAAAGCGTCCAGTCGATTTTGCCATCTTCTTTCTTCAGTATGGGCGCGTAGGTGGCCTGCGACTCGTCCTGCGGCTCAGGCTTGATCGCGGGGAGTCTGTCCAGGGTGCGCACCAGCAACTCGGCTCCCGCCACTGCCAGACGCCGGCCCAACTCGACGGCATTTTCCTCAGGACCAATGGCGGTCTCCCACTTCAGCAGCATGTCGCCGGTGTCGAGGCCTTCATTGATGCGCATGGTGGTGACGCCGGTCGACGTTTCGCCTCGCGCGATAGCCCACTGAATCGGCGCCGCGCCGCGATACTTCGGCAGGAGTGACGCGTGCACATTGATGATGCCGAGCGGCGGAATCTCTAGAATCGCCTTGGGAATGATCTGCCCGTAGCCGACCACCACCATCGCATCCGGCGCCATCGCGCGCAGTTGCGCGACGACCTCCGGACGCCGCACACGTTCCGGTTGATGCACCGTGAGCCCCAGCCGCAGCGCCGCTTCCTTCACCGGCGACAAGGCGTCTTTCTGTCCGCGGCCCTTGGGACGATCCGGCTGGGTGACCACGGCAACCACCTGGTGGCCGGCTTCCACCATGCGTTCCAGGCTGGGGACGGCAAACGCCGGCGTGCCCATAAACACCAGCTTCATCTGGCCCCGGCCCCCGTCGGGCCGCTGGCCCCAGGCCCCTGGCCGCTGGCCCCTGGTTTCATTCCCACTCGCCGGCTTTTTGCAGCTTGCGAACCTTGCGCCGGATCAGGTCGCGCTTCAAGGCGCTGATGTGGCTGATGTACAGCTTGCCATTGAGGTGGTCGGTCTCATGCAAAAAAGCGCGCGCCAGAAGGTCGTCACCCGCCATCTCGATTTGTTTGCCCTTGGCATCCCTCGCGACGACGGTCACTTTGAGCGGGCGCACCACTTGCTCGCGGAAGGTCGGCAGGCTCAGGCAGCCCTCTTCGCTTTTTTGTGAGCCCTCGGTCTTCACAATCTCCGGGTTGATCAGCACGATTTTCTGCGCAGGGTCCTCGCCGGTGGTGATGTCGATCACCGCCAGGCGCTTCGCGACGCCGATCTGCGGCGCAGCCAAGCCGACACCCTTCGCGGCGTACATTGATTCGAACATGTCTTCGATCAGCTGATGCAATTCCGGCGTATCGAAATCCGTGATATCCTCGCCGCGCTTCTCGAGCACTGGCTGCCCGTACTTTACGATGGGGTAAATCATCCTAAAAGCTCTTCACCTGTTCCAAATATCCCTGGTAGTTGCGTTTCGCTTCGCCCAGCGAATCACCGCCGAATTTTTCGATCATCGCGCCGGCCAGCACCAGCGCCACCATGGCCTCGCCGATGACTCCGGCCGCGGGGACCACCGCCACATCGCTGCGTTCGTAAGCGGCCAGCGCCGATTCGCGCGTGGCCAGGTCCACGCTTTCGAGCGGACGGCGCAGCGTCGAGATGGGCTTCAGCATGCCGCGCACCAGCACGTCCTGGCCGTTGGTCATGCCGCCTTCCAATCCTCCGGCGCGATTGGCGCCGCGCGTGAAATGGCGCTGCTCGCGATCATAACCGATCGTATCCTGCACCTTGGATCCGAACGCCGCCGCGCCTTCGGCAGCGAAACCAACTTCTACGCCCTTCACCGCCTGCATCGAAACGATGGCCTGCGCGAGCTTCCCATCCAGGCGCGTATCCCAGGCGATGTGCGAGCCGAGGCCGGGCGGCACGCCTCGCGCGACCACTTCGAAGACGCCGCCGACGGTGTCGCCGGTCTTATAGGCTTGATCGACCACCGCCTTCATGCGCTGTTCCGCTTCGGCGTCGACGCAACCCAGCAGGACTTCCTCGCGCTGGCTGAGCGCGACCAGTTCTTCCCAGGTGGCGGGCCGTTGCAACTTGGCTTCGCCAACCGCGATCACGTGACTCAGCACGCCGATTCCAAACTCCGCCAGATACGCCTTCGCCAGCGCTCCAACTGCGACGCGGGCAGCCGTCTCGCGCGCACTGGCGCGCTCCAAAATGTACCGCGCATCCTGAAAATTGTACTTGATCGCACCCGCCAAATCCGCGTGACCGGGGCGCGGGCGCGTGACCGGTTTCTTGTGGTTTTCGGAGCCCTCGATGTCTTCGACGGGCAGCGCTTCAGTCCAATTTTTCCAGTCCTTGTTCTCGATCAGGATGGCGATCGGCGAGCCAATGGTTTGCGAATGGCGGACGCCGCTCACGATGTGGGCATGATCGGTTTCGATCTTCATGCGCCCGCCGCGGCCGAAACCCTGCTGACGCCGCCACAGTTCGCGGTCGAGCGCAGCCACGGAAATAGGGACCCCCGCGGGCAGCCCGGTCAAGGTGGCGACGAGGCACTCCCCGTGAGATTCTCCTGCGGTTTCAAAGCGAAGCATGGAATCTCTTATGGTAGCAACAACCGGCCGAAACCCTAAGCAATTCGTGGCCCGATTTGGACCCGATTCGCAGCCCGTTTTGCGGCCCGACCCCAGCCCCGCAGGCGGCGTTTGAAATTCCAGCCCCTAAGCCGCCATACTGGTAGTAGACATGTACCTCTCTGAAGAATTCCGCCTCAAGGTTGGCTTGGCCGAGATGCTGAAGGGCGGCGTCATCATGGACGTCACCAACGTCGAACAAGCCATGATTGCCGAGAAAGCCGGCGCCTGCGCGGTGATGGCGCTGGAGCGCGTGCCCTCCGATATTCGCAAGGAAGGCGGCGTCGCGCGCATGGCTTCCATCAGTATCATCCGCGACATCATGAAAACGGTATCGATTCCCGTCATGGCAAAGGCGCGTATTGGCCACTTCACCGAGGCCCGGGTGCTCGAAGCGCTGGGCGTCGATTATATCGACGAGAGCGAAGTACTAACCCCGGCCGACGAAGAGCACCACATCGATAAGCGCGACTACAAAGTGCCGTTCGTGTGCGGCGCACGCAATCTGGGCGAAGCTCTGCGGCGGATCGCCGAGGGCGCGGCCATGATCCGAACGAAGGGCGAAGCGGGCTCGGGCAATATCGTCGAGGCCGTGCGCCACATCCGCACCATCGTCAAAGAAATGAAACAGCTCACGGTACTGGGCCGCGAAGAGCTGGTGCATGAGTCGAAGAACCTGGGTGCGCCGCTCGAACTGGTCGAGTGGGTGGCGGCCAACGGCAAGCTGCCGGTGCCGAATTTCTCGGCCGGCGGAATTGCCACTCCCGCGGACGCCGCGCTAGTGATGCAACTGGGCGCCGAGGCCGTGTTCGTTGGCAGCGGCATCTTCAAATCCGAAGACCCCGACAAGCGCGCCCGCGCCATCGTCAAGGCGGCGACTTACTATAAAGATCCGGTCAAGCTGCTCGAAGCCAGCGAGGAATTGGGCGAGGCCATGCGCGGTCTCGACGTTTCGAAGCTCCCCGAAAGCGAACTGCTGCAGACGCGTGGCTGGTAGGCCCTCCGGGGGCGGCCACATGAAAACCGCTGGGATTCTAGCACTGCAGGGCGACTTCGAAGCGCATCGCAAGGCGATCGAGCGGGCGGGCGGCCACGCCATTGAGGTGCGCACGCTAGCGGATCTGGAGCGGTGCGACGGCCTGATCATCCCCGGCGGCGAAAGCACCACCATGCTGAAACTGCTGGATGAAGAAGGCCTCACCGAGCCTCTCCGGCGTTTCAGCGAGCACAAACCTGTCTACGGCAGTTGCGCGGGAGCGATCCTGTTGGCTCGCGAAGTGACGCATCCGACGCAGCCGAGCCTCGGCCTGATCGATATCGACGTCGAACGCAATGCCTACGGGCGCCAGATCGACAGCCGCATCGCCAACATCCCTATGCCAGAGGGCGGCGATCTGGAGGCCGTGTTTATCCGCGCGCCAATCATCCGCCACGTGGGCCCGGGAAGCATCGTGCTGGCGCAATATAACGGCGACCCAGTGTGGGTAGAGCAGGGCCGAAACATGGTGACGACGTTTCATCCGGAATTAACCGGAGACACACGCGTCCACCGCCGTTTCCTGGCGAAACTCTAAAAACGACAACCCGTAAAAAGGAAAAGGCCAGCCGCGCTTTTCGGCGCGAGGCTGGCCTACGGTTCCCTATTCCGGAACGGCGCCTTCAGTTACCTATTCCTGAACGATGCCGCCGGCGGTCTTCTTTTCCGCCCTCTCTTGCTTGGCCTTCTTGGTATCGAGCGCCTTCTGGAGCCAGGTATCGGCCTCCTCCACCTGCTTCTTGTAGGCGTCTTTGTCGTCGGCTAAGTCGGCGCGCTCGCGAATCAACAGGTTCATATAGGCCATCGCGTCGTCGCTCTCGGGATCGATGTCCAGGGCTTTCTGCAGATTCTTAACCCCATCGTCGATCACCGGTGAATACTTGGCGGCCAGTTCAGCCTTGGCCTTCTTATCCTTCAGTGGACCCGGATCGTCCGGCTTCATGTTGGCATCCACGCGGGCCGTCATCAGCGCCGGGTAAAACTTCTTCTGCGCGATCGCACCCAAACTGTAATAGCCGTCGCGATTCTTCGGATCCGCAGTCACCAATTTGCTATACCAGCCAGCGGCTTCGTCCAGCTTGGCCATCTTCTGATCCAGCGGAAGCGGATCGGCTTCATTGAACGCCAACGACGCAAGCGATGCCAGCGCCACGGAATTGTTAGGGTCCTGATTCAGAACCTTGCCAAATTCATCTTTGGCCTTGGTCGCAAATTGCACGTTCTCCGGCGATACGGCGCCCGGAATCCACTGCATCATATAAGCGGTGGCGAGATACACGCGGGCGTTCGGATTCTTGGGATCCAGGCTAATGGCTTCCTGGAAGTCGTCGACTGCCTCCGAATACTTCGCGTTCTTGTAGGCCGCGACGCCTTTATTCAGGTCGTCGCGCGACTTGAGCTGATTGCACCCGGTGCCCAGCAAAGTCAGCGTGCCCGCCGCTAAGGCGGCCCCGAGGAGAGTAGCTTTCCGTAACATTGACTTCATTCTCCCTTTTCGCTTACTGGCCAGCTTCGGCCTTAGGCGTCATCAAACCGACCTTATCCATGTTCGCGCCCTTCGCGATGTCGATGGCATGCGCAACCGTCTGGAAATCCAGATCCGGATCGCCCTTCACGAACACCACTCGTTCCGCGCGCGTCTTGAAAACTTCCATCAGCCGGTCCTGCAACTGACTCTCCTGGATCGGATCCTGATTGAGCTTCATCGACTTGTCTTTGTCGATGACGATCACCACGGTGCGGTCCTGTCCAGGCGGCGGCGGCGGCGCGTTCGGCGGCGGCGGCTGGGGCGCGAGTGCCTCCAGGCCGTGCGGCGTCAGCGGCGTAATCACCATGAAGATAATCAAAAGTACCAATAGCACGTCGATCAGGGGAGTCATGTTGATGTCGGACTTCGGTCCGCCACTTGCCCCACCCACACCCATCGCCATAGAAATTCTCCTTATTACTTGCGAACGATCTAAACCTTATTGGCCCGCCGGTTTTTTCTTCTCGGCGCCGGCCAGTTCCGTCAACAAACCCAACTGATCCACGCCCGCCGCCCGAAGGTTGTCCACCACATCTTCCACCTTCTCGTACTTGGCGCGCATATCCGCCTTGACGTAAACCGTCTTGTCCAGCTTATTGGTTTGCAAATCGCGAACCTTGGCGGGCAGCTCGTCAACCGAGATGCGCTTATTGCCGGGACTGAGGAACACTTCGCCATTACGCGTGACTGCGACCAGAATGGCGTCTTCCTTATCAGCGTCTTTCATGGCGATCGGATTCTTGGCCTTCACCATGACGACGGCCGCGCCCTTGGTCAACATGGGCGTGATCACCATGAAGATGATCAGCAGTACCAGCATGACGTCCACCATCGGAGTGACATTGATATCGGACGTAACTTGGGGTGCCTTTGGCGCTTTCATAAAATCGCTCCTTCTTGCCTTACGGTTCGTCTACCGGCCTTTTATTCAGCCGGGTGGACGCTTCCTTGGCGTGCGCCGCCCACTCCCATGAGCCCGGCGGCGCCCGCCGAATTTCAACTCGCGAAAACTACCGCTAACTTACTTCCCGGCGCTGGCTTTTTGAGTGCGCTTGAGGAAGTAGTCCACCAGCTCGGAGCTGGAGTTCCCCATCTCGACGTCGAACGCCTCGATGCGGCCCGAGAAGTAGTTATACATCCAGACCGCGGGGATAGCGACGAACAGACCCACGGCTGTGGTGACTAGGGCTTCAGAAATACCGCCCGCCACCGCGCCGAGACCCGTCGACTTCTCCGACGAAATGCCCTTGAACGCGTTGATGATGCCGACGACCGTTCCGAACAGTCCCACGAAGGGGCCGGTCGAACCGATGGTTGCCAGGCTCGATATGCCGCGCTTCAGCTCGGCGTGCACGATGGCTTCGGCGCGTTCGAGAGCGCGCTTGGATGCCTCGATCTCTTCACCTGAAATATCCGAACTCATCTGATGAGCGCGGAATTCCTGCAAACCGGCCACGACAACCTTAGCCAAGTGGCTCTTGGGATAGCGGTCGGCAATCTTGATGGCTTCATCCAGCTTGCCTTCGCGCAACGCTCCGGCCACTGCCGGCGCAAACTGCCGTGACTGACCGCGCGCGCCGCTATAGGCGATCACACGATCGATCATGACGCCAATTGACCACGCCGACATGATGAACAGGGTGATCACGACGAGCTTGGCAAGCAAGCCCATCTGATTCCACATGGAGCGAGGATCAAAACTTACTCCGCCGCCTTCTTGAAGCAGCATCAATGCCCAAACTTGTAACTGTAATACCATGATTTTCTCCTGCGAGTTGAAATTGAAAGCGGGCACCCGGAGATGCCCGCTTCGGATTTATTGGCTCAGAGTGAAATTTACGTCAATCTGAGTGATCACTTCTACCGGCTCGCCGTTAAGCAAGGTCGGTTTGTACACCCACTGCTTCACCGCCTCGGTCGCCGCCGCAACCAGCATCGGATGACCGCTTACTAACTGAAGATTTTGAATGGTGCCGTCCTTGCCGATAATCGCCGTAAACCGCACCGTCCCTTGGATACGAGCCGACTTCGCCAGCGTCGGATACGCCGGCGTAATCTTCTTTACCAAGTTTGCTGCCTGCACGTTACCGCCGACTCGCAACGGTCCCGTATTAGTATTCACCGCCTTCACCGGAGGAGGCGGCGGAGGCGGCGGCGCTACGCCGATGCCACCCAAGCCACCCAGACCACCCGGAATACCGCCGGGGATGCCGCCGCTGACCTGCGCCGCGCTGGGTAGAGCGGCGTTCGGATCCTCGACGATGATCGCGACATTTTTAGGAACTTCACGCGGCGCCATCAGCCGGCCAGCATCGAACTGGCGCGGTATCACTTTTATCTTCACTACCGGCGTGGGTGGCGGAGGAGGAGGAGGAGGAGGCGGCGGCGGCGGAGCCGTCAGCATGCTGGTCAACTGCGCCTGCGGCAGCACGTCGGTATAAATCAGCGGAATCAAAATCAAGATGCCGGTGAGCAAAAACTGCAACCCGAACGAGACGATTACGGTCCAGCCTTTATTCGTTTTTCCTACGCCGTCCACGAAGGTTTGTTCAAACATTGCCATAGAATTCGTTCCTTTCCACGCCGCCGCTTATCCCCGCACTGCCTTGCGATTTCCAGTTGTCCCCTGCGGAACTTCTCGTACCGGCTTGACCGGCGGCACTGGGGCCTTCGATCCTCTCGAATCGACGAAGTTCTGCCAGAATACCAGGATTGGGCTCGCAATGAAGATCGAGGAGTACGTTCCCACCAAAATTCCTACTACTAAAGCAAAGGAGAAACTGTTCAACACCTGACCGCCGAACAAGAATAGCGCCATGGCGGTCAAAAAAGTCAGACCGCTCGACATAATCGTCCGGCTCAAGGTCTGATTCACGCTCAGGTTAATGATATTGGTCAGCGACTCGCGCCGCACCAGCTTCAGGTTTTCACGAATGCGATCGAATACCACGATGGTGTCGTTCATCGAATAACCCACCAGAGTCAGCAGCGCCGCCACCACGGTGAGTGAAATTTGTTTATTGAACAGCGAGAACAGCCCGATCGTAATAATGGTGTCGTGGAATACCGCCACCACTGCCGCCACGCCGTAAATCCATTCGAAGCGGAAGGCGATATATACCAGCATCCCGCCCAGCGCGTACAAAGTCGCCAAAATCGCCTGCCGCTGCAGATCCTTGCCGATCTTCGGACCGACCACGTCAGCCGACAGAATCGTAAACGGACCGAGCGCGCACTGCTGCTTGACGGCCGCCAGAACCTGCGGCGTAACGCCCTGCACGCCAGAGAGCTGATCGAGCGAGTTCAAGAGCCCGCCCTTAGAGGCACGGAAGGCTTCGATATTCTTCACTACATCCTGCAATTCCTGCTCGGAAATCGCCACACCGGCCTGGAGCAGGGGCCCGCGCAGCTTGTCGGCCAGCTGATCGGCGGCGGAGTTATTCAAATCCAGCTTGCCGTCCGCGGCGCCAAACGTAGCCCGCAGAGTGTCTTCAATGATCTGACGGTCGGCATTCAGCTCTTTTTCGTCGTGGATCTCGGTGCCCACCAAAACTTCCGGCTGCCCAGTGATCTGCTGCACCGACACTTCGCCCGTGATCTTGCTTTCGAGCGCTGAGCGGATCTTCTGCACCGGCGGCTCCTGATTGAAACGAAGATAGAGGAGCGCTCCGCCCTTGAAGTCGATGCCGTAGTTCGGCCCGCCATGGACCGCCAGACTGACCAATCCAGCGACTGTCAGAATCAGGGAGCCTATGATGAACGGCCACTTCTTGCCGAGAAAATCGAAATTTGTGTTCTTAAATAATTCCATCGAACCGGTTACCGGCAGAGACTTCTTCGCTCGCCTTCAATAGACACCGTGCGAGCGCAAAAAGTTCCTGCGCAACCGCAACGGCTTTCCAAGTTACCACAATTCCCAAAAACTTCAAAGCTCCTAAATGCTCAACGCCGTCACATTGCGCTGTTGTCCCAATTCCCAGTCAAAGATCGTACGGGAAACGAACACAGCGGTGAAAACGTTTGCGATCAAACCGATCACCAGCGTCACGGCAAAACCCTTCACCGGGCCGGTGCCAAACAGAAACAAAAACGCGCACGAAACCACCGTGGTCACGTGGGTATCGATAATCGTCAGAAAGGCTTTGCCGAACCCCGCATCCACGGCCGCGATCACCGATTTGCCGGAGCGCAGCTCTTCGCGAATGCGCTCGAAAATCAGGACGTTGGAGTCGACCGCCATACCAATGGTCAAGATCACGCCGGCAATACCAGGCAGCGTCAGAACCGCGTCGAAATAACTCAGCGCGGCGATCAGAATTACCGCATTCAGAACCAGCGCCAGGGTGGCGTTGATGCCGCTCTTCTTATAATAAACCAGCATCACCAGCACTACCGCGATCACGCCGGCAATGCCCGCATAAAGGCCCGCCCGGATCGAATCCGCGCCCAGCGACGGCCCAACCGTGCGCTCTTCCAAATATTCGACGCCCGCCGGCAGCGAGCCGGCACGCAGATTCAGCGCGAGGTCGGCCGCGTCATCATGCGTGCCAATGCCGGTGATGACGCCGCTGTCGCTGATCTTGGCCTGAATGGTCGGCGCGCTCAGGACGTTCTTGTCGAGCACGATGGCCAACGGCTTCCCGATATTCGCGCCGGTGAAGCGCTCAAAGCGCTGGGCGGCATCCTGACTTAGCTGAAACCGCGTTTCCCAGCGCCCGTTCTGATCCTGCCCCGGGCTGGCGTCACGGAGATCGCGCCCGGTCACCACCGGTGTCCGCGACAAAATGTAAACTTCCGCAGGAGCGCCGCCGCGGGCTGTGCTGCCCAGAATCTGGCTGTTTAACGGCAGCACGCCGCCATGCTTGGCCTGCGCCTCTTCCCGCGACGAAAACGGCCCGTCGATCACCTCATACAGCTCCAGAATGGCGGCGGTTTTCAAGATCTGCTTCACGCGCGCCGGATCGTCGACGCCCGGCAACTGCACCAGCAGTTCCGACTCGGTAGTGCTGCCGCCGCGCTGCTGTACGCTAGATTCCGCAAGGCCCAGAGCATTGATCTTTTTCTCAATGGTGTTCATGCTCTGGGTGAGCGTGTCGGCGCGCAGTTTGATCGCTTCACTGGTCTTCATGGTCATCCGGTAATCGGTCGCGTTGATCGACGTGAGGTTCCAGACGCCGCTGTAATTATCGTTGACGATCGCCCGGAAGTCGCCCGCCGAAGTAGCCGGAACGCCCTTTACGTCGACCTGAATGGTGTCGGCGGCCTGAATGGTGGGCGGGTCGTTGCGGCTCATATCCGCGTAGGCGATTCCCTTGGCGCCGAGCTGATCTTTCAGGCGCTGGATCACGGTATCGGCTTCCGCCTTGAAGGCATCCTGGATCTGGACCTGCAGCACCAGTTGGCTTCCGCCCTTAAGATCCAGCCCCAGGTGGATATTCTTATGCCAGTTGTCGACCAGCATTTCTTTCGACGTTGGCAGGCCGATGATGCCGTAAATACACGCCAAGATGACGACGACGATCACCAGGATCTTGATTTTGAGATTGCTTGTCATATAAAGTCAGCCCGTGATTACTTCTTTTCTTCTACTGCGGACTCCTGCCGGACCAGGCTGGCCACGGAGGCCCGCGAAAGCTGCAACTTGATATTATCAGGCTTCACCCGCAAGATCAGCAGGTCCCCTGTAATGCTGACAATTGTGCCGATGATTCCGCCGGTAGTGAGCACTTCTGCGCCGGTCTGCAGATCCGCCAGCATCTGCGCCTGCTGTTTCTTCTGCTTCTGCATGGGCATGAAGACCAGGAAGTAGAAAATCGCCACGATAGCGATTAGCGGCAAAAAACTGGCCACCGGATTGGCGGCCGTTTGCACAAAGATAATGAAGCCGAGAAAACTCATTTGGAATTTACAACGATCTTGGACTTAGCCGGACGTTTCTACCTGGTTCTGGCGGGCGGCCTTAAGGTACTCAAGGACCTTCCCGAATAGTATAGCCTGCCTGATCTCCCGCATGATGTCAAGGTAGCGCTGCAAATTGTGCAGAGTGGCCAGCGTGGAGAACGTCATCTCGCCGGCCAGGAAAAGATGGCGCAGATAGGCACGCGAAAAGTTGCGGCAAGTATAACAACTGCAAGCCTCATCGATAGGCCGCGGGTCTTCTTTATATTGGGCCTGTTTGATAACCACGCGTCCGAAAGTAGTGAATAAGTACCCGTTACGGGCGTTACGTGTAGGTAGTACGCAATCCATCATGTCGACGCCGCGCGCCACGTATTCCGGCAGATCTTCGGGCATGCCGACGCCCATCACATAACGGGGGCGGCTCGCCGGGAGCAGCGGTGTGGTGATTTCGGTCATCTCTAAACTGAGGGCCCGAGGCTCACCGACGGAGAGACCGCCGATCGCATAGCCGTCGGCGTTGAGTTCGAGTAGCTGCTCGGCGCAGGCGCGCCGGAGATCGGGATACATCGAACCTTGGACGATGGGGAAGCACGCTCGGTTTCCGTCATTTCCATGGGCGCGATAGTGCGCATACGCCGCGCGCGCCCACCGCACAGTTCGCTCCATCGACGCGCGCGAGGCTTCGTGGGTGGCGGGAAATTCCAGGCACTCGTCGAGCACCATCATGATGTCGCTGCCGAGGGCGAGTTGCACGTCGATGGTTGACTCCGGCGTGAACATGTGCCGGTCGCCATTGAGATGCGACTGGAACATCACGCCCTCTTCGCTGATCTTGCGCAGCCCGCTCAAGCTGAAGACCTGGAATCCGCCGGAATCGGTGAGGATGGCCCGCGGCCAGTTCATGAACTTGTGCAGCCCGCCGAGCCGGCGGATGGTCTCGTGCCCCGGCCGCAGATATAGATGATAGGTGTTGCCGAGAATGATCTTGGCGTCGAGGTCGTTGATTAGATCCCGCGGCAGCAGGCCTTTGACGGTGGCCTGCGTACCGACCGGCATGAAGACGGGCGTTTCGATGTCGCCATGAGCGGTGTGCAATATCCCCGCCCGAGCCCCGGTATGCGGACAGGTGGCTTGAATTTCAAAACTGAACACTGAGAACTATTGTAGGGCGAGGCCACATCAAACAAGACACACGCATCGTTTGGCAGGATCGCGGACCAGATGGATCGAATAAAGAACCGTCGTGTTTTTTGTTTCTTCGTACATAACAGCTCGGTAACGTTCGTCACTCAAGGTTTCTGGTAAAGTGTCGGCCATGGAGCGGCCCTCTTTCCCTAGATTTCTTCTATTGGTATGGCATAACTGGGAGGCTTGCTTCGGCACGACGTTTGCCGTGGTGCTGGCGCTCGCCCAATATTCAATTTTGGCTTGGGCGGATCCGAAGAGGGTTCCGGAATTCGTTAAGCAGTTTCCGCCCCAAGTTTGGCTAGCGATAGGGCTCGTCCTCCTATTTTGGTCCTGCTATCTGGCGTGGAAGGAACAGGGGGCACAGACGGCAAAGGCGGAAGCGGAGTTGGAAGATGAACGCTCTATAAAGAACGCGCCGGAGATCCGTTTGGATTTCCAGAAAGTGCCTGGAGGATTTTCGTTGGTGGTTAGTAATAAGAGCGCTGACAAGAATGCAGACGCCGTTTTCGTCCAGCGAATTGAGACCAACAGGCTCATGTTAGATGTGGAGCGCGTTGACTTCCTTGGGGCCGGTGCGGATATTGCTCCGAAAGTGAGGATGTTAGAAAAGGCCGATGGCTCGCAGTATATGGACGCTGACTACGACAAATTATTTGAGGACGTTTGTGAGGACGTCGGATTTGAGGCCCGAGTAGCTGCAAGAGTGACCTATCGAAGATTCGGCTATGAATTTCGTCGGAACGTGATAATAGCCACAAATTTAGTGGAGCTTGGAGCTGCGGCACGCGGAATGTCTGGGAGCCCCTTCAAAATCGAGCACGGAGAAATCGAATATGTTCCTAAGGGCTCTTCCCAATAGGCTACTATCACTTTGTCGTCAGTCGCCTCAAGTAGGCGTATTAGGAAGTCTTCTCCTAGACCCAAAAGCCGATCCTCATGCTATTCGAAAACTCCAGTGGTCCCGTGATCGACTTCGAGCGGGAGAAAAAATCTAACGGCCATTCAGGCCGCGCACATGCCGCTTCACAGATTCCCAATCCGTCACGGAACCCGGATTCGCGATGAGATTCGCTTCTCGTCGCTCAATCTCTCGTATCTGCCATTCATAGATCGGCGGTTCTCGCTCGAAATCTTCAAGCGAGATCGTCTGATCCGCGGCGATGCCGGCGAGACCACGGTCCAGGGAGGCCAGCGTCTCTTCATCCAGCGGGAGACCGTCCGTATCAGCGGGATCGCGAAGATCTTCTAGCAGATCGCGAGCCTGCTCGTCATCAAGCCGGTCAATCAGCAGATGAAGCTCTTCTTTGATCGTGACGCACCAATTGTAAGCTCCTAACCCGACCCCGCACCACGGGCTGCTACGATGGAAGGAATCGTCTCGCTATGGCCCTGCGTTTCTACAACACCCTCACTCAAAAAGTGGAGCCCTTCGCCCCGCTGCACGGCAATGTGGTGCGCATGTACACGTGCGGGCCAACCGTTTACAACTACGTCCACATCGGCAACCTGCGGACCTTCACGTTTCAGGACATCCTGCGGCGCTGGCTCGCGGCGCGCGGCTTCGAACTGGATCACGTGATGAATATCACCGACATCGAAGACAAGATCATCCGTGCCGCCGGCGCAGCGCACCAGACTATCTACGAGTACACCGCTAAATACACCACGGCCTTCCTCGAGGACACCGCGACCCTGCGCCTGCAGCGCCCCGAACACATCGCCAAAGCCACCGATCACATTCACGATATGGTGAGCGCCATTCAGAAGCTCGAAGAGCGCGGCTTCACCTATATCAGCGACGGCTCGGTTTACTACCGCATCGCGAAGTTTCCCGAGTACGGTAAGCTTTCGCATAACGATTTCAGCGGCATTCGCTCCGGCGCGCGCGTTGACATGGACGAATACGATAAGGCCGATGCGCGCGACTTCGTTCTGTGGAAAGCCAAGAAGGACGAAGAGCCGGCGTGGCAGACTCCGCTGGGCGAGGGCCGACCCGGCTGGCACATCGAGTGCTCCGTGATGGCGATGAAGTATCTGGGCGACACGCTCGACATTCACACCGGCGGCGTGGACCTGACGTTTCCGCATCACGAAAACGAAATCGCGCAATCGGAAGCTATCACCGGCAAGCCTTTTGCGAGCTTCTGGCTGCACGCGGAACACTTGAGCATCGATGCGCAGAAGATGTCGAAGTCGCTGGGCAACTTTCATACGCTGCGCGATCTGCTGCAGGAAGGCTACACGCCGGAAGCGATTCGCTACCTGCTGGCGTCGGTGCCGTATCGCAAGAAGCTGAACTTCACCTTCGATGGCCTGAAGGCCGCGGCAACTTCCATCGACCGCCTGCGCAATTACAAGCTGCGCCTGGAAACCGCCAAGTTCCCCGACGGCAGTGATGCGCAATTGGAGACCAGGACGGGCGAAGCTCACAAAGCCTTCGACGAAGCGCTGGATGACGATCTCAATACCGCCGAAGCGCTGGCCGCGGTGTTCGAATATATTCGCGATACCAACAGCGCCATGGATGCAGGGGAGTTTCTGGCCGGCAATGCCATCGCGGCGCTGGAATTTCTGCGGCGATTCGACTCGATCTTCGAGGTGCTCAAGCCGTCCGTCAAGGAAGGCGGCCTGTCGGATGCCGAGATCGACGGCCTGATCGCCGAGCGCACTGCTGCCAAGAAAGCCCGCGACTTTGCGCGCGCCGACCAGATCCGCGCCGGGCTCGCGGACCGGGGCGTCATCCTGGAAGATACAAAAGAAGGAGTCCGCTGGAAGCGATCATGAAGTTCGAAAGCAAAACCGTCCACGTAGGAGACCGCAAGAAGGCGGGCAATTTCATACCCGTCACCACGCCGATTTATACCGCGTCCAGTTACGCCTACGAATCGATGGATCAGCTCGACCGCGTTTTCGGCCGCGAAGAGCAGGGGCCGTCCTACGCGCGCTACGACAATCCGACAGTGAACGCGCTGCAAGAATTGGTGAATGAACTGGAAGGCGGCCACGGCACGCTGGCGTGTTCCTCGGGCATGATGGCGATGCACCTGGCGGTGCTGGCGGCGCTGGTCGATCGGCCGAAGCGCGTGGTCGCGGGTCATGTGCTTTACGGTGCAACCACCAACATGTTGATGACGGTCTTCGGCGCACTGGGCGTCGAGACCACCTTTGCGGATGCGTCCGATCTGCCGGCGTTCGAGGCCGCGATCAAGGCGGCCAAGCCGGGCGCGGTGGTGGTGGAGTCCATTACTAATCCCCTGCTGCGCGTATGCGCGCTCGACAAGATTGGCGCGATGGCGCGGGCCGCTGGCGCGCCGCTGATCGTCGATAACACTTTTGCTACGCCGATGCTGATGCGGCCGCTGGATCTCGGCGCCAGCATCGTGATCCACAGCGCGACCAAATATCTGGGGGGGCA
>Ga0070658_10000947_pt1 | contig 24811 bp, 17 predicted proteins | sample KBSC13metaG_FD_64664 | JGI IMG/M metagenome (GOLD analysis project Ga0070658, IMG submission 64664) | Corn rhizosphere microbial communities from Kellogg Biological Station, Michigan, USA - KBS C1-3 metaG | ecosystem: Host-associated > Plants > Roots > Rhizosphere > Soil ...
AAACGCGAGGACGGTCGGCCCTCGCCTGGGTCAACCGATCCGTCCTAGACTTCTCGTAACTGGTTGACTTCCTTCTGCATGTCCACCAGCTTCTTAAACACGCCATCGGGCAGCGCCAGCAGTTCGTCGTGCGTGCCCAGCTCGACCAATTTGCCCCGCTCGATGACCATCAGGCGGTCCGCATTGCGAAGCGTCGACAACCGGTGCGCGATAGCGAAGGTGGTCCTCCCCTTAATCAATCGCTGAATGGCTTCCTGGATCTGCTTCTCAGTCTCCGTGTCGACACTCGCCGTCGCCTCGTCGAGGATGAGGATTCGCGGATCATGGAGAATAGCGCGCGCGATCGACAGCCGCTGGCGCTCTCCGCCTGACAGCCGCACCCCGCGCTCGCCAACATAGGTGTCGTAGCCGTCCTGGAACCGCATGATAAAATCGTGGGCATTGGCTGCCTTCGCCGCCTGCATTACCTGCTCTGGTGTCGACCCTGGCCTCGCATATGAGATGTTGTCGGACACTGTGCCGGGGAACAGGAACGGCTCCTGCAAGACGACGCCGATCTGTCGACGCACATCGTTGACGTCGATCTGCTTAATGTCGACGCCATCGATCAGGATCTGCCCCTCGCGGACATCGTAGAAGCGCGAGAGCAGGTTGATCAGTGTCGACTTGCCGGCGCCCGAATGTCCCACCAGGCCGATCATCTCACCGGGCTCAACCAGCACCGACACGTCTTCGAGGACATCCTTATTCTTGTCGTAGGAGAACCGAATATTGCGCAGTTCGACCCGACCCTCGATGTGCGGCATCGCCACCGGCTCGGCGACGTTGGCGACATCCGGCTCCGCATCGAGGACCTCGAAGACCCGCTCCGCACTCGCCGACGCCCTCGACAACCAGTCCGCAATCCGCGTCATACCCTGGATCGGCCCCATCACCATGCCCACATACGACAGGAACATCATCAACACGCCGATAGTCATCTCGCCGTGGACGGGCGAATTCGACCGATTTGCATAGACCTGCAAACCGCCGGCGTACCAGATAATGAATGTCCCGAGCGTTGTGATGAAGTTGAGGATCGGGAAGTAGGTCGCCCACGCCTGCTCCACGACCACACCCGCGTTAAAAAGTGCCTCGGCCTTCGTCCGGAACCGGTCTCCTTCACGCTTCTCCTGCGCAAACGCCTTTACCACCCGCACGCCGGACAAAGTCGCGGAGATGAAACCGCCGAGACTGCTGCGCAAATGCCACAGTCGATGCAGCTTGCCCCAGAGCATCCGAAACGTCTTTCGCACCAAAAATATAGTGAGCGGGAGAGGCGCAAGCACCAGAAGGGTCAGCTTCCAGTTGAAGTACAACAGGATCGCGATCGTCCCCACGATCTGCAGCGTGTTGACGAAGAAGAACTGAATGCCGTCGACCATGAAGCCCTGGAGCTCGTTGACATCCTGCGTCACACGGGTCATCAACGAACCGGTCTGGCGCTTGTCATAGTACGCGATCGACTGTTCCTGCAAGCGCTCGTAGACCTGGGTCCGTAGCGAGAAAACCATGTGGTTCGAGATGTACGCCGCAACTCGGCCGCGCCAGATACCGAGCGCGATCGACACGATGTTTACCAAAACGACACCCAGGACGATCCACCCGATCCACGACTGATGCCGGTGCGGAATGAGGACATCGTCCGTGAGCGTCCGCTGGAAGATGGGTGAGATAAGCCCCGCGCCGACACCAGCGACCGTCAGCACCGTAACCAGAATCGCCTTCCACTTATACGGGATTGTGTACTTGAGCAGCCGCGCAAGAACGGCCCGTTTGTCGACACACTTGACGCAAACCTTCGTATCGTCCGGCAGCGGGTCGCCGCACTTGGGGCAGACCTTCTTGTCGAGGTCCGCGGTCAGATCTTCGTTCGGCTCCTCGTCCTTGAGGAACGCCTCGATGACGCGCGCTGCCACCGAGAAGCGGGGCGCGAGGCCGACCGTGTACCGAAGCGCCTCGATCACCCGGCCGTCCTTCATCCGGATCAGCAGCGCGCTCAATCCGACGAGGCTCTCAATCTTGGCCTCCTCGATGTCCGCAAGGGCCAGGTCGAGGTCCACCACCGCAGTGCCCACGCGGCCAGGATCGCCCGCCCTCAGGGTGACCTTGCTCTTGCCGTTCTTACTGAACCGTCCTATGATCACCGGGGCCTTATCGTGTTGACCGGTAAATGTCATCACTCGTAGCCGCGAATCATCGACCACGAGCCAGCGTTCACCGTAGTGCCCGTCCTTGCCGACATCCCCTGCCAGCGACAAGCGCGGCTCAGAGGATTGTGTAACGGGCTCGGTGGTCGCCGGCTTGTGACCGTTCCCTCTAGTTCCGTTCCCATTCGCGCCATGCGCGCTCGGGCTCTCCGTCATTAGCGTGAGTACGGCGTCTGGTGGTGTTTCCGTCAGTGGCAATGTTTCTTACTTTCCGGACATAACTTCGGCGCGCTCGATCACGCGTCCGCTTATATTTTGACACGTCCAGGCGTGAAGAAGTACCGTCGACCGATAAATAGTGCCCAATCAGTCAATCAAACGATTAAATTGTCGACTTCGACCTGCAGAACAAGTCAGTTTTTGACGATATCAACTATGGCCGTTACGAACTTAATCTTGATTCCACATTGGCGTGTCGTAACAAATTCTAACTGCAGGTAAACAAATCGATGAATTTGCTTTCGAACCTAAAGACGGCGCACAAACTCGCGCTGGGTTTCGGCGTGTGCGTGACACTGTCGATCGCCATCAGCGTCGCCGCCATCACGTCACTGTCGAAAATCGACCGATTGACAACTCGCATTGCCAATGAACCCCTCCCCCGCGGCGTACTCATCGCCGGCCTCACGCAGTACACACGGCAAGTCCGAACACGTGAGTTCCAGCACCTGCTGGAACGCGGCGACAAGGGCAAGAATAAATTCGAGACTGCCATAGGCAAGTCTCAGCATGACATCCAGACTGCCATCGACACCTACAAGAGTGAATGCAACACGCCCCAGGATCGAGCGCGGATTACGCAGTTCGAGCAGACGTGGGCAGACTATACGGCGGACCACACCCAGGCAGTCAAACTCAGCCGTGCTAGATCTAACGACGACTGCCTCAAGCTTCTCAATGGCTCCATGAAGAAGATGTTCGACGGTCCCGTTCAATCGGCGCTCGTCGACCTCGCGTCGAACAACGAGCAACTCGGCAAGTCCCTCGTGAAAGATACCGGCGCGGACGCTCGCTGGGCACGCGACACAATCGTCGCCATGCTGTGCGCCACAATATTGCTCAGCATTCTCGTAGCCATACTCATCACACGCTTCATCACACGCACGCTTTCGAGCATGTCCGAGAGCCTCACGAACCTGCGCGAGCATGACATCACAGCGCTCAGCGCCGCGATCCAGGCCATGGAACAAGGCGACCTCTCGACAACCGTCACGGCGAAGACGCCCCATCTGGAAGTCAACTCCACCGAAGAGTTCGGCGCCATGGCGAAGACTTTCAACGGCATGATCGACGACATCCACCTGACGATGTCCTCGTTCGACCATTCCCAAAAGTCGCTGGCGTCCCTGATCACTCGGCTTCGCGAATCCACCATGCGCGTCACCCAGATTTCGGGCTCCCTTGCTCAGGCCGCTGAAAACGCCGGCAACGCATCGAGCGACATCGACAGCGCCCTGCAGGAGATCGCCAGAGCGAGCGAGCAGTCCGCGGCTGGAGCGAACGAAGTGGCGCGCGGCAACATTAATCAGGCGCAGGCGATTGCAATCGGCACCGAACGCCTCAACGACGTCACCGGGGCCATCCACGAAGTCGCCGCCGTCGCTTCTGACACGAGCGCCGCGGCAGACCAGGCAAGTGAAGTTGCCGCCGGGGGAGGCGAAGCGGTGCGGATGACCATCGACGGTATGCGCCGTATCCATTCCGCCATCACGCAATCCGCCGACGTCATCCAATCGCTCGGCGACTCGTCGCAGCGCATCGGCAGTATCGTCGAGACCATCGACGACATCGCCTCGCAAACTAACTTGCTCGCCCTCAACGCCGCCATCGAGGCCGCCAGAGCGGGCGAGTCCGGACGCGGCTTCGCCGTCGTCGCCGAGGAGGTTCGCAAGCTCGCCGAGCGATCTGCCCTCGCAGCCCGCGAGATCACCAATCTCATAGCCGAAGTCCAGAGCCGCACCAAAGTCGCCGTCGGCGCCATGCAAAGCGGTACCGATGAGGTGCAAAGCGGCAGCAAACTGGCCGAAGACGCCGGCAAGGCGCTCACCCGCGTTCAGGAAGTGGTCGCCGAGGTTACAACCCGCGTCCACGGAATCAGTAAGTCCACCATCGAGATGGCGGCCGCGTCCGAGCAAGTCGCCCGCGTCATCTCCGATTCAGCTACCCTCGTCGAGGAAAGCAGCGCCATCTCGGAAGAGATGAGCGCCGCAAGCGAGGAGGTCTCGGCCTCCGTCCAATCCGTGGCACATATGACAACTGTGCAGCACGCGGTAATGAACGACATCGTCGTTTCCTCACGCGATCTCGCCGCGATCGCCAGGGATCTCGAATCCGCGGGCGCCCAGTTCAAAGTAGACTCCGCCGACGGTGTCCGTACGGCCCACGTCGCTATTTTGCGTAAAGCCGCCTGATCCGTCAACGCCCAATCATCAGCCGCGCAACCCCCGTTGCGCGGCTGATGCCACGACAGTCCACATCATCTCCCTGACACTAAGCCAATCCCATCGACGTCGTCTCGTCAGCCGCGGAGCAGTTCAGCGCATGGATGGCCCAGTCCGTACGGCGCGATGATTAAATAGAGCCATCAATCGGTTATAATGCGAGGGAATACCAGCGTTGAGTCAGGAGCAGAGATGGCAAGACGAAAAACGAGACGTTATTGGACCGCCCTGGCCACAGCGGCGACACTGTCCGCGGTAGCGGCCGCAGCCGTAATCGGATGTGGCGGAGGAGGTGGGGGCGGCGGAGGAGGATCGACCTCCAGCAGCACCAGCGGGACAACCGGTTCGTCGACCGACGGCAGCACGTCACCCCCGCCGCCCCCGTCGACTGAGGGCACGACCACCGGCACCACGTCGACGACATCGACCACTGCGACTACCGGTATCACTCCCAAGTAAGGAAATGGAGGGAGCCGCGCAGGTAACCCGAAAGTGGCGGCATAATCGGAGCCTGGTACAAGCGCTACGTTGCGAAGCGCCCTAGGCTCCGGGCCAGATCGTCTCCAACACGGCTCGCAACGCCTCGCGTGCGGCGGCAAACTCTGCCGTCGCTTCCACAATCCCGTGGCCGAGAGCCTCCGCACTCCTCAACTCCGCCTTTGCCCGATCGTATCGCAACGTCGTGTCTACCGGCTCAACTGCCCGGCAGCCCGCGTCGACCGGTGCGACGTCCTCAATGTTTTCCATAGCCAGTGACATGCGTTCCTCCAAATCTCTATCCGGAGCCCAACCGAACCTTGCGCTGGACACCCCAGCGTGTGGTTAGTGCATCGCAACGGCGACATCCATCGGCTTCGGTCGCCGCATGATCGCCAAAATCGGCACCGTGACAATCGTCACCACCAGCAGCATCAAAAACGCGTGCTCGTACGCCATCATCAGCGCCTGCCCCATGACGGTTTGGTCGATCAGTCCAAGCGCTCCCCGCTGGGCATCCGACGTCGAGTAGCCATGATTGACCAGCGCTCCCGCCATCCCGCCGATCCGCGTTGCGTACTCGGGGTTGGTCGACGTCACATGACCTACCAGATTCGCCCGCGCCACATGGGTCTGCGTGTCGAAGTACGTCGCGATCAGTGCGATGCCGATCGACCCTCCGAGCTGCCTGGCAAGACCGAGCAGCCCAACGCCCTGCGACACTTCCTCCGGCTTGAGGTTGCTTATCGCCAGCGTGTTCGCCGGAACGAACAGGAAGCCAAGCGCGAAGCCGCGCAGCAGCAGCGGCAAGAACGTATCCCCTACTCCCGACATCGGCGACAGATGCGCGAACAGCCACATGCCCGTTCCCGCAAGCACCACTCCGATGAAGGTCAGCACTCGGCCGTCGAGCTTCGACTTGGGATTGGTGGTGATGATGCCGCACATGACGATGCTAACCGCCGACGCCACCCCGCCGGGCAGCATCGCCGTCCCCGTCTGCATCGGCGACAGCCCCTGCACCGTCTGCGCCATCAACGGATAGATGAACGATACGCCATAGAAACCGAAGCCCGCCATGAGGAGAAGAGCGATACCCCCGGTCAACGAAGCGTTCTTCAAAACCCGGAGTTGAATGACGGGGTGCGCGTTGCGCGGGTGCAACTGCCAGGCGATCAGCGAAGAGAGGGTGATAGCGGCGACTATCGACAGCCGCAGGATGGTCGGATCGTTAAACCAGTCGTTCTTCTCGCCCTCTTCGAGGACGTACTGCAGCGTCCCAAGGCCCACCGTCAGCAACCCAACGCCCGCCCAATCGATGGGCTCCTTGGCGCGTGGCGGCTCGGTGTCGTGCAGGAACCCGAGAACGATGGAAATCGCGATGATGCCGATTGGGATGTTGATGAAGAAGCACCAGTTCCACGACGCCGCATCCGTCAGGTAGCCGCCGAGGAATGGACCGAGCGTCGGCGCGGCGACGATCCCCATCATAAACGCCGGCTGAACGATAGACTGCTCCTCAGGCGGGAACACATGCACGAGGGCTGCCTGCGCCGTCGAGATCAACGCCGCGCCGCCCACGCCCTGAAGGATGCGCCAGATGACGATCTCCCCTAGTGTATGACTGGTCCCGCAGAAGAACGACGCCACCGTGAACAGGATCATCGACGCCGTTAGATAGTTGCGACGCCCAAACCTGGCGGTCAAGAACGCCGTCATCGGAAGCACGATCACGTTCGCCAGGATATACCCCGTGCTCACCCAGGCAATCTCCTCCGTCGTCGCCCCCACATTCCCCGCCATCTGCGCCTGCGCGACAGAGACGATCGTGGTGTCGAGGATCTCCATGACCGCCGCTAGGATCAAGCTCACCAGAATCAGCCATCGGTACCGCGTATTCAATTCGGCCGCCAACCGGTACTTCGCCGCCCAGTCAATTGCCGGCTTACCCTTCGGTTCCGGTCGCTGGTCCCGACGACCACTGAACCGAGGATTCTCGTCCGGCTCGGGCGACAGATCGACAGGACGCTCCGCCGTAATCGTCGACATGATCTCCACCCTCCTCAACCATTACACAGTCGCCATATGATATATCACCATATAATATGGCACCTAACTATTTGGGTGAACACAGCGCCGGTAACAGTAGTTCCCGGTTTGTCGAAAAGATTCAGGGGATTTTAGACGGACTCGGCCAAGGGTGAAACGGAGCTGGGATAGAGACCTGTCGTGGCTTCGATCCGGCCGAGTAGCTTGAGGAGAACGCGCTTCTCGTCGTCGTCCAGAGGGATGGTCTGCCGATTGGTGAGGACAGAGCCTTTGAGGAACTCGTCGATAAAGGCGCGCGCCTTGTCGGTCATCCGGATTCGCAGCGCCCGGCGGTCGTTACTGTCATCGAGGCGAACGATGTACCCGTCGCGCTCCAGTCCGTCGAGAAGCCCGGTGATCGTGCCGCGAGTCACGCCCAGGTGCTCGGCGATGTCCGACGGACTCGGGTCGGCCTGGTCGAAGATCTCCGTCGAAAGCAAGTAGCAAAGCACATAGAACTTGCCCTCGGACAATCCATACTCCGCTAACTCGGCGCTGATGCCGGAACTGATGAGCCGCGCGATCGACTGGATATGCGAAATGATGTGCATCCCGATCGGGTCAAGATTGGGATACCGAAGGGCCAACTTCTGCAGCAACTCGCCCTTACACTCTTGCCGCCGCAACACGTCATTCGTCGTCTCTTCGCTCATCGTATCTATATTGTAGAACATCGATCGCGTTTGTCAAGCATCCTCATCAATGCGGTCTGTTGACCTGCGACTCGGAAATTCGCTCCACCACCAGCACGTTCGGGTGGTCCTTCAAGAAGTACTCTTCCGATGACGGCGCGCGGAACTTGAGGAAATCCTCGCTCGAAATCTGCAGCGTATGCCCCGCCGCAAGCTTAGCCCCGGAGTCCATGAGGTATCCGAGGATCGTCTCGAACATCTCCGACGTCTTCTGCCCCACATGATGCCCTTCAGTCGCCTTCGCAAAATCCGGCAGACCAAACAACGGGCCACCGTAGGTCCGCATCCAAACCGGGCCGCCTTCAAGGTCGTACTTAACGAAGCCCATGTAGAACATGAGCAGCGGCAATTCGCGCAGGTAGGTAAACTTGTCCCCGCTGATCTGCCGCGGGTCAAGCGCCTGAGCCGGGAACGACGTCATCGCCGACTCATTCGCCACCACCACCGCGCCGGCCGTCGCCAGTGTCCCGGCAACCGCGGCCAATGCCACAAAGCGCTCCAGCGGCGACTCCTCCGTCCCGGCATAGTACAGCAGCAAATGCGCCTTATGCGCCCTCGCCTGCGCCTTCAGCGGCTGCGGATAGTGGGCCGGCGCTACCACCTTCTCGACTACTTCCGACGGCATCGGCAAGTCGAACCCCACGATATCCACCACATGCCGCCCCCACTGGGCCCGCCCGTACGGCGTCCCCTTCTTAATCCCCTCCGGATCAATCGCCACCGTCGCCGTCGACGCCGCCCCGCCATACCCTCGCAGCACGCTTTGGAGAGAAGAGGCGTTAAGGTTCATCGGACCCGGAAAGAGGAGTTGAAGACTGACCGTGTTCTGCGATCGGGTCGGATCAGGTCGAGCGGCGGAGCCGCCACGAGCTGGAGTAGCTTCCTGAGAACGTCCGAACAGTTTATCAAAAATGGACATTTGGAGCACGCTCCGTCGAGGTTGGTTGGTTGGTTGTCGATTTTCCGGATTGTATCAGGCAGACATAGTAGATGTCAACGCTGTGAAGATGTCGTTCATAACATCCAGGTGAACTCCCGGTCAAGATCGGGATAAGAGAGTGACGTGCTGACGAGATGCGCCAGTTCGTCCTCGGGGATCAGACCTGTCCAAGCCCAGGAATGCTGTCCGTTTGGAGACGTCATCGTTCGGGTAACTGCCGGCCGTGCGACCAACGATCGGATCATGTTGCCCCACGGTTCGGGCAGCAGCGGTGTGAGACGCCGATCGTAATCGCGCAGTAGATCGCGCGAATACTTGTCGTGATCGGGATCGTAGTGATGTGCGGCGAGGTGAAGGATGTTGCGATAGACAAACCCGAGAAAGTTTGGAGCAAACACCGTGGCTCGTTCGTAATCGTGGGGGCACTCCACGATCGGGACCCCGTACTCATGAACTGCCTCCGGCCACCAGCAATAGTGATCGCCCGCTCCGTTAAACGCGAACGGAACGAAGCCGGGCTTGTGGTAGTCCTCCCGTTCATGATCGCGGATCTCCTCGGTAGGCATCCACTCGGCTTCGTAAAGGTAAAGGTAGTTCCGTTCGTTGCCGCGATAGGTGACCCAGTTGTTGTCGACGATCGTCCGATAAAGTTTCGGCAGCGCGAAGCCGTACTTGTCCTCAATCTCGTCGAGCACGCTGTCTGGCATGTGTCGCCTCCCTTAGTCTTTGACGGCCACTCGATAGAAGCGAACACTACCGTCATCGCCTCCCGTCATGAAGAGATCGAGACGTGGAAAGATGCACGACGTCACGCTATCTCCAACTACATTGACGGAACACAAAATACGCCCGGATTCCAGGTCGAGAACGTCGATCCGAGACGATTGAACCAGCATGGCGCGGGTGCCGTCGGGCGTGACCGCGATATGAGAGATACGTCCCGTCACGTTCTCAAATTCGCGCACGACCGTGCCGGACTGTGTATCCCACAGTCGAGGCTGCCGATCTCTCTGAGAGGTCAAGAATCGAAAGCCACTGCCAACGCGGGCGATGTCGATGACGAACTCACCGGCCGTTGGAATCTCGTGAATGGCTACGCCGGCGTCGATGTCCCAGATCACCAATGCGGGCTTCTCGCTTCCGGCGGCCTGGACGGCGTACTTGCCGTCAGCGGTCACTATGAGCTGAGATATGCCGCTCCGGCCGCTGTTGAGCTTCTTAATCAGTTGGCCCGACCGAACGTCCCAAAGGCAGAGGTTTCCTTGCGAGGTGCTTCCGTAGACCGTTGCGCCGTTGACGCTGGTAACCGCGCTCATGCCTGATTCCATCTCATTGGGCGAGGCCTTCATTGACAGCGCTCCAGCCAGAGTACCTGTCTCCAAATCCCACACCTTGGCGGGATCAATTCCGGCCTGCACGGCTCGACGACCGTCGTCGATAACGGCGATATCCTGCATCATAATGGCGTTGGGGCCTAGTGGCAAGCGACTCACAGCGGATCGAGTGTTGCAGTCCCAGATCCGCAACGACATATCATAGGATCCGGAAACAACGTACCGGCCGCCCGGTATCAAGTCGAAGCAGGAGACGTCGCCATCGTGCTTCTCGGGCCGCGCGCTCTCCAGGCCTCCTAGGTTCCAAAGATCCAAGCGGCGATCACCGGTTGCCACCACGCAGCCGACACCTGCCGTAAGCGCAGTGATCGCCGTTACCCCTTCGCCTACAAATGGGATCACCCGCCTCAAACCGCATGTTTCACAGTCGACCAGCGCCAGTTCCTGACTGTCGAGCACGGCCGTAGCATGTCGACCGTCGGGGCTGACGACTATGGCGACCACGCGTTTTCGCTCGTTTGCTATCGTACCAAGACACTCGCCGGATACGTCCCAGATCCGAATGGAGCCGTCCCAGCAGCCGGTCACCACGCGCGTACCCCCCATCGCGAAGCCAATCGACGAAACAGACCAACCGTGCCCTTTCAGATCGGCACGAAGGCCGCCCGTATCCGACCGCCATAGTCGAGCACTGCCGTCTCTAGACGCCGACGCGATCAACGCTCCATCCGGCGAAACTGCAACCGATGCTACTATCCAGGAATGAGCGGGGAGAGAACGAATCACAGTGCGGCCTGAAACGTCCCAGATCTTAACCGTACGGTCGAACCCGCCTGAGATCAAGCGACTGCCGTCGTGTGAAAACGCAATCGACGTCACGGGTCCCTGATGCCCGTCAAGAGTGCCCACAGGTTGCCACGACCGTCGGTCCCAAAGGATAATGCGACCGTCAAACGAGGCGGATGCATTCAACTGCCCTACTGGATCGACGGCGATCTGGGTAACCGGGCCCCGGTGCCCGGTCATTGTCCCCAGGTCCACCCCGGTATCGACGGATACTAACCGGATCTCGCCCGATCGCAGACCAACCAGCACACCGCCCATCGCAACGTCGACAGAGAGTGCGCCAACTGTAGAGTCTGCCGTGCCTAAGTTAACGGGTTCTACAGTTTCCGCTTCGTCCTCGGTTAGGATCTGATAGGACTGAGGCATTTCTTCTCGGCCGCTCCAAACGTTAAGATGACTTATACGACGTGCCCCAGAATGAAGCTCTCACTCCGTCCACACCGCTCGACTGTCCCCCAAAAAGCTCTTCAAATACTCGACCATGTCTTCATCGGGCGCGACCCTAAGCCTCGGCTCGACCCGCTTGCCGTGGCCGTTATGACCCAGGTGCAAGAGCACTCGACTGCCTCCGCGTCGACCGCTGAGGAAGTTGTGGAGCGGGCGGACCTTGCCGATATCGGTCAGCCGAATATGCAGACAGTTGATCTCGGGGGCGACGCCGGCGTCGGTCCGGTTGGCGAGGAAGCTTTCGGCCTCGGCGACACTCAATATTCGGTCGCCCGACACCTCGACACTGGCCGCGCCCTGGTTGCCGTCTTCGTCGACGGTGGTGTTGATCCGGTCCCGATGCGATGTCTTGCCGTAGATAACGACGACGCTATCCTTCTGCGGAACGCTGTCCAACTTCTCGGCCGTGCGCGGGAAGATGGTGACGCTGATGCTGCCGGTTTTGTCTTCCAGGGTCAGGAAGTACATCAGCTTATTCGCCTCGCGCGTGTAGTACGGGCGCACGTTGGTGAGGATCCCGGCGAGGACGATCTCTTCCTTGTCCCCCAGCGACCGGCAACTGTCGACCGTGTTCGTGACCAGTTCCGACAGCTTCTCGGCGAACTGGTCAAGGGGGTGCTCGCTGAGGTAGAAGCCGAGGAGTTCCTTTTCCGACGACATCAACTCATTCGACGACATTGGCGGCACGTCGGGCAGTTCCGGGATGACGCGCTCGTTGGCGGGCCCCTCGTCGTCGCCGAACATCGACACCTGGCCCGACTTGCGGTCTCGCTCCTTGGTTGCAGCGGAGTTCATCGCCCCCTCGACACCGGCGATCAAGCGTGCGCGGTCAGGGTGGATCGATGCCAGCGCGCCCGCTTTGATCATGGTCTCGATCGGGCTTTTCGACGTCAACCCCGTTTCCATGACGCGGTCGCAGAAATCATGCAGCGAGTCGAACGGTCGCCCGCCCTTTACCCGTGCATGAATCACCGATTCCACCGCCGCCTTGCCCAGGCCCTTGATCGCGCCGAGGCCAAAGCGAATCGGGCCGTTGATGGTGCCAAGCGGCGTGTCGAGCAGATCCTGAGTCGGCCGCTCGACCGTGAAGTCCGACATCGAGTAATTGACGTCCGGCGGCCGGATCTCGATCCCCGACCGGCGGGCATCGTCGATAAAGCTAACCAGCTTGTCGGTATCGTCGGCCTGCGTCGCCATCAACGCCGTATAGTATTCGACCGGGTAGTTCGCCTTTAAGTAGGCCGTCTGGTAGGCGACCAGGGCGTAGCAAAACGCATGAGCCTTATTGAAGGCGTAGCCGGCAAACGGCTCGATCAGGTCGAAGATCTCGATGGCCCGTTGTTCGGTGACCAGGCCCTTCTCGGCTGCGCCTTTGATGAAGTTCTCGCGCTGCTGCATGATCTCTTTCAAGATCTTCTTGCCCATGGCTTTACGCAGGATGTCTGCCTGACCAAGCGAGAAACCGGCGATGGCCTGGACGATCTTCAAGACCTGATCCTGATAGACGATGACGCCGTACGTCTCGCCAAGGATCGGTTCCAGGCACTCGTGCGGGAACTCGATAGGCTCCATACCAAGCTTGCAGCGGATATACCGGGGGATCTGCGCCATCGGGCCTGGTCGATAGAGGGCGACCATAGCGGCGATCTCAAAGACTGTGTTTGGCCGCAGCTCCGCGATGTACCGTCGCATCTGCGCGCCTTCCAACTGGAACACGCCGCCGCAGTCTCCCTTGCCCAGAAGTTCGTAGGTCTTACGGTCGTCGAGGGGGAGCTTGAGGACGTCGAGCTCGCGACCAGTCGACGCCTTCACGTTGCGTATCGCGCGGGCTAGGATCGTCAGGTTGGCCAGCCCCAGGAAGTCCATCTTGAGCAGACCGATCTTCTCAAGCATACCGGCGGGGTACTGGGTGACGAGGCCAATACCGTCGTCCGCTTTCTGGACGGGGGTATTGTCGACCAGGGGCTCGGCGCTGATGATGATGGCGGCGGCGTGGACACTGTCGTGCCGCGTCAGTCCTTCGAGTCGCTTGGCCGTATTGATCAGCTCGCGCACCTGCGGGTTCGTGTCGTAGGCGGCCTTGAACTCCGGGTTCGCCTCCATGGCCTTGTCGATCTTCATGCCGACTGGGATCGTGGGGATCATCTTACAGACCTTATCGATCTCCGTCATCGGCAGTTTGTTCATCGCCCGACCGCAGTCTCGAATCGCCGCGCGCGCCGCCAGCGTTCCGAACGTGGCTACCTGGGCGACATGATCGCGGCCGTACTTATTGACGACATAATCGATGACGTCTTGCCGGCGCGAGTCCTCAAAGTCCATGTCGATATCGGGCATCGACAACCGCTCCGGGTTTAGGAAGCGTTCGAAGGTAAGGCCGTAGTGGATCGGGTCGACATCGGTGATGCCCACCGTGTACGACGTCATCGACCCCGCCGCCGATCCGCGGACGCCGAAGTAGATCCCCTCCCGACGGGCGAAGTTGGCGAAGTCACGGACGATCAGGAAGTACGCGCCGAAGCCCGTCTTCTCAATGACGTCCAGCTCGAACCGCAGCCTCTCCTCATGCTCCTCTGTGACGACCGGGTATCGCGCCCGCATCCCGTCGAAGGCGATCTTCTGCAGGTACGACTGGGCGTTCATGTTCTCCGGCAACGCCTCAGGAATGGGCATGCCGCAGCGCCCGAACTCGAGCTTCAGGTCGCACCGGTCGGCTATCTCCCGTGTGCGGGCCAGCGCGCCGGGCCAGATGTCGTGCGGGAACACCTTCTCCATCTCGGCGGCCGTCTTCATGAAGAACTGGTCCGACCCGTAGTTCATCTTTTTCGGGTCGTCCATCGTCGTCGACGTTTGCACGCACAGAAGAACCTGGTGAGGGCCGGCATCGTCGTCGTTGAGATAGTGGACATCGTTCGTCGCGACCAGCGGGATATTCAGCTCCCTCGACAGTTTGACGAGTTGCTCGTTGACGATGTGCTGCTTGGTGATATTGTGGTCCTGGATCTCCAGGTAGTAGCGGTCGCCAAAGATCTCCTTGAACGTCGATGCCGAATGCTTCGCCTTCGCGTAGTCATCGTCGAGGAGATGCTCGGGCACCTCGCCGCCCAGACAGGCCGATAGACAGATCAGGCCCTCGCTGTACTGCTGAAGCGTCTCCTTGTCGATGCGCGGCTTGTAGTAAAAGCCCTCCAGCGACGCGATCGACACAAGCTTGAGCAGGTTGCGATAGCCGGTCTCGTTCATGGCGTGGAGGACGAGATGCTGACTGTCGTCGAGCTTCTTGTTCTCCCGCTGAAAACGGGAGCGGGTCGACACATAGACCTCGCACCCCACCAGCGGCTTGATGCCCGCTTTCTTGCATTCCAGATAGAACTCCATCGACCCGTACATAACGCCGTGATCGGTCAGACCGATGGCCGGCATGTTGAGGTCGACCGCCTTCTTGACCATATCCTTGATGCGGCAAGCGCCGTCGAGGAGGCTGTATTCGGAGTGCAGGTGCAGATGAACGAAGTCGGATGCCATGAGGCGGGTGGATTCCTTGGGTGTGCGTTGTGTTGCTCCCTCTCCTTCCAAGGAGAGGGCCGGGGTGAGGTTCAGCGCGCAGCGCCGCTTGGTCCGTCCCCTGGACGGTCGGCCGAAGGCCTGTCAGCCACGTTTTTTATAAGCGTGGAATCCGGCAGCGGCGTCGCTAATATTCTAGCAGAATCGGAGGGGAACGGGCAAGGTAGACAGGCACGATTTTGCCGCGATTTAGCGTCTTTGGAGACTTTGTTGGGAACGGGCTCTCCGACGCCACTCAATGGATAGGAGAATGTTATGAGACCGAACACTTGCCTCACCGTTGCAGGCTTATTGTTGTTGACAACCAGCACCGTGAATGCGATTCCCGTTGTCCACATCTATACGGATCTGCGCCATAAGAACATGACGCGGGCGGATGACGACTTTCGCTATGTCATTATCGACCCGCCGAACTCCGTCCACACCGAGGCACGGTCGATCAATCTGCACGGCCAGATCGTCGGCTTTTATCGCGCGTTCGGAGACACCACCTTCTCGGGATTCCAGTACTACCAGAATAACTACACGCCGATCGCACTGACCGGCGCCACCAACGTCTACCCGCTACGCAATAACAATTTCGGGACGATCGTCGGCACGGCGACGTCGCCTGACGGGCGATATCACGGGTTCATCATCAAAGGGACGCAGGTCGCCATTGTCGACGATCCGGCGGCGTCGAACACCGTCATCACGGGCGTCAACGACAAGGACGAGTTCGTGGGATACTCGTTCGACACCCTCGACACCGCCAATAACTTCGAGGGCAACATCGCGCATGCAAATCTGAAGTCGATTACCCAAGACATGTGCATCTGGGACATCAACAATGCCGACAGCATGATTGGCGACAGCATCGGGACCACGGTCGACCCCACCGCTACGGTCGATCCCAAAGCGACAGTCGGGAAATACATCGCCGGCGGCACGGCTCAGGACGTCGTCGTCGGTCGACGCACAACGAAGGCCTACGGGATCAACAACAACAACGATGTCGTCGGAACCTATTCCGATCCGCACGGCTTCCTGATCCACAAAGGGCAGACGGTCATGTTCGACGTCCCGGGCTCAGAAGGCATCGTCGGCACCCAGGCCTTCGGCATCGACGACATCGGCCGCATCGTCGGCGTCTACCAGGAACCGACCCACGACTCCCGACGCGAAGCCCTGCACGGCTTCCTCGCCGTACCTAAGACCGGACAATACACCCAAAACTACGCCCCCCAACAAACGCCGCCAGGCTTCGTCCCCGGCGATTAGCCGACTCGACAAAGGCCTTAGCCAACTCGGTGAGGGCCAAATGCCAAAAACCCCTCTCCCATAGGAATGGGCGAGGGGCGGCGAAGTGTCCAACTTCGTTAACAGAGTGAGGGTCAGTAGTCCTCGATGTCGATATTCGACGAGTTCATCGACGCATGCGGTGTCGAGATCCAGAGCATGGGATCGTCGTTGAAGATCTGCTTGTTCTCAACCGTCGCAAAATGATACGTTCGCCCATTGAAGTGAGAGCGGGCGGCGTAATGATTCGGGTCGACCTGCTCATGGGAGACGGGATCGACATAGACGTTGCGGGTATCGACTGCGTGTGCCATGGTATCCCTCCTGGTAGGGAAGTATGCCCGTGCCCGACGCGGTCGAAACCAATTACCCAGCGTTCACCGGCACCTGCGTGCGGTAGAGTTTTCCATCGAAGACGTAGCTGACGGCGGTGTCGCCTGGTAACCAGCGGACGCCGGTGGGCCAGGTGACATTTGTCTCTCCCCCCGACTGGTGGATGACACGGTTGATGTAGCCGAGGTCGGTCCACTTGGTCCCGAGCGTGTCGCTGATGTAGATGTGGTAGTGAATGCCTTCGCTCAGCACCCAGGCGAGGCGGTCTCCGTGGGTACTGAGTTCGGCGCCCCAGATGTGGAATCGACCGGGAAGTTTGACCGCGTGGTGCGCGACAACGGCCTTTTTGCCGGAGACATCGAACTCGTCGATGGCGGTGGTGTCGGACGCATCCACGACGGTTCCGGTGGACAAGAGACGGCCCGTCGACGTCACACCGGCGATGATGCCGGTCTCGGGCTGGTCCATGGCGACGATACGATAGTCCTTTGGCGACAGGCCATGTACGGTGACGTGGGAGAATCTCCAGCCGCCGTGCCGGTAGTCGGATACGACAAGCGCGCACCGGGTACCGGCGAACCAGGCAACGTAGCCGTCGACTGCCTTACTGGGCCATCGACGCTTTGAGGTGCCGTCGAGCTTGACCGCGAACCAGGCCGTTGGCGACTTCCAGGTGAACCACTTGCGATCCGGGGACACCGCGCAGGACGGAAGCATGTACTTCGTCTCCGTCGACGGGCCGCCCCCGTAGCTCATCAGCATCGGGCGCGCGGCGACATCGTTACCGAAGGTGGCATTAAGGCTGTCCATCGGAGCGCGCTTGCCGTCGCTCACGCGGAGGGTGAACGCGCGAAAGTGACCGGGGGCGTAGTCGGGAGGGACCTTGCCGAGTACCCTAAGTTCGGCCGGGGTGGGAATGTGGCGGACGTGTTCGAAGTAGACGATCTTGTTATCAGTGAGCCACCAGTAGTGCGGTTCCGGCGCTCCCTCCATTGTGCCGACTTGACGCGAGATGTCGAGCAGTGGCCGACTTTCGTCGTCAGCAATGACAGGCACGGACAGCGCGAGGACAAATACGGCGATCCCAAAGGTCGTAAGCGATGGCATATCGAGTGTCTCCCAACTCGACGTTCGACGTCGTCAGCGAAGATTCCTTGGACCCTTATCCCCTTCCCACTCTCCCATCGGTATGGGCGAGGGGCTTATGACCATGACGCGAACTGGCAGCATTTGAGTAGTCCCCTACTCCACCCGCAAGCACCGGACGTAGCGTCGACCGCCGTCGAGTTCGGTCCTGGCGGGAATTTGCTTCATGCAGGAGTCCATGACTTCCGGGCATCTTGGTGCAAAGGGGCAGGCGACGAAGTCGGTGGTAAGGTCGGGCGGATGGCCGGGCAGCGCCGGAAGCGGACCCTCGGTACGCGGGCGTCGCCAATCCGGCAGGGAGGCGAGGAGGGCGCGAGTGTAGGGGTGCTGGGGCGACGCGAAGAGGTCCGCGGCGGGGGCGTACTCGACTATCTGACCGGCATACATGACGGCAACATTGTCACAGCGCTCGGCGACGATGCCCAGGTCGTGGGTGATCAGGATGACGCTCGCGCCATAGTCCTTTTTCAAGTCGTCCATCAGGTCGAGGATCTGGGCCTGCACGGTGACATCGAGCGCGGTGGTGGGCTCGTCGGCGATGAGGAGTTCGGGTCGACAGCTAAAAGCCATCGCGATCATGGCACGCTGCCGCATTCCTCCCGACAATTCGAACGGGTACTGACGAAGCCTGCGCTCCGGCAGGGTCATATTGACTTGGCGCAGGAGGTTCTCGGCCTCGGCCCACGCCTCACGCTTTGAGATCGGCTTTGAGAGGTAAACACTTCCTTGCATCGACGAGTTGAGCAGCTTCGTCGACCGTCGATGCTCGCGGATCGTCTCGACAATTTGGTCGCCAATGGTGAGTACCGGATTGAGCGACGTCAACGGGTCCTGGAAGACCATCGCGATGCGGGAGCCTCGGATGTCGCGCAGGGCCTTCTCGGGAGTCTTGAGCAGGTCAACACCGTCGAGGTCAATTCGGCCGTCGACGATGCGGCCCGGCGAGGAGATCAGCCGCAGGATCGACAGAGCAGTGACGCTTTTGCCACTGCCGCTCTCGCCGACAATGCCAAGGGTCTCGCCGCGGTGGACAGTGAAGTCGACCCCGCGCACGGCGTGCAGGGCACTCGGGCCTGTGCCAAAGTCGACGCGCAGGTTTTCGACTGTGAGGAGCGGGCTAGTCATGGGAGACATGAAGTTATGCGATTGGGCAAAGACGAGCTTTGCCCCTACTGTAAGTCAACAAAGGCTTTAGCCAGCAAGGTGGGCAACGTCTACTTACAGTAGGGTGTCGAGCTTGTCTCGACCCGGCGACGGTCTATCCCCCTCCCCTACCCCGCGATGCGTGCCAGGAGATGCAGCGGGTTTTCGTAGAGGGCTTGGTCGGTTTCGGCTCGGGTCATGCCGGCGCCGAGGGCGACGGAGCGTGCGAATTCTTCGGTGTGCAGGTCCGACGGCCCGTGAGTGTCCGAGTTGACCAGAAACTTCGCGCCGGATGCGCGGCCGATGACGACGGTGTTGCCATTGCCGAGGCAGTGGCCACGTCGCGACGTGATCTCGAGGAAGACGTTCGTCGACGCCGCGATCTCGGCTTCCTCGGGAGTGATCAGGCCGGGGTGCGCGAGGATGTCGACGTCGGGGCACTCGACGCTGGCGCGGTTGGTGCCGGGCGGGACGGGTTCGACGAGGGTTTCGCCGTGGACAACGACGAGGCTGGCGCCCGCGCGCTTCGCCCTGGCGGCGAGCGAGGCGATACTTTCGGGCGGACAGTGTGTGAGCTCTACGCCCGGTAGAACGCGGAAGCCCCATTGTTCCCAGGCCAGGTCGCAGTCGCGGGAGATCTTGTCGATAAGTTCGTCGATATTACTTGCGGACGCGTGGTCGGTGATCGCCATGGCCGTGTAGCCCTTGACGATGGCACGACGGATCAGTTCCATCGGCAGGAGTTCGCCGTCGGAAAAGAACGTATGCGTGTGAAAATCGTAAAGGGCCATAGTTTTTCTCACACAAAAGAGCAAATTTAACATCGATAGCCAGGATGAACAGGATTTCAGAAATGGATTGCCATTCTAATCCTGTACATCCTCTTAATCGATGTTAAAAAACTCCTGCACTAATCGAACAGCGAGCTGATGCTCATGTCCTGGTTGACGCGCCGGATGGCTTCGCCGAAGAGTGAGGCGGTGCTCAGGATCTTGATCTTCGGGCGCGCCTTCTCAGGCGAGGTCGGCACGCTGTCGGTGACGACGACCTCAGCGATGGCCGGGTGGTCGTTCAACCGGTCGACTGCATTGGCAGCGAGAACGCCGTGGGTCGCGGCTATGTAGATCTCGGGCTTTGCGCCGTGCTCGACGAGGGCGTTGACGGCTTCGATGATCGAGCCGCCGGTTGTGATCATGTCCTCAAGAATGATTGGCGTCTTCCCGCGAACGTCGCCGGCCAGCGCCGTAATTGCGGTGTGGCCGTGATGCTCATGATGCTTATACCCAACAGCCAGAGGAGCATCTAACATGCGGACCAATTGGCGTGCCTGCTTGACGCGGCCCTCGTCGGGCGAGACGATAACGACGTTCTCCAGCTTCTTCTCAAGGAAGTAGTTGGCGAAGATGCCGAGGGCGGTCAGATGGTCGACGGGGATATTGAAGAAGCCCTGGATAGCGTCGGCGTGAAGGTCCATCGCGATGACGCGATCGACACCGGCGGCGCTAAGGACATCGGCAATGAGCTTGGCGGTGATGGCGGCGCGCGGGCGATCCTTGCGCTCCTGCCGGGCATAGCCGAAGTAGGGCATGACAGCAGTGATGCGGTCGGCGCTGGCGCGGCGCATGGCGTCGATCATGATCAAGAGCTCGACCAGGTTATTGTCGACAGGCGGGCAGGTCGGCTGGATGATAAACGCATCCGTGCCGCGCACGCTCTCGCGGTACTGCACATAGGTTTCGCCATCGGCGAAGCGGGATACCTTTACCTCGCCAAGAGGTATTTGAAGCCAATCGGCGATAGCGTTGCACAGGGCGGGGTTGCCAGTGCCGGCGAAAAGTTTCATTTCAGATTTGTCGGTCAAGCACGCGTCTCCTCAGCAACCAGCGATGGGGGCGTCGACGGCCCAACTCCGAGGCGAACGGCGCGCACGCCGAACTGCCATGGAGACCTTTATTATAGCAGACTGAGGCCGGATTATTGCGCCGCCGGCACGCTCCCCAGGGCGATGCCATGGGCTCCATATGTGGCGCGCCTTCGGGGCAGCAGAGCGAACATGCGACTTTTCAGGGCAACATTTATTTGAAAAAGATGCTATTTCATGGTAACAACGTGATACTGGTACGTTTAACAGCAGTATAATAGTAGAACGAATGTCGACCGCAATAGGGTCGATCGGAACTCAGGTACGTTAATATGCGCCAGGCACGACAAAAAGCTCCCCAGACAGCAACAAATGGATCAAATGAACGACAGGCACTACGCGACATGCTGCGCAAGGCCGGTTCGGGCCAGGAGCTGACCCACGACGAGTCGAGGGAGATCAAGCGAATCTACCGTGATCTACGGGCGCAGTACGAGCGTGTGCTCGAGGACAGCGCGGAGGACGAGGTCAAAGTCCTCGCGATCCGTCACGCCCTCGACGAGCTTGAGTCGAAGCGGATGAGCGCCCCTGAGTTCGTCTCGGAAGTCATCTATTCGGTGTTTGTCCTCAAAGACAAGCGTAAGCGCGACCGCATGCTGCGATCGGAGATTGCCTATCGCATGGCGCTGGCGGCGTACTTCTACGAGCATGTCAAGGCGATCAAGAAGATGGATTCGATGGCCCCGGCAACATCGGAACTGCTCTTCCAGATCGATCAGCTCGACACATCCCTCCGCGACTATCAGAAGTTCAAGCTGCAGTCCGAAAGCCGCGTCAACGCGGCCTAGCCTCAATACCCCCTATTTAGCCACCATTTCTGCTGGCGAGCGGTTCTTTACCGGTCAGGCGTAGCAATAACGGCGAATAATCGGTTCAAAATACCCTCTTGACAAACGGTGGATAGGTGCTATAATTGTTGCGTATTCGCATGTGCATGTTTGCGTGTACACCAGAACAATTGAGCATACGAATATCGTCTATTATCATTGATAGGCATTCGTATGCATAATCAATGAGAAGATACAGGAGATCACTTAAGGATCGGACGCTCTTAATCTAATCGGTATCATCACTATCCATATCTATTGACGATCTGGACGCAACGGCTGCTCTGGTCGGGTTGTGCGTTACAAACACCACCGTATCTCGGCTCGTTGACAGTTCAGTATCATTAGATACTTTTGCAACTCAGACTGACTCGCTGTCTGGTTTGCAGGAGAGCCCGGCATCAGCAACCGGGCGACTTCCCCGGCTATCGACAGGTCTGTCGACGTTCGATCCTACCCCCAGGGATCGACAGCTTTGGAAGGACGTGAAAGACGCGCAACGCTGTCTACCGATCAATGGAAGATGGAGAAGTCTATGAACCTGAAAGCAATGTCGCGATTCGGAATAGTAGTTTCGATTGCCGCGACGCTTATGTTCTACGCGACCGCATCGACAAATGCGGCGACATTCACCGTCAAGAATAATTGCGGCTATACCGTCTATCCGGGCCTTTACCCGGCTGTTTATCAGAATGGCGGATGGTCGATGGCAGCCGGCTCTTCAGTCAGCTTCGGCGTTGCCAGCAACTTTAACGGCCGCATCTGGGGCCGTCAGAACTGCAACAGTTCAAGCCCGGCGCAGTGCGCGGCCGGCAGTTGCGGCGGCACGGGCCTTCAGTGCGCGGGCACAACGGGAACGGTAGGCACGTCTCTCGCCGAATTCAATCTGGCGGCGGCGGGGACCGACTGGTACGACATCAGCTATGTCGACGGCCAGGACACCCCGCTCGGCCTCCAGGTCAGCAACGGAAGCTGTGTTTCGCCGAACACGGGAACCAAGATCTCGTGCCCTACGGCGATCGTCAACGGTGTCGACTGTGTCAGCCCGTGCACGCAGACGGGCAATCCGCAGTTCTGCTGCGCCGGCGCGTACAACACGCCGCAAACTTGTATCGTGGCAAACTGGCCGTCGAACGATCAGGCGTACGTCAACAATATCCATTCGGCCTGTCCGCATACCTACGCGTACGCTTATGACGACAACATCGGCCTGCTGACCTGCCCGACCGGGGGAGGCAACAACTATACGATTACGTTCTGCCCGAACGGATCGGGGTCGACGGGTGGGACCACGGGGACGACCGGTACGACCACTACCGGCAGCACGACGGGCGGTTCGATAAGCAACGGCGTGCATACATTGACGCCTGCGAATGCGACAGGGTCCCGCCTCGACGATAATGCGGGCGCGACCACCAACGGCACAAAGATCCAAATATGGGCGGCTAACGGCTCGCAGGCTCAGAACTGGAACTTTGCCAGCATAGGCACGAATACCTGGAACATGGCGGTCAATTTGGGGCCGTACTGCCTCGACGGCGGGGCCGCGCAGGTTGGCACGGCGACTCAGCTCTGGGGTTGCAACGGCACCAACGATCAGGCGTGGATCTCGGCGGCTCAGGGCTCCGGCTTCAAGTTCACCAGCAAACAGAGCGGCCTGTGTCTCGATGTCCGCTCGGCGGGAACGGCGAACGGCACGGTCGTTCAAAGCTATACGTGTAATGGCACAAATGCCCAGACCTGGGCAGTCCACTAGTCTCGTCGGCTAACCGCTCTCTGCTAAAAGGACAGTAGGGGGCGGTTAGTCGGGGCTTTTATCGGATCATCGAAGCGGTTCGATTGGTGCTCCTGGACGCTCCCGTACGTTCTCGAAGCGTTTAGAGACGAAGTTTCCGCGCCAACCCTCTTGACAGGCAGGCGAAATCGTTATACAATTGCGAATACGCATGCGCAGAGTCGATATCCGGTAATTCTGGTTTATCTGGCTCATACGACGAGCACTTCTGGTTTAGGTATACGAATACAACATTGTCGAGAGTATTGCTTCTATTGCAGTACAGTGTGGATCAGTTTAGCGGACGGATATGCCCCACCCCAATAATGGGGAGAGTCGGATATCTCTGCGCTAAGCAAATGAATCTCTCACAAAGTCTCGTCGTAAAGATGTACCAGTAAAATCGCGATGCTCTCGCGATGGCGTGCAATTACAATTATTGCTCTACAAGAAAGGAGCACACCGAGAAGGCAAATTCTACTCACGATCATCGATAGACGAATTAAGTAAGTCTAACTCAAGCAATGCCGCTCTAAATGCTTTTAGTCAAATGGGAGATGAAGGATGAAACTGCGCGTAATCATTAAGAAGGCGATGATAGTCGCCGCCGCGGTGCTCGCCGTTGTCGCTGTCTCGGGCAGCGTCAACGCGGCAACGTTCACTGTCAAGAACAATTGTGGATACACGGTGTATCCCGGTCTTTACCCCGCCGTCTATCAGAACGGCGGATGGTCAATGGCAGCGGGCGCTCAGGTCAGCTTCGCCGTCGCCAGCAACTTCAATGGCCGCATCTGGGGTCGCCAGAACTGCAACACCGGCAGCCCGGCCGTTTGCGCCGCGGGTAACTGCGGAGGCACCGGCCTGCAGTGCGCCGGCACCACCGGCACGGTCGGTACGTCGCTCGCCGAGTTCAACCTCGCGGCCGCCGGAACCGACTGGTACGACATCAGCTATGTCGACGGCATGGACACGCCGCTCGGCATCCTCGTCAGCAACGCGAGCTGCGTCTCGCCGAACACGGGCACCAAGATCTCCTGTCCCACCGCGCTCGTCAACGGTGTCGACTGCCAGAGCGACTGTACCCGCACCGGCAGCGCGCAGACCTGCTGCGCCGGCGCCTACAACACGCCTCAGACCTGTATCGTCGCCAACTGGCCGGCCGCGGCTCAGCAGTATGTCAACAACATCCATGCTGCCGCTCCTCACACTTACGCCTATGCCTACGATGACAACATCGGCCTGCTGACCTGCCCGACCGGCGGCGGCAACAACTACACCATCACCTTCTGCCCGAACGGCAGCGGGTCCACC
>Ga0070658_10000948_pt1 | contig 24807 bp, 17 predicted proteins | sample KBSC13metaG_FD_64664 | JGI IMG/M metagenome (GOLD analysis project Ga0070658, IMG submission 64664) | Corn rhizosphere microbial communities from Kellogg Biological Station, Michigan, USA - KBS C1-3 metaG | ecosystem: Host-associated > Plants > Roots > Rhizosphere > Soil ...
GCACCTCGGCGGTCAGCCGACCGTCGGCGCGCGCCGGGGAGCCCGCGGCGCGCAGCGCGTGACCCAGGTCGAACCGCTTCAGGTCCAGTCGCAGGTCGAGGGGAGCGTCCGGATCATCCGCCACGTTCGTGGGCACGCCGTAGCGAGCCGCCAGCGCGGCGAACGGTGCGTCCACGTCCAGCGTTCCGTCGACACGGTTGTCGGCCAGCGTCGCGTCGGCCTTCACCTCGATCTTCGAGAAGCCCTTCACCCGCCCGCGCTGCAGATGCAGCCCGGCCACGACGCGGGGGTCCTCGGTCGTTCCGGACGCCTTCACGTTCACGTCCAGCTCCCCCGCCAGATGCAGCGCCGGGTCGACCAGCAGGGCCGGAAGCGCGTCCAGGTGCAGGTGCTCCAGCGCGACGTGCGCGGCGATGGCCCGCCCCTCCTTACGCCCATCGATGGACAGGGTCTGTCCTTGCGAGCTGAGGCTGAAATTGTCGAGAGACAGCGTGTCGCCGCCGAAGCCGACCAGCGCCGCGGTGTCGAGGGCCCAGTCGCCGCCCGGGAACGTCAGGTCCAGGCGCGTCAGCGTCATGCCCTGCCAGTAGTCGTCCACCCGCGCCGCCGCGGTCAACTGGGCGACCTCGGGCGCGCTGACCTTTGCCGCCAGGGTGACGTCCTTGTCGCGCCAGGCGCCCGAGACATCGACACCACGCACGAGCGTCTTCCCCGCGTGGACCGAGGCCACCGTCAGCGCGAGCAGCGCGTCCTTCGGATCGCGCGCCAGGCGGTCGGTGCGCACCTTCAGCGCCAGCGCGCCGATGACCGTGTCGCCCGTGGTCAGGTGGGGGACATCGACGGTCAGGGCGCCGCTCCAGGATGCCGGCGCGTTGGCCATCGGCCCGCCCAGCGTCACGTCGATGGTCGCGCGGCCGTCCAGCGGCGCGACCGCGGCCGACGTCAGCGCGTGCACGGCCTTCGCCGTCAGGGCCAGATCGGTCGCGTCGACGCGCACCTTGAACGCGAACGGCGCCGCGCTGGCGCCCGGACCCGCCGTCTTCGCGTCTGGTTTACCGGTCTGGTCCTGGCTGTCGTGCTGGGCCGTGGGGCCGTTGCGGGTGTCGGGACCGCCGTCGCCGCGCACCTTGACGCCCGGCATGTCCAGCGCCAGCGCCAGCCGGGGGACGGTCCCCGGCGCTGCATCCGCATGAACCAGCAGGGGGCCCCACGAGTGACCCGCCAGGCTGGTCGCCGGAATGTCGATGGCCACGTGAGCGCGCGCCGCGGCCAGGTGCTGGCCGTTCACGTCGGCGCGCGCCACCAGCGTGCCGCCCAGCATCGCCCCGTCGGCCGAAAGCCGGACGTCCTGCCCGCGCACGTGCGTCTCCGCCGTCAGGTGCAGGGGCCCGGCAGGCGCCTGCGCGCTGCGCGCGTTCACGCCCAGGCTCAGGTCAAGGTTGCCGTTGCCGGTCGCATAGCGGGCAGTGGCGTGCACGCCCAGCTCCGCCAGTTGAACCTTCGTCGCCGGGGTATCGCCCCCGGTCACCACCGAGATCGCGCCGCCCACCAGATCGAACCGATCCAGGCGAACCACCCAGCCCTCCTTCGTCGTCTTGGGCTGCGGCGGCTGCGCGGGCGTCTTCTTGCGCGGGCTGAGGGCGCGGGCCAGGTTCGAACCCTGCGGGCCGCTGACGATGTCCAGGGCCGGTGTGGTGACGTCGATCGCCGTGACCCGCAGCTCCTTGTGCAGCACGCGCATCACCGCCAGGTCCACCTCGGCGCGCGCCACCGAACCGACGAACCGCCCGTCGGGATCCCGAAGCTGTACGTCCTGGACCACCACCCGGTCGCCCCCGAACGACAGCCGGGCGATGTCCAGGTGCCCCTGGATCTGGGCGTTCACGCGCGTCACCGCGAAGCGCCGCAGCCGCTCGCCACCCCAGTGCGTCTTCAGCACCACGATCGTCAACCCCACCAGCAGGCAGACCGTTGCCACCACGGCGCCCAGCACGCGCAGGCCGATTCGGACGCTCCTTGGGATCTGCATGCGCGGGACCCATGCAAGTTTCGATCGCTACCGTAGACCCGCGAAATCGGGCGCTGTCGTTACTCGATCGTCACTTTTGTTACCGGTCCGGAACCCCGGCGTTCATCGCGTGGGGTTGCTCCGTCGACGGGGCGCCCTCAGTTGGGCGACGCCCCTTCGTCCACCACCGGTACGGTCGGAAGGGTGCCGCTGGCCCGGGTCTCCCGCAGGCGCTCGGAGATCAGCCTCAACATCCCCGTGGCGGCGTGGGCGTCCTGGTCCAGCAGGCCCCGGAACTTCTCGATGGGAATGCACAGCACCGAAGTCCCGTGGCGCGTGGCCACGGCCATGTCGTTCCAGGTCGCGCCGGTCATCGCCCCCAGCTCGCCTATCGTCTGTCCTGCCTCGACCAGCCCTTTGGTCGTCCCCGCCGCTGTCTTGACCAGGATGTGCGCCGAGCCGGCGACCACCAGCAGCACGCCCTGGCTGGGGGTGCCCCGGGTGCAGATCAGCTCGCCGGGCGCGTACTCGTGGGGCACGGCCGCGGCGCCCAGATCGGCCAGCGTCTCGAGCGGCAGGTGATCGAACAGGGGAGAGGCGCCGAGCTGGCTCATGCGCTTCATCAGGGTGCGGTCATCGTCGGGAAGCTCGATGCGCGCCGGCTCCAGCTCGGGAGCCAGCGCCACCGCGATGTGCCGGGCCATCGGCTCCCACGAGGCCGCGATCTCGGACAGGGCCAGCTTCAGGGGAAGCTCCTCGTCCGACGCTCGCTCGGCGGGGATGGCCTCGATCACCGCGACCAGCGGCGGCTCCAGGTGGGCGGCTCCCTTCAGCACGGCCGCCGCGGCGGCGCGTGACTGCGCCACCATGCGCCCGATCGACAGCGACTCCTCCGAGTCTCCCAGCGCCGACAGGTGCGCCGCCACGCGGCCGGCCAGCCGCTCCTGACGCCGCTCCAGGCTCAGGATCAGCAGGGCGGAGAGCGGCTGGTCAGCGCCCTGCACGTGCGCCAGGGCGGCCCGGATGCGATCCAGCCGCAACAGCTGCCGCGTCACCTCGCGCGCGCGCCGGATCAGCGCGCCTTCGCTGCCCAGCAACGACTGGCACACCTCCTCGTGCTCCAGCTGGTCGATCGAGTAGGTCGCCTGCAACGCGGTCACGCGCGCCTGCACCTTGGGCTGCCGCAGCGCCTCGGCCAGGTTCGTGCCCGACTCGAGGAACGGCGACAGGATCGAGTCCAGCTCGGCGCGGTAGGCGTCGACGCGCAGGCGGCGCTCCTGAACGCTGGCGCCGCCGGGGTCCAGGGCGTCCTGGTCCGTCAGCCCCAGCTCGGAGATCACGGCGGCGTGCTCGTCCTCGGTGACCTTCAGCTGCTGGCGCACCGACTTCAGCACGTCGCGGGCCGCGGCGCTACGGGTGTGGCCCGCGGTCATGGCGTCGCGCAACGTCTCGCGGTACGCGGCGCGCCCCTGGCTGGCCGTCAGCTCGGGCAGCACGCGGCCCAGGGCGTAGACCTCGTCCGTGCGCAGGTGGTTCAACGACCGCCCATGAAACAGGCGGGGCGCGTCCAGCCGCAGCTGCACCAGCTGGCGGCGCAGGCTGCCCTCGATGCTCTCCCGTTCGTACTCGTCCAGCGTGCGCGTGAAGCGGGTCACCAGCCACGCCGTGGAGACCACCACCAGCAACGCATCGACGCAGCCCCGCACCGGCGCCGGCAACAGCGCGATGTTGGGCCGTCCCGCGAACGCGTAGAACGCGTTGAACGCCGCGAACGTGAACACCGCGAACACGCGGTGGCGCAGGTCGGCGGGCGACAGGGGGCGTCCCCGGCTCTCGGACCAGGCGCCATAGACGCGTTCCAGCAGCCGGCCCAGGCCGTAGGCGGTCAGGATGAACGCCGCCAGGGTGACCGGCGCGGCGATCACCTTCGGCACGAAGATCTTCCAGCCGCCCAGATACCACCCCGGCGACAGCAGCGTTCCCAGCTGGCTGTCGTCGTGCGTCCAGGCGCCGGTGAAGTAGTACTCCCAGTTCCCCGAGTACAGGCGGTAGTAGCAGTAGAAGCCAAGCACCAGGCCCAGGTAGCCGTAATAGAAGAAGCGGCGCCCGCCCGTCGGCAGATCGCGCCAGTATTGACGCTCGAGATCGACGTCGGGGCAGGGCGACCGGCAGGCGACGCAGGTCGACTGATCCTTGCCCTGGTCGTCGACCCGGCGGCAGGTCGACTGGGTCAGGCCCGGTCCGCCCGTCGAGGTGCCCAGGTGGCCCTTGCTCTCGAACAGGCCACGCGGCTCGGTGTAGAACTTCTGCACCGGTGACAGCGGGCAGATGTAGTGGCACCAGGTCTTGCCGCCGAACAGATAGCCGACGGTCATCGCCGCCACGATGACGGCGCAGAAGAAGATCGCCAGCGACAGCCGGTCCGAATTGATGAACAGCAGCCGCGCGGACAGGCCCAGCCACAGGAAGGCGAACTGCAGGTACCAGAAGTACCTGGCCAGGAAGCTGCCCGCCTTGACCAGCCGCACGCGCGACTCCGTGTTGCCCGTGCGCGGGTCGGTCGAGGTCTCCCGGCGCTGAATCCCCAGCAAGCGCGGGATCTGCATCATCGCCGATAGCGGACAGATGCGCCGCCACGCCTCGTGGCCGAACACCATCAGGAACAGGGGGACCAGCGGCAGGATCATCGTCCAGAACAGCCGCGCCCCCATCGGATAGGGACGCTGGATCAGGCACTGGCTGCGCACGCGCGCGCAGCGCGGGTCGCAGGTGCCAGGGGCAAGCCCGACCCAGTCCACCGTGCCGCGCCGGTCGGCCACCGGGCAGGAATAGCGGTCACTGGCAAGCGCGGCGGAGGCGGCCCGGTTGATGCGGAAGGGGCTGAAGGCGGCGTTCGGGTCGGTCAGGCGCGCGGTGAAGGGATCGAACACCAGCGACACGATCAGCAGCAGCCAGCCGCCTACCAGCCCCCATCGAACCAGACGAATCGTGCGTTCGGAGAGGCGGCCAAACATCGCGGTCCTCCCTAGGCTTCGATCGTGACCTTATCGACCGGCCGCGCCGTGCAAGCCAGGATGAAGCCGCCCGCGCGATCTCCGGCGTCCAGGCCGTCGTCGCAATCCATGCGCACGGTCCCCGACAGCTTGCGGGTCTTGCAGGTGCCGCAGACGCCGACGCGGCAAGCGCTGGGGATGGGCAATCCCAGCCCTTCGGCCGCCTCGAGGATCGTGGCGTCCGCGCATCCGGTCGCTTCCCGGCCGGACGTGCTGAACACGACCGAGGCCTGGGCCCCCTCGGCCGCCGCCGTGGGAACGGGCGCCGGTGTCGACTGCGGTGGTTTGGCCAGCAGCACCAGGCGCGGCCGCGGCAACAGGCCCAGCAGCGCGGACGAGGGCGATCGCCGCTCCGGCACGGGTGTGTGAGTCTCGCGCTCGACCGGGACCGGGATGCCCGACGCGTCCGGCGCCAGCGGATCGTTCACCGGGCCAACCGGTAGCGCGCGCGGCGCGGGCTTGCCAGCGGGGCCCGGCCGCGCGCCGCCGAAGCTCTCCGCGTGGAAGTTCGCCATCGGGAACTCGGCCTCGAGCAGCGCCCCCTTCACGGTGTCCATGAACGGCGTGGGGCCGCAGAGAAAGACCGTGCGTTCTCGGAAATCCGGCACGGCGTCCTCGAGCAGCCGCGCCGAGATCCTCCCCCGCAGCCCAGGCCAGGCCGGTGAGCCCGCGTTCGTCAGCGTGAAGATGGGCCGGAAGCGCGGGTGGCGCGCCGCGAGAAAAGCCAGCTCGTCGCGGAAGATCAGATCGCGCTCGGTGCGGGCGCTGTAGAGAAAGACGACGTCGCGCGGATCGGCCACGTCGTGGAGGTAGCGCGACATGGACATGACCGGCGTGATGCCGCTGCCGCCCGCTATGAACAGCAGCTTGTCGCTCGTTGGCGTTGATTGACAACCAAATGCACCGAGCGGGCCCGATATTGTCAGTTGTGCGCCAACGTTGAGATTGTCGTGCAACCAATTCGAGACGCGACCGCCCGGAACACGCTTGACCGTCACCTCGAGGACGTTGGGTCGCGCGGGCGAGGACGCGATGGTGTACGAGCGGCGGACGATGTCGTCCCCGATGGGGAGCTCGAGCGTGACGAACTGGCCCGGCAAGTACTCGAGGCGGCCCTCGGCCAGCGCCGTGAAGCGGAACGTCTTCACGTCGACCGTCTCGTCGATCACCTGGACGCAGCGCACGGGCATGCGCCTGGCCTGGGCGCGCGGGCGCTCGGGCGGAGCGGGGACGGCGGCCAGCGCGTGCGGCGCGGAGCGGACGCGATCGTCCGATACCAGCAGGAACGCCTCGGCCAGGGCCGCGAAGACCAGCAGCGCATCCTTCTGTTCCCGTCGGAGAGCGGCGTGGCCCAGCAGACCGCCGGAAGCCCGCGCCGTCGCCTCGGCGAGTCGGATCAGATCGACCCGCACCAGCGCCGCCTCGGACAGGGTCAGGATCTCGCGCAGGCAGCGCAGGCCGATCTGCAACGCCTCCAGGTCGCGGCTCATCCGCGAGAGGGCGTCCACGTTCCAGTCGGACGCATAGCGCTCGTGCGTCCGATACAGGTTCTCGCGCGCCCAGCGGCTCTGACACCAGCCGCTGTGATCCAGCATGCGCAGAAAGACCTGAACCTCACGCGGCGAGATCGTCCCGGAGCGGCCAGCGATCCACAGGAAAATGTGGAGGGGCAGGCCATCCAGACCGTAATTCGCGGCAACGTCGCCTGTGAAGCTCATCATGACCTCGAAAGAAACTCTCGCGCACGTGCATCCTTTCATTTTTTGATCCACATGGCAATGGCGCCGAACAATGGCGGCGACGAATTATGATTACCGGCAATTGGACGATTTTGGCGTCGGGTCAACTGACTATCTCTAGCGCCTAGTCCTATGCCCACGGTCTCCCTCGTCGACGGCGAGGGGGGCGCGCGCCAGATGACGAGAACGGGCGCGTTGCGAGAATGTCGCTGGCCGATATCGGGAAAGTTGCGACGGCGTTGCTGGCCGCAATAGGCCCATCTTCCGTCGCCGCGCCTCTTGATCCGGCGTCACGACCTGTCGCAGACTTTGGGCAAAGGTGCGCCTTGCACCGCCATCCGCCCGTGACCACCGCACGCAAACTCGTAGCGCCATGCCCTCCGCCGCTGGCGCGCGTCACGGCGCGGGCCGGCTTATCGCGCGCGCCGCTGGCTCTGTCGCTGCCCGCGTTATGGACGATTGCCACCGGGTGTGGCGCGGGGCTGGACGGCGCGTTCTGCGACGACGCCTCGCGGTGGCGGAGAGCGCGACGACGATGAACGGCAACCGGTTGCAGACCGCCTGGGCCATCGCGGACGGCCATCGCGCCGCCTACGACGCGGTCTTCGCGCCGGCCGGGTTCCCGTTGCCGGTCCCGCTCGACGGCCCGCGCACGTCCGCCGACTTGATGGCGCGCCTCGATCCGGCGACGGGCAGTGTCTGTTGGCGGACGGCGACAGTCCCTCCGCGCGCCGAAGGATCACCTCGGATTGTGGCGCGGTCCAGTGTGTGCCGCGCTTCCCGCTGCAGGGCAAACCGGGGGCGCAGGCCGGTTGCCAGGGTGCCGGACCAGCACGTGGCCGTGAAGGCGGAGCATCTGCGCAACGGCGAGTACGGCCGCGTGCCCAGCATTCGAAACGACGTTCTTGTTGCGTCGTTGGTGCTGTCTTATTGACGACAACAGAGATAGAAAGGGGACAGAATCATGCCTATCAAGCTCTGGGTTACCTCTGCCATCGCCGCGCTGCCGCTGGTTGGCCCGCTCCATCCCTTGCTGGCCGCCCCGCGGGCGGCCGCCGCGGACTCGTCGCCACCCACTTCGGCCGCGCAGACATCGGCGGAGATCGCGCGGCTGGAGGCCGAACTGAAACAGCAGCGCGACATCTTGTTGCAATCGATGCAGGTCGAGCAACAGCATTACGATCTGTTGCTGAAGTTGATCCAGAACGTCAGCCAGGGGGGCATGGGCAAGGGGACCGGGACGCCCGCTGACATGGGCGCGCTGCTGATTCCCCCCATGGCTGGCTCCACCACGCCAGCCCCGCCCGAGCCGCCCGCGCGCAAGGTCCCCGAGAAGACCGCCACGGTCTCGGGCAAGGTGCAGGCCCCGGCGCACGACGAGGTGTTCGTCTACGTGCAGAACGTCCACGGCGCGTCCGTTCACGGGAAGACCATCGAGATCGCGCAGAAGGACAAGCAGTTCGTCCCCTCGGTCGCCGTCGTCCAGCGCGGCACCAAGGTCACCTTCCCGAACTTCGACGCCGTCTATCACAACGTGTTCTCGCCCGGACCGCCGCACGCCTTCGATCTGGGCAGCTATCGCGCCGGCGAGGCGCCTCGCGCGGTGGAGATGACGTCGCCCGGCGTGGTCGAGCTGTACTGCAACATGCATTCGAAGATGCACGCCAGCGTGCTGGTGGTGCCGAACAGCCTGTGGACCCGCGTGGGTCCCGACGGCAGCTTCCACATCGACAACGTGCCGGTGGGCAACCGCAAGATCGTGGCGTGGAGCCCCAAGGCGAAGAGCGCCGAGCAGACGGTCGAGGTGGGGCCGACCGGGGCCACCGTGAGCTTCTCGCTGGGCGCCGAGGCCGAGCGCCCGCACAACAACAAGTACGGCGCGCCTTACGGCTCGTACAAGGACTGACGGCCCCGACAGTCCGAAGACGAAGACCGAAGGCCCGAAGGCTGACGGCTCCGACAGGAACGAGGACGAGAGAGCAGGGTATGGCAAACCGGTTGAACGTGACGGCGGCAGTGCTGGGGGCGGGCGCGATCGGGGCGGCGGGCCTCACGGCGGGGTTGATGGTGGTCGACCGACACTCCGCCACGGCCGTGTTCTCGATGCAGACCGGAGAAGAGGCCACGAAGCTGGTCTCTTCCGTCACCGCGGCGGCGACGCGTGTCATGAAGACCGAGGTGGCGGCAGCCGCGGCCGTGCCGCAGCTGCGCGCCGCCATTCGCAACGGCGTGGACGCGGCCACGCTCGACGATCTGTTCGCCACCGAGGACTGGTGGACGCCGTTTCGCGAGCGCTCGGTGGCGATCACGGCCGGGTCGAAGACACTGGTGTCACGGGCCGTGCACGGCCTGGCGCCCGACAGCGAGCTGGGCCCGCGGGTCAGGAGCGAAGGGCCCATCGCCGAGATCCGCCAGACCGGGGGCGTTCCGGTGCTGGCCGGCGCGGCCGCGCTGGACGACGCCGCGAACGGCGCGGCCACGGTGCTGGCGCTGACCCGCCCCATCGACACGACGCTGCTGGCGGAGTGGGCCCGCACCGCGGGGACGTCGCTGGCCGTGACCGACGGCCAGCGGCTGGTCGCCGCCAGTGACAGCCAGATCGGGAAGGTCCCCCTGGTCGGCCACGAGCGGGACGCCACCTTCCCCGACGACGGCCGGTTCGTCGTCGCCCCCAGCGCCCTGGGGGCGGGGCTGTGGCTGTGGGGCGAGCGGCCGCTGCCGGCGCCGCCCGACGGGCGTGCCTGGCTGTGGGGCCTGGTGGGGCTGACGGGGGTCGCCGCGGCGGCGCTGGCCATGATGGGTCGCCGCAAGGTGGCTCAGCCGCTGGCCGCCGCTGCTGGCCAGAACATCCTGGCCCCCGACGCGGTCAGCCGCATGGTGCCTGACACCGTGGCCGAACCACTGGTGGCCTCGTTCGTCGACCTGTCGCGGGCCAACTTCACCGACCCGCATCGGCCGGGCCGCACGGGCGTACGCCCGCCGGTGGCCGCGCGGCCCGGGCTGGGCCTGACCGCCAGCGGCACGCTGCGCCGGTTCGGCCGTTACGAGCTGGTCGAGCGCATTGGCGAGGGAGGCATGTCCGACATCTACGCCGCCACCATGCGCGGCGCGAAGGGCTTCGAAAGGCTGCTGGTGGTGAAGCGGCTGAAGCGCGAGCTGTCGGCGAACCCGGCTGCCGTCGAGCAGTTCATCGACGAGGCGCGCCTCGGCTCGCTGCTGTCGCACCCGAACATCGTGCAGATCTACGACTTCGGCGAGGCCGACGACGGCTATTTCATGGCCATGGAGTACGTGGCCGGCCGCAACCTGACCCAGATCGTCGAGCGCCACCTGCAGCGCTACGGGCGCGCCCTGGACGTGCCCACCGTCTTCTACGTGCTGCACGACGTGCTGCAGGCGCTGGCCTACGCGCACGAGCGGGCCAACGCGAACGGCGAGCCGCTGGGCATCGTGCACCGGGACGTGTCCCCTTCGAACGTCATGGTCAGCACGCGCGGCGACGTGAAGCTGCTGGACTTCGGCATCGTCAAGGCCGAGGACCGGCTGTCGCGCTCGGACATCGCCAACGTGAAGGGGAACCCGGCCTTCATGGCGCCCGAGCAGGCGCGCGGCGGCGGCGTGGACAGCCGCGCGGATCTGTTCGCGCTGGGCCTGGTGATGTTCCACGCGCTGACCGGCGAGCTGATCTATCGCGGCAGCACGGCGGGCGAGACGCTGTTCCACGCGGCCACCGGCCCCACGCGCGAGGAGCTGGCGCGGGTGCAGGCCCTGCCCGAGGCGGCGGCGCGCGTGCTGACGCGGGCGCTGGCGGCGGATCCGCAGGATCGCTATCAGACCGCCGAGGAGTTCGCCGCCGCCATCGCGCCGCAGATTCGCACCGGGGCGCGCCACAGCCTGGCCGCGGTGCTGCTCAACCTGTTCGGCGCCGAGCTGCGCTCGGAGAGCGGCGCCCACGCGACCGTGGCCGAGCGGGCGACGCCGGTGCGCCCGCGCGTCAGTTAGCCGGCTGCAACGTGAAGGCGCGCAGCAGCGCCCGGCCCGCGGTGGCCCCCGCGGGGCTGGGCTGCGGCACGCCTGCCACGGGGGCGCCGGTGGCCCAGGTGCCGTTGGCGACGTCGGTCGTGGTCGGCGCGCCCAGCCCGAACAGCAGGGTGGCCGGAAGGTCGGCGGGCGACGCCGGCTGACCGCTGACCACGCCCGGCCGGACGTTGGGTCCAAGCAGGATCATCGGGACGTGACGGGAAGAGCCGGCGCCGTAGAAGTCGGCGCCGGGATCATCGATCGCCGTGGCCCCGCGGCTGGTGATCGCGATCAGCGCGCCGGGGGCGGCCGTCACGATGGTGGTGACGGCGCCGGCCAGCGCCGCCAGCTCGGTGCGCGCGGCCTCGCTGTGGCGGTCCGCCGTGCGCGTGCCGCCCAGGGCGGCCAGCACCAGGGAGCGTGGCTGCGATTCCAGCGCCGCCTGCACGGCGGTGTAGGTGAAGTAGGGGGTGGTCGTCGCCGTGGCGTCGATGGCGCCGGGATCGAGGTGCAGGGTGTGGAAGTCCGGCTGTCCGACGACGGCGGTCTTCAGGCCCAGGTGGCGGGCGGCCTCGAACAGCGATTCGCCGGCGAACATCGTCTGTTGCCGCCAGGCGGTGTATCCCGGCATGTTCGCGACGAAGCGGGGCGCCACCGGCATCTGCAGCAGGCCGATCCCTGGCGCGGTGAGCTGCGTGGGATCGGTCTCGGCAGGCGCGTTGGACGCGTTGAAGGCGGGCAGCCCACCGGCCAGCAGCTGGTACTCGGTGACCGGCCAGTCGCGATACTGCGTCCAGCAGTCCTCGAAGCGCGTCCCCTGGGCGGCCAGCGCCGCGAAGGGCGCCGCGACGTCGGCCAGCATCGGGTCGCCGAACAGCTCGTCCTCGTACAGGCCGGCCACGTCGATGATGACGGCGGCCGCGGCGGGGGGGCCGCCTGGCGTGACGGCGCCCGCGAAACCGGCCCCGGACAGCGCGGCGTCCCGCACCGCGGTGGCATCCCCGACCGGCAGCGCCTCTCCTGGATCCGCGGCCAGGGCCGCCGACAGCGGTCCCCAGGCCGCCGTGGTCAACGTCGCGCCCAGCGGTTTCAGCGCCGTCGGCGCGACCTGGGGATGCTCGACCGGGTGGGGCAGGTAGACGCCCGACTTGAACGCCGGCCCGGCCAGGATCAGGGGCACGTACAGCTCGTCCGCCGAGAAGGCGCCGTGACGGCCGTAGGGGTAGGTGCTGTGCTGCTGGAACGGCCCCGGCGCCGCGTTGCCGCCGTCGACCTGGTTCAGCGTCCAGTCGTCCTTCGGGAAGACGACGATGTCCGCCTGGTTGGGTCCGGATGCGCGGAAGTCCTGGAAACGCCGGGTTCCCTGGGCGCCGTCGGCGGTCATCGTTCGCGTGATGTCCAGGCCCGTGATGACGCCGGACTGGATGATCGATAGCAGCGCGCCGGTGACCGCCGCCTGCCGGGGTGCTCCCAGCGGCGTCCCGGCGTCGGGCACGGCCGCGTAGATCTGGGCGTCGCCGTCCTCGTTCAGCAGCGCGTAGTCGGCCGTGGTGATGCCCAGCGGCGGGCCCATCGCCGCGACCGCCGCCGCCAGTTGCCCATCCGCCGGCCGGGTAGGGTCCGCGCCGCCCCGGGTGCCCAGCACCACCTGGTTGTGGGTGTCGACCTTGCCGTGGTCCAGGGTGAACAGGATGTTCGTGTCGTCCAGCAAGCCCTTCTCGGCCAGCGCCGCCAGCAGGTCGCCCAGCGCGGCGTCGTAGTCCTCGATGACGGCGATCAGGCCCGGACCGTTCGCGCCCGAGACGCTGGTGGGGTCGTCGTCCAGCGCCACGAAGTCCCACACGAACATGTACGACGGCATCGGGTTCGCTGCCGAGGTCGAGCGCACGAAGTCGGCGGCGTTCCGCAGCGTGAACCGGGTGAAGGTCTCGCCGGCCGCCGGAGGCCCGTCGAAGTGGTAGCCGTTCACGACGGCCTGCGGGTAGAACAGGCCGTCCACCAGCAGCGTCTTCAGCAGGTCCGGGGTCGCGGTCAGGGTTCCCAGCGTCAACCCCACCGTGGACAGGTGGACGTCGTCGGCGCCCGCCTCGAAGGTCGGCAGCTCGCCGAAGTAGGCGCTGCGCCCACCGATGCGCCGGCTGGCGGCATAGACGCTGTCGCCCCGGGCCAGCAAAGGATTCTTGGCGTAGAGGGCATAGTCGCCCACCTCGAGGCCCGGCAGGGTGAGGGCCGGCTTCAGGTTCTCGGCGCGCGACAGCCACGAGTTGGCGGGCACGTCGTGCCCCTCTGGATACTGCCCGGTCAGCAGCGCGATGTTGTTCTGGTTGCTGTGGGTGGGGACGACGACCCGCGAGAAGGCCAGCGTGCCGCGCGCGATCAACCCCTTCAGGTTCGGCGCGTTCGCCATCCACAGCCCCGCCAGGCCATGGTCATCGATGTCGATCTCGATGACGTGGCCCTGGACGGTGGGGCGGGCAGGGCCGCTACCGCCGCCACAGGCGGCGAACAGCACGACTGCCGGCAACACCAGCCTCGCCAGGAGCGTCAGGTGCGGGCGGCGCGTCCACATTGGCGGCGATGGTAGTTGTGGGGGCGCCATCCCTCAAGGTCGGGGCGGGTAGTTGCCGATAGATTGCCCGATGGATCGGGCGATGGATCGGCCGATGGATCGGCCCGGTTGCGACGCCGGTGATTTTGACGGCGTCATCCGGATGACGGCCGTGGGCGCGCGAAACCGTCATCCGATTGACGGCGGGCTTTCCCCCGGGATCGCCTAACCCCCGGAATCACGCGTGGTTCTTGACGCCACAAAGCTGGCACGGACCCTGCTGACCTTCTCGGTCATGCAAACGAACACGACGGGCACGGGCAAGGGTGGCAAGGCAACGGGGCGGGCCGCGAAGACGGCGATTGCTCGCCGCAACGACTACGTCACGCGCTACATCGGCTGCGTGGACAAGGTCGCCCGCCGCCTGGCGCGCAAGCTGCCCCGGCACGTCGACATCGACGACCTGAAGTCGGCCGGGATGATCGGCCTCATCGAGGCGGCCGAGCGGTTCGACCCCAGCCGCAACGAGAAGTTCGAGGCGTTCGCCGAGTTCCGCATCCGCGGCGCCATGCTGGACGACCTGCGCTCCCGCGACTCGCTGTCGCGCGACATGCGCCGCCTCTGCTCCGAGCTGCGCGACGCCGCCTCCCAGCTGGCGAACCAGATCGGCCGCACCCCCACCGAGGGCGAGCTGGCCTCGCACATGGGCCTGCCGGTCGAGGAGGTGCGCGACCGCCACGCCAAGCTGTCGGGCTGGTCGGTGGTCGGCCTGGACGACGCCGGTCCCTCGTTCCTGGATCGCACGGCCGACGACCAGGTGGTCGACCCCGCCGACGCCGCCGCCCGCCGCGAGCTGTTCGACCAGATGATCTCGCACATCGAGCGGCTGCCCGAGAAGATGCAGCAGGTGCTGGCCCTCTACTACTGCGAGGACCTGAACCTGAAGGAGATCGGCCACGTCCTGGGCGTCACCGAGTCCCGCGTCTGCCAGATCCACGGCGAGGCCACCAAGCGCCTGCGCGCCCAGCTGGGCGAAGAGTTCGCCGAGGACATGGCCGCCGCCTGAGCGCCCGGAGCACCGCCAGAACGGGGCCCTCCCGTTCAGACCCGGCCCGGCGTCTCCCACCGTCCGCTCTGCGCGGACCGGAAGATCGCGTCGATGACCTCCATCGTCGCCACCGCGTCTTCGATGGGAATGGGCGCCGGTCCTCCGTGCTGGATCGCCCGTGAGAACAGATCGGCCTGGACGACCCACTGGTTGCAGGCGGGGAAGGTCACCGGCACGACGGTGTCCTTGGTCAGGCTCAGCCCGTCGTCCACCAGCAGCCGGCTCGGCCGATCGTCGGGCATGCTCCAGGGCATATCGATGCCGATGCGTCCCTTCGTCCCGTAGATGTCGACCCACTGGTGGTGGGACAGCTGCGTGGCGCAGGTGAACGTCGCCTGCGCGCCATCCGGGTACTCGAGGATCGCGGAGGCGAGGCGATCGACGCCGAAGCGCCGGTCCTGCTCCAGCAGGCCGATGACCCGCACCGGCTCGGCCTCGAAGACGAACCTCGACATGGTGATGGGGTAGAAGCCCACGTCCAGCAGGCCGCCCCCGCCGATGCCGGGCTGGTTCCGGACATTGTCGGGCGACTCGTTGAAGTACGAGAAGAAGCCCGTCATCGCCCGCAGGGGGCCGATGCGCCCGGCGCGAACCAGCTCACGCGCGCCCAGCCAGCGGGGGTGGGTGCGGACCATGGCCGCCTCCTGCACCTGCTTGCCGGTGCGCTCGCGCGCCGCGATCAGCTGCCGCGCCTCCGCGGCGTCCAGCGCGATCGGCTTCTCGCACAGCACGTGCTTGCCCGCCTCCATGGCGCGGATCGACCACGGCACGTGCAGGTGGTTGGGCAGCGGGTTGTAGATGGCGTCCACGTCCGGATCGGCCAGCAGCTCCTCGTAGCTGCCGTAGGCGCGCGGGATGTTCCGGCGGGCAGCGGCCCCCTTCGCCTTGTCCAGCGAGCGCGAGGCCAGGGCCACCACCTCGGCGTGTGAAGACGCCTGGGTGGCGGGGATGACCCGCTCCATGGCGATGCGGGCGGCGCCCAGGATGCCCCAGCGCACGCGCGGCGCGGGGGCCGATCCTGACTGGGCGGTCACGATCAGATGACCGTTCCGTCGGGGATGACGCCGGACTTGGGCACGCACACGATGCCCTCGCGGATGAAGAACCCGTCGCCGTCCTTCTCTTGCACGTTGGCGCTGTTGGTGATGCGCACGCCGCGGCCCACCCGCGCGTTCTTGTCGATGATGGCGTTCTCGATCACCGACTCGGCGCCGATGCCGATGGGCGGCAGGTTCTGCGAATACGAGGACTCGATCTCGGGCAGCGTCTCGTACCAGTCCGCGCCCAGCACCAGGGCGTTGCGCAGCTTCGTGCCCGCGCCGATGCGCGAGCGGATGCCGATCACCGAGCGCTCGATCTCGGCGCCCAGCAGGATGCAGCCCTCCGAGATCAGCGCGTTGTGGACGGTGCAGTTCGACACCTTCGACGCCGGCAGGAAGCGCGGATTCGTGTAGATGGGCGCGTTCGCCTGATAGAAGTCGAACGGCGGCAGCGGGTCAGTCAGCGCCAGGTTGGCCTGGAAGTAGGAGCGGATGGTGCCGACGTCCTCCCAGTAGCCGTGGTGGACATGCGCCTGCACCAGCATCTTCGGCACGGCGTCGGGGATGATGTGGCGGCCGAAGTCCACCCGGTCGGAGTGGTTCAGCTCGTCCTCCATGATCTGGCGCTCGAAGGCGTAGATGCCCATCGACGCCAGGTAGCCGGGGCCGTGACCGGGGATGTCCGAGATCAGGTGCGGCAGCCGGTCGCGTTTCGGCTTCTCCTCGAAGTGCGTGATGCGCCCCGTGGCGTCCATCTTCAGGATGCCGAACGCGCCGGCCTGGTCCTCGCTGACGGGGATCACGGCCACCGTGCAGGCCGCCTTGCTGCGGCGATGGGTGTCCAGCATCTGCCGGTAGTCCATCTGGTACAGCTGGTCGCCCGACAGGATCAGCATGTCGCGCGCGGCGTGACGGCGCATGTGGCGCAGGCTCTGCCGGACGGCATCGGCGGTGCCCTGGAACCACTTGTCGCCGTCCTCGGTCTGCTCGGCCGCCAGGATGGACACGAAGCTGTCGGAGAAGATGTCGAACTTGTAGGTGCGCGTGACGTGCTGGTTCAGGCTCTCCGAGTTGAACTGCGTCAGCACGAACATCCGGCGGATGTCCGAGTTCAGGCAGTTCGAGATGGGGATGTCGATCAGGCGGTACTTGCCCGCGATGGGCACCGCGGGCTTCGAGCGCCGATAGGTCAACGGGAACAGGCGGGTGCCACGCCCGCCACCCAGGATGATCGCCAGAACGTCAGTTTCCATCGCCGCGCCAGTGTCTCATGTCGTCGACCACCCCGAAAGTTCCGCGTCAGGGCCGCTGCAGGACCGTCGCCGTGGCCGTCGCTCGATGGTCCGGCTGTCGAATACTGGATCCCGGTTCCGGCTGAGCAAGGCCCTGGCCCGGGTCACCCCTCGCGCGAGGACGGCTCGAAGCAGGGTGGGGGGCTGCGGCTGTCCGAAAAGTTCCCCTGTTCGCGCCCGGGCCCGTGGTAGAAAGCGCCTCGAAAGGGACACGGAAATGTTGAAGCTGAAGCCCGGAGTCATCACTGGAGACGCGCTGGTCGAGCTGTTCACCTACTGCAAGAAGGTGGACGCGGCCCTGCCCGCGGTGAACGTCATTGGATCACACGGCGCGAACGCCGCCATGGCCGCCGCCAAGGAAGCAAAGGCGCCGGTCATCGTTCAGTTTTCGCACACCGGCTCCCAGTTCTACGGGGGCAAGACCCTGGACAACGCCGCCCACGCGGCGTCGATCGCCGGGGCCGTGTCGGGCGCGCTGCACGTGCGGACGCTGGCCAAGGTGTACGGTGTGCCCGTCATCCTGCACACGGACCACTGCGCGAAGAAGTTGCTGCCCTGGGTCGACGGCGTGCTGGCCGCGGGCGAGGAGTACTTCGCGAAGAACGGCGAGCCGCTGTTCAGCTCGCACATGCTGGATCTGTCCGAGCAGCCGCTGGAAGAGAACCTGGAGATCAGCCGCAAGTACCTGCAGCGGATGGCCAAGATGAAGATGACGCTGGAGATCGAGCTGGGCGTCACGGGCGGCGAGGAGGACGGCGTCGACAATTCCGGCGTCGAGCACTCGAAGCTGTACACCAGCCCGGACGACGTGCTGCGCGCCTATGACGTGCTGGGCCCCGTGGGCAGCTTCACGGTGGCGGCCTCGTTCGGGAACACGCACGGCGTCTACGCCCCGGGCAACGTCAAGCTGAAGCCGACCATCCTGCGCGACTCGCAAGAGCACGTGAAGAAGGAGCGGAAGACCGGCGACGAGCCGCTGAACTTCGTGTTTCACGGCGGGTCGGGCTCGACGCCCGAGGAGATCTCCGAGGCGGTGTCGTACGGCGTGGTGAAGATGAACATCGACACCGACACCCAGTGGGCCTTCACCCACCCCATCAAGCAGTTCATGGACGACAAGAGCGGCTACCTGAAGAGCCAGCTCGGCAACCCGGAAGGCCCCGACAAGCCGAACAAGAAGTACATCGACCCCCGCGGCTGGGTGCACCTGGGCGAGAAGGGGATGACCTCCCGCCTGGTGCAGGCCTTCAAAGAGCTGGGCGCGTTCGGGAAGTTCGACTTCTAAATCTCGTAGGGGGGACTTCGTCCCCCCTACGAGCCCCCCCCCGCCAGGTAGCGGGCCGGCGCGGCTAAGCCCGCGTCTCTCGTCGTTGAACCCACGCGCGGTTGCGCGCTCTGGCGTCGCAACGGGCGAGAGGTCGTCGCGGCCAGAGTTTGGGGTTGCTTGAGGCGGCAGGGTGATCAGGTTGGTGGAATGGCCACCAAAGCGGAGAGGTTCAAAAGCGATACGCAGCGGGAGGCGCGAAAGGCGCCGGCGAAGACGCTGAGCAAGACAGCCGGGGAGCCGGCGCGGAGCAAGCCCGGCACGGCCCGCGACGGACTGCCGCACAACACGGCCGCGCGTGCCAGGAAGAACAGCGCCTACGAGTTCGAGGTCAGCGTGGCCCGGCCCTCCCGGAAGTCGACCCGCCGCAGCCCGACCCACGTCAAGACTGACGCCACCCTGCGACTGACGGCGGTTGGCCGAGGCAGCACGCCCAAGGCTCGGGCTGCGCGCGCGGCCAGCAGGCGCGGGTGAGCTGCGGCCGGTACGGACCCGGCCTGTCGCTTCCGAACAGCGAGCGCCACAGGCTAGGCGTCAGATCGGATCGCAGCCGAGATGGGTCACCGCACCCTGCCCATCGTCCGAGCAATGACAATTGACGTACCCGTGATCGACACAGAGGCACGTTGGCTTCTGCGCGCAGCCGACATTTGCCAGGTCGTAGCAGGCGCCGTCGTCGCAGTACTCCACCCCGCGGACACATTGGCCGTTCGAGGCCGCGTCGGCGTGCGATCCGTGACATGCGAACGTCGCCCCACGTGCGTCGCTGCTGTCGACACCGGCGTCGCGCGACGCGTCCGTCCCGGGCGCGTCGCTGGCCCCATCGGCATCGCCTACGTTTTCGCCGCCGTCCGCGCCGGCCGTCCCCCCATGGCCGGTGGCGGGGCCGTCGGCCGTTGCGCCGCTGTCAGGCTCCGGCTCGGTGACGCGGCCATCGGACGGTTGCCACGCCCCCCCACTTCCCCCCGCGCCGCCATCGGGGACGGACTGCCCCTTCTTGCTGCCACAGGCGACGGCGAAGACCACCAGCAGCGCCAGGGCGCCCATCGATGAACGCCTCCACGTTCCGCCCTCCGTGCACCTCATGGACGGCGGATCTGTGCAAGGCCAGGACCACGAGCAATCCTCGCGCTGTCTCCGCCGTCCCGCGACACGACCGCGACAGCGCTGTCGCGTCGGGCGGCTGCCGCAGCCTCACACGTGGGCGGGCGTCTTCTGCGGGACCTTGCCCTTCTTGATCTCGGTCTCGGCGGCCAGGCGGGCCAGCGGCGTCTTCGGCACGGCCACCGCGTTGTCGCTGGGCACCACGTGCGAGCCGAACTGGTTCGCGTAGGCGCGGGTGAACTCGGCGCCCATCAGCACCAGCTGCGTCGAGTAGTAGATCCAGACCAGCAGGACGGCCAGCGAGCCCGCCGCGCCGAAGGTCGAACCGACGCCGGCCTTGCCGACGTAGAGGCCGATCAGGAACTTGCCCACGTGGAACAGCACCGACGTCACGGCGGCGCCCAGCCACACGTCGCGCCAGGCCATCTTCACGTCCGGCAACACCTTGAAGATCATGGCCAGCATCACCCCGATGACGCCGATGGAGACACCGTAGTTCAGCACGTAGCCGAGAATCAGCCAGCCCGGCAACCAGCCGCGCACCACGGTGCCCAGCGCCGCCAGACCCGAGCTGGCCACCAGGGAGACGATGAACAGAAACCCGAACGCCAGCACGATCCCGATCGACAGCAGGCGGTCGCGGATCAACCCCTTGATGCCGCGCCCGGGCTTGGGCACCACCTTCCAGACGGTGTTCAGGGCGTCCTGCAGCTCGATGACGACGCCGGTGGCGCCGACCATCAGCACGATGACGCCGATGACGGTGGCGATGACGCCGCCCCCGTGCTGGCCGGCCTTCGCGACCATGCTCTGCAGCGCGACGCCGGCGTCCATGCCCACGACCTGTGACAGCTGCGCCAGCAGGCGCCCCTCGGCCGCCTGGCGGCCGAACACCAGGCCCGCGATGGAGATCACCAGCACCAGCAGCGGCGCCATCGAGAAGATCGTGTAATAGGACAGCGCCGCGCCCAGCCGGGGCGCCTTGTCATTGGACCACTCGGAGAACGTCTCCTTGATCAGCCCCCAGGCCTGCTTGAAGAACTTGGGCGTTTGCATGGTTGATGCTCCGCCTGGGCAATGTAAGGCGGCCCGAACGGATGGTTAGGCCCGTCGGTGCCCGCGCCCTTCGCGGGGCCTGCACATCGCCGTTGATCCAGGCGGTTCCGGGGACTAGAAGGGTCGCGTGTCGAAGTTAACGCGCGCGCTTTTTTCGGTTTCTGACAAGACGGGTCTCGCGGATTTCGGGCGCGCGCTGGCGCGGGCCGGGGTCGAGCTGCTGGCCAGCGGCGGCACGGCCAAGGCGCTGGCGGCGGCCGGGGTGCCGGTGCGCGAGGTCAGCGACTTCACGGGCGCCCCGGAGATCCTGGACGGGCGCGTGAAGACGCTGCACCCCCGCATCCACGGCGGCCTGCTGGGCCGGCCCACCGCCGCCCACCGCGAGGAGATGCAGAAGGCGGGCCTCTCGCCCATCGATCTGGCGGTGGTGAACCTGTACCCGTTCCGGGAGACGGTGGCGAAGGGCGCCCCGTTCGAGGACATCATCGAGAACATCGACATCGGCGGGCCGGCCATGATCCGCTCGGCCGCCAAGAACCACGAGCGCGTCACCGTCGTGGTCGATCCGGCGGACTACGCGCGCGTGGCCGCGGAGATCACCGCGAACGGCGAGGTCTCGGCGGCGCTGCGCTTCGAGCTGGCGTGCAAGGCCTTCGCGCATACCGCCGCCTACGACGGCGCCATCTCGTCGTATCTGTCGCGGCTGGCCTCGCCGGAGGCGGCGCCGGTCGAGTTCCCGCGCACGCAGACCTGGTCGACCACGCTGGCGCGCAGCCTGCGCTACGGCGAGAACCCGCACCAGAAGGCCGCCTTTTACGCCCTGCCGGCCGGCAACGGGCTCTCGCTGCCGGCCGCCGAGGTGCTGCAGGGCAAGGAGCTCTCGTACAACAACATCCTCGACCTCGACGCCGCCATGCGCCTGTGCGCCGAGTTCGCCGCGCCCGCGGTCACCATCATCAAGCACACCAACCCGTGCGGCTGCGCCGTCTCCGACGCCGGCGTGCTGGACGCTTATCGACGCGCCCGCGAGACCGATCCCGTCTCGGCGTTCGGCGGCATCGTCGCTGTCAATCGCCCCGTCGACGCCGAGCTGGGGCGTGAGCTGTCCGAGACCTTCCTGGAGTGCATCATCGCCCCCAGCTACGCTCCCGAGGCGCTGGCGGCGCTATCGGCGAAGAAGAACCTGCGCCTGCTGACGTACGACTTCGTGGCCGCGGCCGCGCGCGAGAAGGCAGGCCCCGCCGTGCACGAGGTGCGCAGCGTCTCGGGCGGCTTCCTCGTGCAGACGCGCGACATGGACACCGCCTCGGCCGCCGCTGGCAAGGTGGTCACGAAGCGCGCGCCCACCGCGGCCGAGCTGGCCGACCTGGACTTCGCCTGGCGCGTGGCGAAGCACGTGAAGTCGAACGCCATCGTTTTCGCCGGCGCCGGGCGCACGCTGGGCGTGGGGGCCGGGCAGATGTCGCGCGTCGACTCCGTGCGCATCGCCGTCTCGAAGGCGCGCGCGCCCTTGACGGGCGCGGTCGTGGCGTCGGACGCGTTCTTCCCCTTCCGGGATGGCGTGGACGAGGCGGCCAAGGCCGGCGTGTCGGCGATCATCGAGCCTGGCGGCTCGGTGCGTGACGAGGAGGTGATCGCCGCCGCCGACGAGCACGGCATCGCCATGATCTTCATCGGCGAGCGGCACTTCAAGCACTAGGGCGAGGCGAGCGTGGCGAAGATCCTGCTGGTCGGAGGCGGCGGACGCGAGCACGCCCTGGCGTGGAAGCTGGCGTCCAGCCCCCGCTGCGAGACGCTGCTGGTGGCGCCCGGGAACCCGGGCATCGCGAACGTGCCCAAGGCGAGGCTGGCCCCCGTGAAGGGCGAGGACACCGCCGGGCTGGTGGCGCTGGCACGCGCCGAGGCGATCGATCTGGTCGTGTGCGGGCCGGAGGGGCCGCTGGCGGCGGGCCTGGGCGATGCCATGCGCGCGGCGGGCTTCGCGTTCTTCGGTCCTTCCCGCGCAGCGGCCGAGCTGGAGGGGAGCAAGGCCTTCGCGAAGCGGCTGATGGCCGAGGCCGGGGTGCCCACCGCGGCGTTCGGCGTGTTCGAGGACGTCGCTGCGGCCGAGCGTTTCATCGACGCCCAGCCGGGGCCCGTCGTCGTGAAGGCGGACGGCCTGTGCGCCGGCAAGGGCGTGGTGGTGGCCGACAGCAAGGACGAATCGAAGGCCGCGGTCCGGCGCATGCTGGCCGAAGGCGAGTTCGGCGCCGCCGGGGCGCGCGTGGTGCTGGAGGAGCGCCTGTTCGGCCGCGAGGTGTCGATGATGGCGCTATGTGACGGCGCGCGCTTGGCCATGCTGGCGTCCGCCGAGGATCACAAGGCCGTGTTCGACGGCGATCGCGGGCCGAACACGGGCGGCATGGGCACGTACTCGCCGTCGCCGCTGGTCGACGAGGCCGGCACGCGGACCATCATCGAGCGCATCTTCGACCCTACCGTGGCGGCGATGGCCAGGATGGGACGGCCGTTTCAGGGGCTGCTGTACGGTGGCCTGATGCTGACGCGCGATCGCGGACCCATGGTCATCGAGTGGAACTGCCGCTTCGGTGATCCCGAGACGCAGGTGGTGCTGGCGCGCATGGAGGATGATCTGCTGCCCTGGCTGGAGGGGGCGGCCGCGGGGCGTCTGCCCGCGGGCGCGCCCCGCTTCGCGCCCGGGGCGGCGGTGTGCGTGGTGCTGGCGGCCGCGAACTATCCGGGGACGCCGCGCGCGGGCGACGCGATCTCGCTGGGGTCGTTCGCGCAGGACGGTGGCGCGGCCGGGCCCTGGGCCTTCCACGCCAGCACACGCCGGGACGGCGACGGCCGCCTGGTGACCGCGGGCGGGCGCGTGCTGGGCATCGCGGCGCGTGGCGCCGATCTGGCGGCGGCGCGCGCCAGCGTCTACGGCGCCATCGGCACGGCGCCGGGACAGATCCAATTTTCGGGAATGCACTTCAGGACCGACATAGGAATGCGAGGAGAAGCATGAGCATCGACGTAGCGATCATGATGGGTTCGAAATCCGATCTGGAAGTCCTGCGGCCGGCGGCCAAGGTCTTGACGGCCCTGGGCCTCAAGATCGAGGTGCGCGTGCTGTCGGCGCACCGCACGCCGGCCGAGACGGCCGCCTTCGTGCGGGACGCCTCGGCGGGCGGCTGCAAGGTGTTCATCTGCGCCGCGGGCGGCGCGGCGCACCTGGCGGGCGCGGTGGCGGCCCACACCCTGAAGCCGGTCATCGGCGTGCCGATCCCCGCCGGTTCCCTGGGCGGGCTCGATTCGCTGCTGTCGACGGTGATGATGCCGCCTGGCATGCCGGTGGCGACGGTGGCCGTGGGCGGCGCCGAGAACGCGGGCCTGCTGGCCGCCCAGATCATCTCGCTGGGCGATCCGGCGCTGGCCAAGAAGGTCGAGGCCGAGCGGCAGAGCCGTCGCGAGAAGGTGCTGGCCTCGGACGCCGAGGTCAAGGCGGAGTTTTCCCGCGCCTGAGGACGCAGCGGCGGTGGCTCACGCATTTCCCGAGGAGATCGTCTTCGCGGCCGAGGCCCTGCGCCGAGGCGAGGTGGTCGCGTACCCGACGGAGACCTTCTACGGCCTGGGCGTGAACGCCCTGGACGAGCTGGCGCTGGCCCGGCTGCGCCAGCTGAAGGGGCGGGGGGCCGACAAGGCCATCTCGATCCTGGTCAGCGACGTGGAGATGCTGGGCCTGGTGTGCAAGGCGCCGTCGCCGCTGGCACGGCGCCTGATCGCCAGGCACTGGCCGGGGGCGCTGACGCTGGTGCTGCCGGCGCGCGCGGGGTTGCCCGCGCCGCTGGTGCAGGACGGGTGCGTGGCGGTGCGCGTGTCGTCGCACCCGACCGCGCAGGCGCTGGTGACGGCGTTCGGCGCGCCGGTGACGACGACCAGCGCGAATCGCGCCGGCGAGCCGCCTGCCTCGACGGCCGAGGCGGTCGAGGAGGTGTTCGAGGGGCGCTGCCGCGTCTTGCACGCGGGCACGACCCCGGGCGGCGCGGCCAGTACGGTGGTGCGCATCCGGGGCGGCAAGATGGAGATCTTGCGCCAGGGCGCGATCCAGCCCGAGGCCGAGTGAGGCGCCGCAGGTGAACGCGCCCGGGTCCGTTCCGCCGGAGGACGCATCCGCTCCGGCGGCGGCCCTGGGCGAGATCACCGTCGACACGCTGTATCGCGCGCGCGTCACGTTGTTACAGCCGGCGCGAGGCTATCGCGCCAGCCTGGATCCGGTGCTGCTGGCGGCGTTCGTGCGCCCGCCGTTCGGCCACTTCGCCGACGTCGGGTGCGGCACGGGCGCGGTGGCGTTCTCGCTGGCGGCGCGCGATCCGGCAGCCTCGGGGCTGGCCATCGAGCTGCAGCCGCGGCTGGCCGAGCTGGCGCGACGAGGGCTGGCCCGCAACGACTTCACGGCGCGGCTGACGATCGTCAGCCGCGCCGTGAAGTCGTTGCGGGCCAGCCCTCGTCGCGCCAGCTCGGCCAGCC
>Ga0070658_10000949_pt1 | contig 24773 bp, 24 predicted proteins | sample KBSC13metaG_FD_64664 | JGI IMG/M metagenome (GOLD analysis project Ga0070658, IMG submission 64664) | Corn rhizosphere microbial communities from Kellogg Biological Station, Michigan, USA - KBS C1-3 metaG | ecosystem: Host-associated > Plants > Roots > Rhizosphere > Soil ...
ACGACGGCCGCCCGACCGTGCCGTTCTACTCGTTCCCCGAGCCGGCCGCCCGCGCGCTGGCCGCTGCGGTTCGTTACGCCGCGTGGCGCAAGCGCCCGGTCGGCGCGGTGCGCGAGCCGAGCGGACTTGACGTGCTGGCCGCCCGAGCCATCGTGCGCGACACCTTGCGCGAGCAGCCGGACGGCGCCTGGCTCGAAGCATCGGTGGCCGCAGATTTCGTTGCCACGCACGGTGTGAACGTCGCTCGCAGCACGCTCGTTCTCAACGCCGAGCATGCGGCTGCGGTCGCGGGGGACATCGGCTTCCCGGTGGCGCTGAAGGCGGCCGGCGGTCATCTCGTGCACAAGACCGAACTCGGTGGCGTGCGGCTGAACCTGCGCACGCCCGAGGCCGTGGCGCAGGCATTCAACGACATGGCACGTGACATCGGCCAGGAGATGGGCGGCGCGATCGTGCAGCCCATGATCGGTACGGGTGTCGAAACCGCGATCGGCGTGGTCGCCGACCCGACGTTCGGCCCACTGGTGATGGTCGGACTCGGCGGCGTGGCCAGCGATCTACTCGCCGACCGTGCGTTTCACATGCTGCCGATGACGATCGACGACGCCAAGCGGCAGATCCGTTCGCTGCGTGCCGCACCGCTGCTCTTCGGCTATCGCAACACGCCGCCGTGCGACGTCGAGGCGCTCGAAGACATGGTGCTGCGGGTGGGCGAACTCGCCACGAACATTCCGGAGCTCGCTGAACTCGACCTCAACCCCGTTACCGTTTCGCCGTCAGGTGCGATCGCGGTCGACGTCAAGGTGCGGTTGCGGCCGACGGTGGCGACCGACCCGCTCACTCGCCGCTTACGCTGACCAGTGTGCCGGGGTGCGAGAACCAGGCGGCACCGACCTCGATCGACTCCTCGGGATCGTCGGCCCGCTCGATGCGCAACGTCGCCAAAGTGGGCTTGGCCGCGAGAATGCCTTCGCGTAAAGGCTTTTCGAGCAGCGACCACGACGCCGTCATGCCACCCCCCACGACGAGCGCCTCGGCTTCGAACCCGGTCAGCCAGGGCGCTAGGGCGCGCCCGAGTGCCAGGCACGGTTCTTGGACGGCGCGCAGCGCAGCGTCGTCGCCCGAGCTCGCCCACTTGGCAATTTCGCGGACGTCGATGTCGCCGATGTCGTTTGGATTCCGGCCGCTGTAACGGAAATATGCCGTGATGATCGCCCGCCGGCTCATCACGTCTTCGAGCGGCTGGCCGTCGATGTCGACGAAATGCAGCTCGCCGTCGGGCGGCACGAGCGGGCCGTCGTCTATTGCGGTGCCGGCATCGACGAAGGCCGAACCGACGCCTGTGCCCAGCGTGATGGCGACCGAACGCCGGCAGCCGCGCGCGGCGCCGCGCACCCATTCGCCGATACCGAAGGCGTCGGCGTCGTTCAAGAATTCAATGGCGGCAGGCGACTTCGGCAGTGCGTCGAAAAGGGCGGCCCGCACGTCGACGCCGTTGAGGGCGTCGAACTTCGCGACGCCCTCGTAGCGGCCGATGCCGGCTTGGTAGTCGAACGGGCCCGGCATCGCGAGCGTCAGGGTCGATTCGCCGAGTCGACTGCCCAGTGTGGTGGCGCATCTCGCGATGGTGTCGATGATTTCGTCGGCGCTACCGTCGCTTCGCAGAGCTATTCGTTGCCGGCTGTTCGGCACCGAACTCCACGACTGAAGGTCGACAAGGGCTGCTGTGACGTGGGTTCCGCCGACGTCGAGAACTGGGCACGCATTCATCGCCTGCCATGGTTGCATGCCGCTCGCGGAGCGCACCGGGCCGGATCAGGCATTCGCGGTCAGTCGTCGAGCGGTACCCACCAGGCGATCCTTGTGCCGCCGTCGGGCGGTCGGATGACGGCGAAACCACCGCCCAGGCTGGTTGCTCGCGCCTCGAGGTTGGCCAGGCCGCTGTGGCGCGCACCTTCGGCGAGGCCGATGCCGTTATCGGTGACCGTCAACATGGCGCGGGTGTCGTCGACCACGAGTGCGACGTCGACGCGCGACGCCCTTGAATGCCGGGCTGCATTCGACAAAGCTTCGCGGACGACGGCAAGCAGGTTCTCGCCGATCGGGGCCGAGAGCCGAGTATCGACGAGGCCTTCGAGCCGAAGCCCGGGCGTGAAGCCGAGGGTGGCCGAGTACTCTTCGACAAGCTCGACGATGCGCGCTCGCAAGCTGCCCGTGGTGCCGTGTTCTGGGCGCTGCAACGCGTAAATCGTGGAGCGGATCTCCTTGATGGTCTTGTCGAGGTCATCGACGGCTTGCCGCACGTGATTGGCAGCCTCGGGTGTGGTCATGTGTCGCAGTGAACTCTCGAGCTGCATGCCGGTTGCGAAGAGTCGCTGGATTACGAGGTCGTGCAGATCTCGCGCGATGCGGTCGCGGTCGCGGAAAAGGCTCAGTTGCTCGGTCTCTCGGCGTTGACGCGCGAGTTCGAGGGCCAGTGCCGCTTGTGCCGCGAAGCCCTCGAGCATGCTCTGGTCGTTGGGTCCGAACGTTGCGCCACCGGATTGATTCGCAACGTAGAGCACGCCGTAGGTGCTCGCACCCGATCGCAGTGGCACGAACATCGCGGCTTCGATGTCAGCGCGAACGAGATGGCCGGCGGCAGCACGGGGCTCGAAATGCAGGTCGGGCACGTTGAGGCTCTCGCCGCCGCGGAAAACGGCCCCGACGAGCGAGGCTTCGGGCGGCACCCGCATGCCGAGCAACCGCTCGGCGAACTTGCCGTGCGCCACTTCGATCGCGAGTTCGTCGCCGAGCGGAAGCGCGATGCACGCGACGTCGGCGTTCGCGAGATCTCGGGCGCGCTCTGCCACCAGCTCGAGAACGTCGTCGGGTTCGGTGCCCGAGAGCAGGGCCGTGGTTACCTCGGCCGAGGCTCGGAGCCGTCGCTCGCGGCGACGCGCATCGTCGTACAACCGGGCGTTTTCGATCGCCACACCCGCCGCCGTGGCAAGCGCCAGCACGACGTTCTCGTCGTCCTCGGTGAAATCGGCACCGCCCGATTTCTCGGTGAGATAGAGGTTTCCGAACACCTCGTCGTGAACGCGCACCGGCACGCCGAGAAAGGTGCGCATCGGCGGATGGTTCGGCGGGAACCCGTACGACAGCGGATGGGTGGCGAGGTCGTGCAGGCGCAACGGTCGTGGGTCATTGATCAGGACGCCGAGCAGGCCGTGGCCTTCGGGGAAAGCGCCGATGTCGGAAATCATTTCGGGGTCGATTCCGGTGGTGACGAACTGGGCCACCTTCGCCCCTTCAGCCCCTTCGCCGATCACACCGAGTGCGCCATAACGGGCAGCTACGAGCCGCGCGGCGGTCTCGACGATGCGGCGCAGCACGGTTTGCAGGTCGAGGTCGCTGCCGATCCCGACCACTGCGTCGAGGAGCCGGCTATCGGGCTGGGTCGCCATAGGTCCCATCCTGCCCGAGTCTCCTCTAGGCTGCTGTGATGGTCGACGCGACCGCCGAGTTGCCAGGTGCCGACGTCGCGAGCCGGGGCCTCTCGAACGCCGAGGTCGAGCAGCGGCGAGCGCGCGGTCAGGCCAATGTCACCGATGGTGCGAAGAGCCGCACATTCGGCGAGATCGTGCGAGCCAACCTGTTTACCCGGTTCAATGCGCTGCTCGGCGCGATGTTCGTTGTGATCTTGGTCGTCGGGCCATTGCAGGACGCCGTTTTCGGGTTCATCGTCATCGCCAACACCGGCATTGGCATCGTGCAAGAAGTGCGCGCCAAACGGGTGCTCGACAAGGTGTCGGTCGTTACTGCGCCGTCGGCACGGGTGGTGCGTGACGGCGCAGTCACGTCGGTTCCGTCGTCCGGCATCGTCATCGACGACGTCATCGAGTTGCGTGCGGGCGACGGACTCCTCGTCGACGGCATGGTGCTTTCGTCGAGCGGACTCGAGATCGACGAATCGCTGCTCACCGGCGAATCTGAGCCGGTCGCGAAACCTGTTGGTGCGCAAGTACTTTCGGGCAGCTTCGTCACAGCAGGCTCAGGCCGCATGTGGGCCACTCAAGTGGGCGACGAATCGTACGGCGCGCGGCTTGCTGCCGAGGCGCGCAGGTTCACGCTGGTGCGTTCGGAGTTGCGCGACGGCATCAACAAGCTGCTCCGCGTGATCACGTGGGTACTCGTGCCGGTTGCGGTCTTGCTTGCGTGGAGCCAATTCACTGACAACAGCAGCGTTGCCGACGCTGCCCGCGGGTCGGTCGCCGGCACGGTCACGATGGTGCCCGAAGGACTCGTGTTGCTCACCAGCATCGCTTTCGCCGTCGGTGCGATGCGGCTGGCTCGCCAGAACGTCGTTGTGCGCGAATTGCCTGCGCTGGAAGGCCTTGCGCGGGTCGACACCTTGTGTATCGACAAGACCGGCACGCTCACGACCGGCGATCTGAAAGTGGATTCGGTCGAGCTGCTCGGCGCTGCCACCAAGTCACAGGTCGAATTCGTGCTCGGCCAGGTCGGTTCCGCAGACACCAGCCCCAACGCGACGATGCTGGCCATCGGCAACGCATTTCCGGTGCCGGCCGCACGGTCGGCCGACCAACCGACGGTAGTGGCTTCGTTGCCGTTCTCGTCGGCGCGCAAGTATTCCGGCGTCGATCTGGGCGAGCTCGGCGGCTGGTTGCTCGGGGCGCCCGAGATCTTGTCGGCATCGTCTGATGCGCTCTCGACTGCCCCCGAGCTGGCCGCTCAGGTCGCGTCGATCGCAGAGTCCGGACGCCGTGTACTGCTGCTCGCGCGGGCTGATCGATTGCCTGCCGAACACGAGCCGCTCGGTGCAGTGGTTCCGGTGGCGCTCGTCGTGCTTCACGACGTGTTGCGCACTGACGCCGCCCAGACCCTCGCATTCCTTGCTGACCAAGGGGTTTCGGTCAAAGTGTTGTCGGGCGACCACCCGGCGACAGTAGCCGCCATCGCGACGCAGCTCGGGATCTCGATGCGCCGGCCGGCCATCGATGCGCGTCAGCTGCCACCGAACGGCACCGCCGAATTGCGTGCTGCGCTTGAACAAGGCGACGTGTTCGGCCGGGTGATGCCTCAGCAGAAGCAAGCGATCGTCACAGCTTTGCAGGCCTCCGGCCACACGGTTGCGATGACCGGTGACGGCGTCAACGACGTACTCGCACTGAAGAGCGCCGACCTCGGTATTGCGATGGGTTCTGGCACATCGGCTGCTCGAGGCGTTGCGCAACTCGTTCTGCTCGACGACGCCTTCAGCGCCGTCCCGACCGTCGTCGGCGAGGGCCGCCGCGTTATTGCGAACGTCGAGCGGGTGGCGAACCTGTTTCTCACCAAGACGGTCTACGCCACCGTTCTGGCGCTGACCGTCGGCGTGCTTGGGTTGCCTTTTCCTTTCCTGCCACGGCATCTCACGCTCGTCAGTGCAGTGACCATCGGCATCCCCGGCTTCTTCCTGGCCCTTGCGCCCAATGCCTCGCGGGCCCGGCCGGGATTCATGGGCCGAGTGCTGCGGTTTGCGCTGCCCGCCGGTGCCGTTGCCGCAGCTGCCACGTTCGGCGCGTATTCAATGACACGTTCAGAACCGTCGACCACTCTCGAATCAGCGCGCACGGTTGCCACCTTGGTGCTCGCCGGCGTCGCGTTGTGGGTGCTGTCGATCCTGGCTCGCCCGGCGACCCGGGCCCGCCAATGGCTCATCGCGTCGATGGTCGGGTTGCTGGTCGCCGCCCTCGTCGTCCCGTGGTCACGCAGTTTCTTTGCTCTTACGTTCCCGCGCCCGGTGCTTTGGCTGGCCGGAATCGGGGTGGCCGGAATCGCCGGCCTTGCGCTCGAAGGTGGCTGGCTGCTAGCCGGATCGGTGCAGACCGTGCTCGAGCAATTGCGTCAGCGGCGGGCTAAGCGCTGAGAATCAGTCCTGGTCGAGGTGCCGAGACAGCGCTTCGGCGCGTTCGCGGTCGACCTGATCGAGCTTGCGGGTATCGCGTAAATCGACGTACGGCTCGTGCGTTTCGGGCACTCCGGCATCGATCGCGCGGGCGCGTTGCAACTCCGAGTTGAACTCGGCACCGAGCAGTAGCGCGATATTGGTGATCCAGAGCCACACCAAGAACACCACGATGCCCGCGAGCGATCCGTACGTCTTGTCGTATGAGCTGAAATTCATTGCGTACACGGCAAATCCCGCCGATGCGGCAGCCCAGATCAGCACCGCTAGCAAGCCACCGGGACTTATCCAGGTGAAGCCGGGCTGTTTCGCGTTCGGCGCGGCCCAATAGAGGACCGCGAGCGTGAGGCTCGCGACGACGACGAGCAGCGGCCATTTGGTGATGCCCCACACCGAGACTGCCGTCGGGCCGAGGCCGATCGAGTTGCCGACGTCGCGAGCAATTCCTCGTGACAGCAACGCAATAGCGGCCGCCACGAGTACGGCAACGACCAGGAAGATCGTGATGCCGAGCCGGAGCGGTGCCGTCTTCCAGATCGGTCGGCCCTCGCCGATGTCGTAGATCGCGTTCGACGCGCGCATGAACGCCGCGACGTATCCCGACGCCGACCACAGAGCGACCAGCAGCGCGATCACGCCGATGACGCTGGCTGCCGAGTGCTGCTGCTGGGCGTTGTCGAAGATTCGCTTCACGGTGCCCTGCGCGCCACTGGGCACATGCTTGTTGACCTTGCCGAGGAGCGTCTCGCTCGTCGAGTGCCCGAGCAGCCCGACCACCGCGACGAGTACCAGCAGAGCCGGAAACAGCGACAGGATCGCGCGGTAGGTGAGGGCAGCCGCCCAGTCGCTGAGGTCGTCGGCGCGGTACTCGCGCACTGCCCGACGGAGCACCCCGAGCCACGCTCGCCGATCGAGTCGCGCCGGTGATCGGGGCACCCGACGATGCCGGACGGCGAACAGTCCGTGGGTGGTTGCGTCGTCCGATTTGTCGGCCTTTCGGGCCATTGTCGCCTCGCTTTGTCGTCGCCGTCGAGACGAATCTCGCCATTGGAATGATTGAACGCTCATCTATGTTGGTACGGGGAGTTCACCAGCCCTGGCACACCGAGGAGACATCATGACCACGACATCGACCGTCACGCCCGAACTGACCGGCAACTACACCATCGACGTAGCGCATACCCGCATTGGCTTCTCCGCCCGCCACGCGATGGTGACGAAGGTGCGCGGGGCCTTCAACCAGTTCGAAGGTTTCGCCTACCTCGATGCCGCCGACCCGACCAAGTCGACCGCAAAGGTCACGATCGCGGCGAAGAGCATCGATACCCGCAATGAGCAGCGTGATGCTCACTTGCGTAGCAACGACTTCTTGGACCTCGATAAGTACCCCGAGATCACCTTTACCAGCACGTCCGTGACGCCGAACGGCAACGACGTCTACACAGTGACTGGCGACCTCACGATCCGTGGCGTCACCAAGCCGGTGTCGATCGACTTCGAGTTCACCGGTGCTGCTGTCGACCCGTTCGGCAACCACCGCGTCGGCTTCGAAGGCTCGACTGTCATCAACCGCAAAGACTGGGGCGTCAGCTACAACGCCGCGCTCGAGGCCGGCGGTCTGCTCGTCAGTGAGAACGTAACTCTCGAGTTCGAGGTGTCTGCGATCAAGGACGCCGAACCCGCAAGTTAAGTACCAATTCGTACGTATCGGTCGGGGTTTTCCCGGGAATAACCCGGCCATGGGTAGCCAGGCCAGGCTCGGTCAGTCGGCCGTTCTGGTGGTCCTCGGCGTCACGCTCATCGTGTCGGCGACGGCCACCGGGCGGCCGCTGGCCTCCGGCCTTGGATCGATCGTCGTCGGCGCAATTCTGCTTGCCGGGGCTGCCTTGCTCTCCCATCGCTTCGTCCGGAGCTTCGTGAAGCGCCGGCGCGAGGTCAGACGCGGGATCCAGCAGATCGAAACCGTGCTGCGCCTGGAAGCCGCGCTCACGACACAAAGACTCACGGTCGGCGGCGCGGCGGGCTGCCCGATTTGCGGCGCACCGGCAGGGCCGCACTGCGTTTGCCGCAAACGTTGAAGGCGAGTCTCGTCGTCCCTCGACGTTTCGTCTCGCGGTGTTTCAGCGGTTCGCATTCGCGAAGATCGAAGCGGGCCAGCGGTTTGCGGGCCAGCGTGATTCTTTAGCTGGTACAAAGGTGCGATGGCAAAGCTCACCAAGGGCGACTTCGCTAAGTTGCTCGCATTCCGAACCGATCTGCGGCGCTTCGAGCGTTGGAGCGAACGGCAGGCTCGCGAGGTCGGCATCAGCCCTGCGCAGCATCAGTTGATGCTTGCGGTGAAGGGGCACGACGACCGCCGCGGTCCCACGCTCGGCGAGATCGCCGAATACCTGCTGCTCCGGCCGCACAGTGCCGTCGAGTTGGTCGACCGCGCCGAAGCCGCTGGCCTCGTCGAGCGCAAGAAGACCGACTCCGACGGTCGGCTGGTGCGGGTAGAGCTCACAGCGGACGGCGAAGAGCGGCTCCACGCGCTGTCTGCGCTGCATCTTGGCGAACTCCGGCGCATGGCGCCTTCGCTGAAGCATCTGGTCGAAGGGCTCGACGACTAGTCGACTTCGTCGATTTGGCGATAGTTACATCGTGATGCGATACTGAGTGGCAAATCCCTTGTCGTAAGGAGTGCCTCGCTGTGCCGCGCCCTCGTGCCGCCGCATCACCGAAAAGACAGCACGTGGGCGAAAGCAGCACCGGTGCAACCGCGCAGACCGTCCTCCGGCCTGAGCATCTTGGCGATTTCAGTGCCCGCCCGCGGATCGTGCTGATCTGCCTCGTCGCGCTCGGTGTTGGTGCGGCGAGTGCCGTCGTGGCGCTTGGCCTGCTGCGCTTGATCGGCTTCATCACCAACGTGGTGTTCTACCGGCGTTTTGCGACCGGTCTCGTCGCACCGGGCGCCGGTCATCACGCGCCTCTCGTGATTTTGCTCGCGCCGGTCGCCGGCGGATTGATCGTCGGGTTGATGGCTCGTTTCGGTTCAGAGCGGATTCGCGGCCACGGCATGCCGGAAGCGATCGAGTCGATCCTCGTCGGCGGCAGCAAGGTGCAACCTCGGGTAGCGGTGCTGAAGCCGATCTCGTCGGCGGTCAGCATCGGCACCGGCGGCCCGTTCGGCGCCGAAGGCCCGATCATCATGACCGGTGGTGCCGTCGGCTCGGTCGTTGCGCAGTTCCTCAAGCTCACCGCCGATGAACGGAAGACACTTCTGGTTGCCGGTGCCGCCGGTGGCATGGCGGCCACGTTCAACGCGCCGCTCGCGTCGATACTGCTCGCGGTTGAACTGCTGTTGTTCGAATGGCGGCCGCGCAGCTATCTGCCGGTGGCTACGGCGGTCGTGGTCTCGACCGTCATCCGTGGCTATTTGCTCGGCACCGCACCGGTCTTCGGCATCCCCGATCCGGTTGTACATCTCGGGCCGGTCGTCTACCTGAGCTGCATCGTCGTCGGCATTACCGGGGGCTTGCTCGCCGTTGGGGCAACCGGTTTGGTCTATCTCGCCGAGGATTGCTTCGCCCGCCTGCATTTTCACTGGATGTGGTGGCCGGCGATCGGCGGCTTGGTCATCGGTATCGGTGGACTCATTCAACCGCGCGCACTCGGCGTCGGGTATGACGTCATCCGAGAATTGCTACAGGGTAAAGCAACTTTGAGCCTGATCTTCGGCATTCTGATCGTGAAGACATTGATCTGGTCGCTGTCTCTCGGGTCGGGCACGTCTGGCGGCGTGCTTGCACCCGTGTTCATGATCGGCGGCGCACTCGGCGCGCTCGAGGGTCACATGTTTTCTCCTGTGTCGCCGGGCTTTTGGGCCCTGATGGGTCTCGCCGCCGTTGTCGGCGGCGTCATGCGCTCGCCGTTCACGGGAGTGGTCTTCTCTCTTGAGTTGACGCATGACTGGTCGGCGTTGCTGCCGCTCGTGGTGTGCGCGTCGGCGGCATATGGCCTTTCGGTGTTGGTGTTGAAACGTTCGGTGCTTACCGAGAAAATCGCCCGGCGCGGCCTGCACCTCAGCCGCGAGTACGACGTCGACCCACTCGAAATGTTGCTCGTTCACGAAGTAATGGAAGAAGAATTCACCAGCTTCTCGCCTTCGGTGCCGCTCGCGAGTGCCGCCGCCACGTTCGTCGCCGACCATCGGCAGACCCGAAATGCCCAGCACCGGCAGCGCCTCTACCCGGTGCTCGACGCCGACTTGCGATTGCACGGTGTCGTCACCCGCCGCGACATGCTCGATGCTGCTCTAGGGCACGTCGGCGCCGGTGAAAAAGTGCGCGACATCATGGTCGATGCGATCGTCGCCTACCCCGACGAAACCCTTCGCGCCGTGGCGAATCGCATGGCCGACAAGAAGGTTTCGCGGCTGCCCGTCGTCGATCGTGAGGATCCAACGCGCATCCGCGGACTCGTGACGTTGGTCGACCTGCTGGCCGGTCGCCGCAAAGACTTGCAGGAAGAGCGCCACGCCGAGCGAATCTTCAGGGTGCGAGTGCGCTCGGCCTCTGCACCGATGGCGGACGACGCCGCGCCCGAGGTGGTTCTCGCTTCTCGGTAGGGCGCGGGTGTCGGTCGTACGTGCGGGCCCGCTCGAGCGACGACAGCGCCTGGCAGCTGTCGGCGCGGCTCGATCCTGAACGCGGCGCGCTGATCACCGCGGCGATCGACCAGCTCGGCCGCGTCGAAGAGCTGTCACCGGCCGACGCGTTAGTGCGGCTCGCCGAGATCGGGCTCGCCGCGCTCGCCGATATGCCCGGCGCGCCGGCCGCCCCGACACCAGCCGTCGGCATTTGCGTGGCCTGGGACGGTCAACGCCTCGACCTCGGCTACGCCGTCGCCGTCCTGGCCCACCGCCGCGACCGAGCCCAAAACCGAACCCGAGCGTGACTGACGGCGCGAGCTGATCGTCGTCCAACGACGTGGTTCAGCTGAACCAGATGTGCCGTACCGATGAGTTCTGGCAAGCTCGTTCGTCTCTCTAGACAATCGGGCGCCTCGGCGCGAGGCTAGTGGCCGCAAACAGGAGGGATGCACATGAGTGGCGTCAGAGTTCTGGTCGGCACGCGCAAAGGCGCGTTCATCCTCACTTCCGATGGGAAGCGCGAGAATTGGCAGGTCAGCGGCCCGCACTTCGGGGGCTGGGAGATCTACCACGTCGCCGGTTCGCCGGTTGAGCCGAATCGCATCTTCGCCTCGCAGACGTCGGGTTGGTTCGGCCAGGTGATGCAGCGGTCCGACGACGGCGGTCTCACGTGGGAGCCGGTCGGCAACCAGTTCGCCTACGACGGCGACCCCGGCACGCACCAGTGGTACGACGGAACCCCGCGGCCGTGGGAATTCAGCCGCATTTGGCACGTTGAACCGTCGCTCAGCGATCCCGATGTGGTGCTCGCGGGCGCGCAGGATGCCGCCCTTTTCAGGTCGGTCGACGGCGGCAAGAACTGGGCCGAGATGCCGGGCCTGCGGGCGCATGGTTCGGGCCCGCAATGGCAGCCCGGCGCGGGCGGACTCTGCCTGCACACGATTTTGCTCGACCCATCTGATGCCATGCGAATGTGGATCGCCATTTCGGCGGCCGGTGTGTTCAGGTCGGACGACGCGGGCAAGACGTGGCAGCCGAAAAACCGCGGCCTGCGTTCAGGCGACGTGTTGCCCGAAGAGCAGCCCGAAGTGGGGCACTGCGTTCACAAGGTGGCATTGCACAAGTCGCGTCCCGACACCTTGTTCATGCAAAAGCATTGGGATGTCATGCGCAGCGACGACGGCGGCGACAACTGGCACGAGATCAGTGGCAATCTGCCCACCGACTTCGGCTTCGTCATCGATGTGCATGCGCACGAGCCCGAGACGGTTTACGTCGTCCCGATTACGAGTGACTCGCTGCACTTCCCGCCCGACGGCGCGTTGCGCGTCTATCGCAGCCGCAGCGGTGGCAATGAGTGGGAACCGCTCACAAAAGGCTTGCCACAAAGCAATTGCTACGTGAACGTGCTGCGCGACGCGATGGCCGTCGACTCACTCGACGACTGCGGCGTCTACTTCGGCACCACCGGCGGCCAGGTCTACGCATCGAGCGACGCAGGAGACAGTTGGACGCCGATCGTGCGCGACTTGCCGCCGGTGTTGTCGGTCGAGGTGCAGACACTGCCGTGATTCGGGTCGTTTTGCCGGCGCACTTGCGCAACCTTGCTCGCATCGACGGCGAGGTGCATCTCGACGTCGACGGCCAGATCACGCAACGCAGCGTGCTCGACGCGCTCGAGGCGCATTATCCGATGCTGCAGGGCTGCATTCGCGATGCGGCGACGCAACAGCGTCGGGCGTTCGTCAGATTCTTTGCCTGCCAAGAAGATCTGTCTCACGAATCGCCCGACGCTGTGTTGCCCGACGCGGTGGTCGACGGCCGCGAGCCGTACCTAGTCGTCGGCGCAATGGCCGGTGGCTAACCGAGAACTGCCGTCGGTTGTCGAACGGCGATACGGTCGTGCACGCGCGCGGATCTACGGCTCACTTGGCGACCTCGGAGCGGCGGCTGCAGCTGACTTCGCTGCAGCCGTGTGCGAGGCACTCGACGAAAAGCCCGAGATCGGCGTCATCTTTGCGTCGGCGCCATCGCAACTGCCTTTCCTGCAAGCACTTCGCGACGGCTCCGACATCGATTGGTCACGCATCCAAGTTCTGCACATGGACGAGTATCTCGGCATGCGGGCCGACCACTCGGCCAGCTTCCGGCGGTTTCTCAAGGAGCAATTGATCAGCTGGGCAACGCCACGTGCGTTCCACCAACTAGCCGGTGATGCAGCCGATGCCGATGCCGAAGTCGACCGCTACACGGCGTTACTGCAAAGCATCGAGCCGTCGATCTGTGTCATGGGCATCGGCGAGAACGGTCACCTAGCGTTCAACGACCCGCCCGCCGATTTCGAGACCGATGCGCTCGTGCACGTCGTCGAACTCGACAATGCGTGCCGCACCCAGCAATGGCACGAAGGTCACTTCGCAACGCTCGACGAAGTACCGAAGGAAGCAATTTCCCTTACCGTTCCGACACTATTGCGCCCGCGGCGGATATTGTGCATCGTCCCCGGCGCTCGCAAGGCTGCCGCGGTGAAGGCGTCGCTTGAAGGCGAGGTATTGCCGAGCTGCCCGGCGTCCATCTTGCAAACGGTTGGCGCCACCATCTATCTCGACACCGACTCGGCCAAGCTGCTGGGCGATTCGTAGCTACGAGGCGCGTTCGCCGGCGAACGTCGGCTTCGAGGCGGCGACGCCGAACACGGCTTGGGGCAGCAAAAGCACGAGAAGGATGCCGAACGAGACGGTCCAGCCGCCGGTGAGGTCGTGGAAGATGCCGATCAGGAACGGTCCGAGGGCCGCGATCAGGTAACCGATTCCTTGTGCCATAGCAGAAAGATGTTGTGTGACTGTCGGGGTGCGGCTGCGCAAGACGAAGAGTGTCAGCCCCACTGGGAAGGCAGCCCCTTGACCGACTCCCAAAATGATCACCCAAACATACGGCGCGGCCATCGGAAAAGTCAGTAATGGCAGCAAACCCAGCCCGGTGAGCGCAACGGAGCCGATAACCAGTGGCGTCGTCGTGCGCATGCGTAGTGCTAGTGCAGGTACCAAAAGCGCCGCTGGCGTTTGGACTGCGGTACTCAACGACAGCAGGGCTCCGGCATGGCTGTCGGACAGCCCGTGGTCTTCGAACAGCGTAGGTAACCAGGTGAGCACGGCGTAGAACGACAATGATTGCAAGCCAAAGTAGAGCGTTACCATCCACGCGGTTCGGTCTCGAAGCAGGTCGCGGAGGGCAAACGGCTCGGCTTTTGCTTCGGGATCGACCCCGAGCTGTGGAGTCAGTACCACGATCGCGATGACCGCAAGGATCGTCCAAACGCCCAGCCCGGCTCGCCATCCACCGCCGATCGCGTGCTGCAGTGGCACGGTAAGGCCGGCAGCGAGCGCCGCCGAACCGGTGACTGCGAGGGTGAAGACGCCCATCATCGACCCTGTACGGGTCGGGAACTCCTGCTTGATGAGCGCGGGGATCAACACGTTCGCAGCAGCGATTCCGGCTGCTATTACGAAAGTCCCGGTGAACAGCGTCGCGGTGTCTGGCCCGATCCGCACGACCAACCCGATGGCGATGACGACGATAAAACAGCCAATGGCTCGCACGAGTCCGATGCGGCGCGACAACCAGGGACCTAGCGGCGCGAGCAATCCGAAACAGACGACCGGTAGCGACGTCAGAAACGACAACGCGATACCTGACAGGTGCAGATCGTCGCGAATGTCGGTGAGAACCGGCCCGACGCTTGCGACCGCTGGTCGGAGGTTGAAAGCAACCAAGAAGACCGCGATCGCCAGTAGCGCCGACGATCGCCTCTTGCGGATCAGTTTGATTCCGTCGTCACGTCAACTCGCAGCAGGCCTACGGCCGCCGTAGATGACGTAGTCGAGCTTCTTCCAGTACACATCGCATGCCTCGAAGCCGGCGGCCCGGAAGTAACCAAGCTGCTGCTCCAACGGAATGATGTAACGCACGTGGTTTTCGAAACTCGCCTGTTCTTCGGGAGTGCGGTTGCGGCGCTTCTCCGCGGTCGCCGGGTCGATTCGGTCGTTCGTGCGCTGCCATACTTCTTCGACCAAATCGTCGCCGGCCGTCACCGGATCGAAGTTGAGATACCAGCCACCCGGGGCGAGTCGCAGGAAGATCTCTTTGAAAAGGCCTTGCTTGCGATCGTCGTTCAAGTGGTGCACGCATTGCGAGGTCACCACTGCATCGACGGACGACGGGACAGCGGCGGGCCAGATGCCTGCGGCCATGTCGAATTCGACGTATTCGAACCGGCCGGCGTAGGCGTTCATAAGTGCTGCCGCCTCGCCCATCATCTGGGTCGAGAAATCGGCGAGGATTGCTTTGCTGCGGGGATAGTGCTCAAGAATCGTGCGCGCCGCCGAACCGGTACCTGCACCAAGATCGAGAAATGTAAAGGTGTCGTCGGGAGCGAACGGCAGCAGTTGGGCCATCAGTTCCCACCGCGGACGGTACCGGCGCTCGCGATCCTCGAGGCCGGCGAGCCAGTGGTTGATTCCCTCGTCCGACTGCCAGATGCTTGCGTTCGTGTCGCCATGCTCGGTCATGACACGACCTTAATGGTCAAAGCGGCGATGCCAATGATTGCCCGGGCAGTCTCGGCGAAGTCAGTGGCGGCGTGAGGCGGCCGTGCTCGAAGATGCATCCATGACTTCTCCTGACGCCTGGTACGCGCTCCCCGTTCTCCATGGTCAACTGCTTCGGCTCGAACCACTGGCGATCGAGCACGCGCCGGGCTATCTGGCCGCTGCGGGCACCGGAGACGCCGCCGACGAGACGTTTCGCTGGCTGAACGTGCACGGCGGCGCCCCGGTCACCGTAGCTGACGCCGAGCGGCAGATTTACGATCTTCTCGGAGGCCGCGCCCGAGGGTTTGTGTTTCCCTACGCACAAATCGACGCAGTCACCGGGGAGTTCGCGGGCACCACGTCGTACTACGACATCAACCCGACGCTGCGAACCGTGTCGATCGGTCACACCTGGCTTGGCAAGCGGTGGTGGCGTACCGGCCACAACACCGAGTCGAAGTCGTTGATGCTGACGCATGCGTTCGACAATCTGGGTGCCGCGCGAGTCGTGTGGCACACCGACATTTTCAACACCCGCTCGCAAGCAGCCATCGAGCGCTTGGGTGCCACCAAAGAAGGCGTGCTGCGTAAGCACCGAATTCGGCGCGACGGTTCGTGGCGCGACACTGTGCAGTACTCGATGACCGACGACGATTGGCCGCAGGTGCACGAACGCCTGACGAAACGGCTGGCGGCAGGTTGATCGGCCTGCGCGATATCAGGCTGCCTCGCTCGCCGTGTTGATGCCGCGCTACTTCGTCAACCGTCGGCTGCTTTCTGCAGCGCCTCGATATCGAGCTTTCCCATCTGCAACATCGCCGTCATCGCGCGACCGGCGCGGGCAGGATCTGGATCGCTTAGCAGTTTCGGCAGAGCGGTTGGTACAACTTGCCATGAAACGCCCCACCGATCTTTGACCCAACCGCACGGACCTTCTGCACCGCCATCCGACAACGCACTCCAGTAGGTGTCGACCTCGGCCTGGGTCTCGCAGTCGATTTGCAGTGAGAACGCCTCGTTGAGTTTGTAGTCGGGCCCGCCGTTCAGGATGAGGATCTCGCGCCCATCGAGTTCGAACAGCACGGTGAGTACCTTGTCGGGCTCGCCTGGTCGCGCCGCCTCGCCGTAGTGGGTGACGTCGATGATCCGCGAGTTCTTGAACAGCGAGACATAGAAACGGGCCGCCTCTTCGCCCTCATTGTCGAACCAGAGGCATGGTCGGATGTTTGGCATCGTGGCGCGTTCCTTTCGGTGTCGTCAACCTCTCGAACCTAGAACGATTGCGGACGCCGAAACTCATCGGTCGCCGGCGCTATCCACAAGTCGAATTTCCTTCGTCCACAGCCGATGATCAGCGACTGGTCGCCGCCGACACGATCGAAGCATCCTTGCCGGCATGACAACCGAACTTGCCCCTTCGCGGGTGCGCCTTCGCACGTCGGCCGACTTGGTCGACGCCGTTCCTTACATTGTCGGTTTTCCGCCGCAGAACTCGGTGGTGATGATTGCGCTACACGGTGAGCGCAAACGTCTCGGCATTGTTTCGCGGGTCGACCTACCTGATGCCAGGCACGCGGTCGCCCTTGCTGCGGGCGCCGCCGACTACTTGGTTCGCGACGGCGCCGATCGTGCCGTGGCGATCTTCTATCCGCCGACTGACGGGCCAAATCATCCGAGCGTGCGGCCGATAGCCGAGGCGCTCGACACCGCGCTGGCCGCGGTGGGTGTCGACGTCATCGAAGTTCTGTGCGTGAGCGAAGGCCGCTGGTGGTCGTTGCGCTGCGATGGCCCTGACTGCTGTCCGGCCGGCGGGCAGCCGATCGCGCATGAGGGCACGTCGGTGATCGCAGCGACATCGGCGCTGCGCGGCGTTGCGGTGTATCGCTCCCGCGAAGCGCTGGCGGCGTCGATCGCACTGAGCGACGGTCCGGTCGCGAAGGCAATGGCCGACGTTTTGCCGGTGGCTCGGGCCGCCCGCAAGGCCCGAGTAGCCGCCGGAGACCGGTTCGGTGCCTGTGTTGAGTTCTTTCAGTCGCTGGCGAGGTTGGTAGAGGCTCGGGTCGAGGGTCGTGGTTCGGCGCTGGCTGTCGACGACGCGGCACAACTGATCGTCGGGCTCGACGACCTGCCGGTGCGCGACGCCTTGCTTACCTGGCATGACGGTGATTGGGGCGCCGCCACTCTTGCGCTGTTCACCGAACTGGTCACGATCGCGCCGCCGCCGTACGACATCGCGCCGCTCACAGTGCTCGGTTGGCTGGCATATCTCGGCGGCGACGGCGCGCTGGCCAACGTCATCGTCGACCGTGCGCTCGGGCCCGAGCCGCGCTATCCCGACGCCGATCAGCATTCCCAGCCCGGCTACAACCTGATGCGAATTCTCGACGACGCGCTGAGTCGCGCCATCAACCCGAAGACATTTCGTGACTCGCTCGGGTCGGCGCAGGGCTGGGAAGACGAGACGATCGCCGCTATTCCTGGTCGTCCGGCGTATCGCCGTCGTCCGAACTCGCCTCAGACGTCGGCTCAAAACCGTGCCCGAAACCCTGGCGCCGCACCTCGTAGCATGCGATCGAAGCAGCGACGGCGACGTTGAATGAGCCCACATTGCCCAGTTGCGGTATGTACACCACACCGTCGCAGGCGTTGAGCGTCGCGGCGGTGATGCCGCGGTTCTCGTTGCCGAACACGAGGCACACGTCACGCGCGAGGTCAGCCTCATGAGCGGGCACGGCGTCGTCGGTGAGCTCGACGGCGAGCACTACGTAGCCGGCCGACTTCGCCGAGGCGATGGCGTCAGAAACAGTTGCTGCGTAATGGACATCGAGGTAACGCTCGGTGCCCATAGCGGTCTTCTGCGCCTTCGCGCTCGTCGGTGCGATTGTGCCCTCAACGACGTAGAGATCGTCGGCCGCGAACCCTGCCGCCGTTCGCACGATCGACCCCACGTTGTATGGCCCCTGCAAGCCTTCCAGCATCAAGGCGAGGCGGCCCGCTTTGCGTCGCCGCCAGCTGCGGTGCAAGCGTTTGAGGTCGGTGGGCCGAAGTTGGGTCATGCCGATGTCCTCGCTTGCACTTGCAGCACCCGAAAGCTTGCCTTCGATCCGATCCGTTTGGTCGGAAAACCTTGCTGATTAAGCCAATCTGCGAGCGAGTCCGACCCCAAATGACGTTGGACGACGAGAAACGCACGCCCGTCGTCGGCGAGTACGGTGAGCCACCGCATCAACAGATCGTGCAAGGCGGCCTTGCCGACCCGGATCGGCGGATTCGAATAGATGGCATCGAACCGCACATCGGTCGGCACGTCGTCGGGCGCGTGCACCTCGACGTTGCGCACGTCGAGAGCGGCCGCATTCGCGCGGGTGAGGTCGCGGGCGCGCTCATTCACGTCGACGGCGAACACCCGGGTTGCGGGCGACCGCAGTGCGCACGTGAGCGCGATCGGCCCGTAGCCGCAGCCGATGTCGAGCACGGTGCCGGTCGGGGGCGGGAAAGGTGCTTCGTCGAGCAAGACCTTCGTGCCGGCGTCGAGGTGTTCAGCCGAGAAGACTCCGGCGTCGCTGGTCAAATCGAACTGGCGGTCACGAAGATTCACCGTGACCGTGCGGGGTGCGCTGGTTACGCCCGGCTGGGCATCGAAGTAGTGGGCTGCTGGCTTTTCCATGGCGCACTGAGCCTAGTCGAGGCCTTCTCCCACGCTTTGCGTGCCGATCGCTCGCTCGAGCCGGCGGTCGGGCACCAGCCACATCACAGCTACCGCTACGAAACAGGTCATCGCAAGCCAGCTGCCCAGCCGGCCGGCGTCGATCCCGGCGGCGCACCCGATTCCGGCACAGTAGAAAACGGGAGACGCTTTGCCCTTCGCGTCACGCCCGATCGCTCGCTTCAACGGCGAGCCGTCGCCTTGTGCGCGCACGATCGCGGTTTGCAAAACGTAGTAGGCGATAGCTGCGGCCAACAAGTCGATGCCGTAGACGACCACCGGCGTGCGTGCGAAGTGGCTGTCATCGACCCATCCGGTGCTGAACGGAAACAGCGAGATGAAAAACAGCAGCGCGAGGTTGGCCCATAAGACGCCGCCGGTGATCCGTCCTGTCAACTGCAGCATGTGGTGGTGGTTGTTCCAGTAGATGCCCACGTACACAAAGCTCAGCAGGTAGGTGAGAAATGCAGTTCCGGTCTCACCGCGCAATGCGGCGAACGTATGTCCCTGCGGTGTTTTCAACTCCAACACCATGATCGTGATGATGATCGCAAGGACGCCGTCGCTGAAGGCTTCGAGGCGGGTTGTCTTCACCGCGTCATCATTGCAGGCGACGAGGGTGCGGAAGCGTTACCGCTTCCGCACCCTCGTGCGTCGTCCGGTCTAGCTGAGCGCGAACTTCTGCGCGGCGCTGCCGTTGCAGTCCCAGATCTGCAGCCGGGTGCCGTTGGCGGTGTTGCCGCTGGGTGAGTCGAGGCAGCGGCCGGATTGCGGGTTCTTCAGCGAGCCATCCGCCTGTTGTTGCCACACCTGGCCGCCCACGCCGTTGCAATCCCACAGTTCGACCTGGGTGCCGTTCGCCGTCCCGTTGCCATTGATGTCGAGGCAACGGCCGAGGGTTTCGAGCGACCCGTTCGAGTTGTGGTACCAGTGCTGGTCGATCGCGTACCACTGGCAGTTCCACAACTGCACCGCAGCGCCGTCACCGCCGGTGTCGTCGGCCGACACGTCGACGCACTGACCGCCTGGGCCAACGGTCGGACCGCCACCGTTCACGGAGAATTTCTGTGCCGCGCTTCCGTTGCAGTCCCAAATCTGCAGCCGGGTGCCGTTCGCGGTGTTGCCGCTCGGTGAGTCGAGGCAGCGGCCGGATTGCGGATTCTTCAGCGAGCCATCCGCCTGTTGCACCCACTTTTGGCCGCCCACACCGTTGCAATCCCACAGCTCTACCTGGGTGCCGTTCGCTGTCCCGTTGCCATTGATGTCGAGGCAGCGCCCGATCGTCGACAGCGAGTTGTCAGGATTGTGCGTCCAGTGCTGATCTTCTGCATACGACTGGCAATCCCAAAGCTGGACGGCGGCGCCGTCGCCACCGGTGTCGTCGGCGGCCACGTCGATGCACTTGCCGCCCGGGCCGGTGATGGTGCCCGAAGGTCCGTTCGGCACGTTGGTTTCACCGGAGTAGCCGACGCTGACGACGTTGGCCTGCACCGCATTTTCGGCCCCGTCGGTCGGGTAACCCGAAACCATTGCGCCCTCGAACCAGGTGCCCCTGTTGCGGTTGCTGTTGTCGCCGCCGATGCCGAGGATGATGCCGCCCTCTTGATGCATCGGACGGTAACCCGACTTGTCGGTCGGCAACCCGCCGTTCCACCAGGTCGAAAGACCGCCGCCTTGGGAGTTGCCGCCCTTCAGCGCGTATGTCGTCTGGCCATCGTTCTTCAGCACTGCCGTGACGAAGGCGGAATTGTTTCCCGGGTTGGGGTTCGAGCCATTGCCGCCCTGGAACATGCCGTTTTCCATGTCGGCTTCGATCCACGGCCCGGAGCCTTGGCACGGTGCGAAGTAGCAGGTCGTCGCGATGCTCACGGCGTCCATGTGCCCGTTGCCGGTGTCGTACGGCGTCGATTCGGCGTTGCCGTAGTCGAAGCAACAGTCCGAACCGACGTGCGTGCCGCTCGCCACCATGTACACGCCTTCGGGCTGGCCGTTGACTGCGACGCCCGACGCGACTCCGTTGTAGCGATAGCCGACACCTGGAGAAACCCATACGCCGTAGACTTTGTGACCGCCTGCGGATACTGCGATCTCGCTTGCGTCGGCGCCGCGGTCTGCACCGCCGGCACCGCCGGCCGGACCGACCGACAGATCGTTGTGCCGTGACGTCTGGTCGTAAATCTTCGTGATTCGACACGTCGTGCCGTTGCAGAACTGGTCCTGGTCACCGGCGTTGGCATAACCACCTGTGGAAAGCGTTCCGACGTCGTGAGTTGCGCCGTCCGACATGCGAGTCACCTGGTAGAGCCGGCCGCTGTACGCGCTGAAAAGCGCGCGGGTGGTGCTATGTGCGGCGACGCAGGGGGTTCCGGCGCCGGCGTAGATGTCGCACGGCAATGAGCCCGCAGCCTGTGCCGTGCCGGTGCCGAGGGCGAGCAACGCGGTGCCACTCAGGGCGATTGCTGCGACCGCGGAAACGAACATTCTTCGCACGAGGCGAAGTCGAACCCGAACAGTCATCAAGATCACTTCCGTTTCACGAAGGATGTGCGAGGACGGTTGTTCTGGGTGGCACTGCGCGGAACTGTGCTCCTCGCTGAGCGATCTCGTCAAGGCTTTACCGATCAAAAGTTCATCAACTACGATCAGGAGTGCTCTGTCAAGCGCCTAAATGGACAGGCAAGGATGGCGAAAAGCGGCAACTCGGTCATGAGTCCGCCGTCCGAAACCGATCGGTGGCACAGCGGCTATAGGGGCGAACGCCTGTGGACGACGGAACGCCCGCATTGGCCGAACCTGCTTGGCTGAACGTCAGCTTGGACCGAGTGCGGGGAGTGCCAATTGACGAGTCGGCCGATGATCGACCTATCCGCCTTCGACGGAAGCGCCGAACAGATCAAGGTGGACGACGGGGAGTGTCTGTACTGCTACTTGCTTCGGATGCTCGACGCGTTCGGGTGCGGAGACGGCGGTCATCGATTCACGAAGAAGTGGATCGAAAGCCAACGCACCCGCCACGGTTGGGTCTTGGGGTGGGTATGCAAGCGCGGTGGTTTTTGCGACTGCGAAGTGACTTTCAACGTCTTCCGTGACGACCGCGACTCTGAACGGCATCGCCAATTGCGTTGTGCGGCGTCCTATCTCGTCGAGCACCCCGATGAAGGCTATGACGACGATGACTATGACGGCGACGGCGACGGCGACGGCGACGACGGCGACGGGGATCCGGGCCACTGAGGGCCCGTGCCCGATGCTCGCTCAGGGCGGGACTCGACGACGATGTCGCGCGACAGTAACCGCCCACCGCGTCATCTTGCCATTGTGGCCGTCGTCTTGAGGCCTTCGCCTTACGTGGCCGGTGCCCAGGAAGGATCGCGGCCGGAAATCCCGACGAGGCGTTCGTAGGCGGGTGCATCTGCTGGTACCTCGACGAGAGGCCCGAACGCCTTGCCGTCTGCTTCGCTGCCGCGGTACTCGGGCACGAGCATCGGGCCCATCCACTCGGCACTGTATTCGGCGACATCGGGGTCGAGTTCGGACGTGAGTCCGAGCGGTGCGGCGAGATCCCACGCGTGTACCGCTATCTCGGCGACCTGCATCGGTTGGAACTCCCGAGGGCCCTCACCAGCCTTCAACTTGGCCAGGTCACGCGCATCACGCCACACCATCAGCAGCTCATCGGATTGCCTGGCGAACTCCGCTGCCCAGTTCGGCGCGACGCTCGGCATTGCCGACGAGTAGTCGGGTTGGCCACCATGCGCAGCATCGATGAAACGCGGCATGTCAGCTACCACATGGTCGAGTAGAGCTCTCACGTTCCACGACTTGCAAGGCGTGGGCAGCGACGTCTGGTCGGGCCGTACCTGCGTGATCAGTGCGCGCATCTGCTCGAGCGCACGAGCCAGGACGTCGACCGGGTCAGTTGTCATGGTCACCATTGTGAGCCCGTCGGAACGCTCGGCGTGCTCCAAGAGCAAGACACAAAGTAGCAACGGCATAACGGCATAACGGCATCTTGCCAGTTTCAGCTGAGAACAATGCTGATCGTTTTCTTCAGCCGGGACGCCGTAACACTTCCCGTCGGATCGAAAATTCGGCATTGCTTGAGGTGGTTACCGGCGACGCGGGCAGGAGTAGCGTACTTGGCGCTGCAGCATGCTCATGACTTTCTGGGTGCGGCAGCGACGCGACGCCGACCTTGACCGCACAGACCAGGGATCGGCTGCTACATCGAGACGGGCGGGCGAAATGCGCGCGCAAATCATGAGAATGCTGCTGGTAGCGGCGCTGGCGAGCGGAATGCTGGTGGCGGTCGAGGCTGCTGCGCCCGCGGCGACGAGCCAAACGATTGCGGCTGGTACCTCCGATACGAATTTGCCGACCGAGTCGAGATGGCCCGGTTCGCAAAACCCGCCGTATGTGTGCTGCTGGTCCGCGCAGGGCCAATACGTCACCTTTACCTTCGACGTGGCCGGTGGCTCGACAAATCTCGCGCTGCGCTACAGCGCCGGCAGTGGTGCCGCAAAGAGAAAGCTCGAACTCGACGGCGCGGTTTGGGTGGCCGCGGAGACGTTCCCGAGCACCATGAACTGGAGCACGTGGGCGACCGTGACTCTCAACACCACCCTCAGCGTGGGCACGCACACACTTAAGGTCTGGTTCGATTCGACCAGCGGTTCCACCCGCTATTTGAACCTCGATAACCTAACGATCACTCAACTGGCGCCGCCACCTCCGCCATCTCCACCTGCGGCGCCCGCGAATAGCGACCCGCCCACGATCACTGGTGTGGCGCAAGCCGGTTCGACCCTGACTGCCTCGCCGGGCACATGGACGGGTAGTCCGGATACGTTCTCCTTTGCGTACCAGTGGAATCGCTGCACACCGGACTGCGTCGCGACATCCGACACCACTGCCAGTTACTTGCTCACCGGCGACGACGTCGGAGCCACTCTCATCCTCACTGTTATTGCCAGCAACAGCACTGGTTCGAGTGCACCCGTCACCAGTGCGCCGACTTCGGTCATCACTGCGGCGCCGATAACCGAGACGATTGCGGCGAACGCTTCCGGTACCAACCTGCCGACAGAAACGAAGTGGCCTGGCTCGCAAGACCCGCCGTACGTGTGCTGCTGGTCGAAGCAGGGCCAATACGTCACGTTCTCCTTTACTGCAGGCGATGCGCACACCGGTCTGGCTTTGCGTTATAGCGCGGGCGGCGGTGCCGCCGTTCGCACCCTCGAGCTGGACGGCGGGGTGTGGGTGGCGGCGCAGACTTTCCCAGCCACCTCCAGCTGGAGCAGTTGGACGACCTTGACGCTGACCGCGTCTTTGTCGGCCGGCCCGCACACGCTCACTTTGCTCTTCGACTCTGCAAGTGGGTCGTCGCATTACCTGAATCTCGACAATCTTAAGGTTTCCCCGACCGGCCTGCCGCCCAACGGTGTCGTCGTCTCTCTCGGGTATGCCGATAGTGCGACGGGCCTGACCCCGTGGGCCGGCTCGCCAGGCACGACCTTCATCGGTGAGGGTCCGCAGTGCTGCGCAACGCACGGCGCCGACAACGGCAGCCCGGGTTATGACTCGGGTGCCATCGAGATCAACAACACGAGCACATCTTCGGTTGTCGTTGATTCGGTAAGCGTCGATTTCGGTGGGGGATCGCGTCCGTCGACCATCGCGCTGTGGGCGAGCGGACAGGGCGGCTCGTTACCCATGACTCTGCCGCCGGGTGACGATGTGGTTCTCACAATGACGTCCGGTTTTAACTTCGACGGGTCGGATCTTCTCGGAGAAGCGTGCCATCCCAATACGGGCGTCGTGCCCGTCGTCCATGTCGGTCTCAATGGAACGCTCACTGATTATCTGGATAGCAATCAGATTCTCAACGCCGGTGGC
>Ga0070658_10000952_pt1 | contig 24760 bp, 13 predicted proteins | sample KBSC13metaG_FD_64664 | JGI IMG/M metagenome (GOLD analysis project Ga0070658, IMG submission 64664) | Corn rhizosphere microbial communities from Kellogg Biological Station, Michigan, USA - KBS C1-3 metaG | ecosystem: Host-associated > Plants > Roots > Rhizosphere > Soil ...
AGGCGCCAGCCGTCTCGCTGCTTCCTGGGAGCGCCGGGGTGACCTTCGCCGACGAGACCCTGCTGCCCGACGGCAGCGGCCCAGCGCGTCCGCCCAACACGCCCAATGGTCTCGGCGTATTTATCGGTGGCACTTTCGGTCAGTACTACGGTCTTCCCAGCCCTCTGGTGACGGGCGCCTTCCCGGCCACGCTGCAGAACCCGCTGTCGCCCCAGGCGGCGGCGCTGCTGGCGGCGCTCAATCCGCAGAATCCGTATGTCTCCTACGCGAGCTTCGGCAATCCCGGCGGCGGCAACGCGCTGCAACAGTTCCAGAACCCGAACATCAGCACGGTCAAGTCATGGGGAGTATCGAACAACCTCGACATCGGCCTTACCGAAAATCTCGACTTCCTTTCGATCACCGCCTATCGCCGATATACGGGCGCGTTCGGCCAGAGCGACTTCGCGCTGCCGGTGCGCGAAGCGTACAATGAGGTGGCCCACCACCAGTTCACGCAGGAGGTTCGCCTAAACGGCTCGGCGCTGAACGAGCGGCTGCACTACACGCTCGGCGGGTTCTATCTGAAGACCGCCAACGACAACTCGGGCCGGGTGCAGACCGCCGGGTTCTCGATCTTCGCCGGCCCGGCAGGGACGGTCCCGTTCCTGCTCGACATGTACGTCGACGACAAGTCGACCGTCGAGAACATCTCCGGCTTCGCCCACGCCGACTTCGCCTTCAACGACATTTTCTCGGTCGAAGGCGGGCTGCGTTACACGCACGAGAAGAAGACTTACTCATACTTCCGCCAGAACGTTGGCGCGGCGCCCAACCTTATCAGCCAATCGCCCGACAAGACGATCGAGCAATGGAACCCGCGCGTTTCGCTGAACGCGCAGGTGACCCCCAACGTGCTGCTCTACGCCGCCTATTCGACCGGCTTCACCGCCGGCGGCAATGACCCCCGGCCGTTCTTTCCCGGCGACGTCAACCTGACCTTCGGGCCCGAACACGCCACGGCCTATGAGGCCGGTTTCAAGTCGATGCTGTTCGACCGCCGTGTGCGCTTTAACGCCGACGTCTTCTGGACCGACTACAAGGACATCCAGACCTTCCTCTCGGCCAACACGACCGGGTGCGTGCCCGGCACCCAGCCGGCCGGGCGTGCGCCGTGCACCGTGTTCTATTACGGCAACGGCGGCGACGCGACGATCAAAGGGTTCGAGGCCGAACTCGAGGCCCGGCCAATTGCGGGTTGGCTGGTGACCGCCGCCGTCGGCTACACCGACTTCAAGTTCGACAAGTTGGCGCCAGGGGTCAACCCGACGAACGATCTTAATTCGACCACGCTTGACAGCCCGCAGACGCAAGTCCCGAAATGGAAGCTGACATTCGGCACTCAGTACGACCTCGACCTGGGTTCGCACGGTAGCCTCGTGCCACACGTCGACGTAACGTACCAAAGCAAGGTGTACTACACGACCAGCTTGATCGATCCGATCCCGGTTCAGCAGGGCTATGCGATCGGCAACGCCCGGATTACGTGGTTTAGCCCGGACAAGTCGTGGCAGGTCGCCGGCTATGTCACCAACTTCACCAATAAGCTCTACTACGTGGGCATTACCAACGTGCGGAACAGCTTCGGTTATGCCTTTGGCCAAGTGGGCCGGCCGCGCGAATGGGGCGTTTCTGTGCGACGAAAGTTCTGACGCCTCGTCGCCGCAAATCGCCCGAACGGTCAAGTTGCGCAGGTGGAACACTGCTTTGGGACGATGGGTCGCCATAGCGGACCCCTAAGGGTAACCCCGCAGGCCGAACCCCATCTTGCCTTCATGGTCGCCACGTACGTCAGCCGAGTTCCGGGAGATGGTTGGTCCCTTCCCCGGCGTAGAACTTGCCACGCTGTGCCGGCCCGATCCCCTGGTTTTATCCGGCCAGCGTGGCAAATCCTGGCCGATTTCTGACAAACAGCTTTGAGCAGAAACCTCAGCAAAACGGACGTTCGATCTTCGACCCGTTCGGCGCAACGAACGGCGCCCAAAGCGGCGCGGGTTGAGTCCGTCCACCTCCGGTCCCGCCAAATGATTATGCCCTGGCCAACTATCCGTTTGCGCTTTCGCGACCGAATTCGTGGGCAACCGTTACGTGGCTTCACCAAAGTGGCGGGCTACTCTTTAATCCAGCCGCAGTCGTCCCATTTAAGATGAACTACATCTTAACCGGGCGGCGGCCTGGCTCAATGGGGAGGCTCAATTGGCGGGCGAGGCGAGGTGGCATGGCGACGACTATCAGTCGCGCTTCTTCTGGGTGCAGGCGGCCTCCCTGCTCGACCCCCAGGCCACGAATGTAGTCGAGGTCACCTTCGAGGCAAACGGGCCGAAGGCGTTCGACGACGTGGTGGTGCGATACGACCCGAACCGTAGATCGACGGGCGCCTACCGCGTCTCCGTCGACCACTATCAGATCAAGTGGCACGTAGACCGGTTCGGGCGCTTCGGGTTCGAGGATCTCACCAAGCCCAAATTCATCAACGCGACGAAGCACTCGATCTTGCAGCGTCTGCGCGACGCAAAGGCCACGGCGCCGAAAGACGCCGCGTTCCATCTAGTCACGACCGACCGCATCGCGGACGGCGATCAGCTTGGCGAACTTTTGTCGAGCGAGGATGGCTCGCTTTTGATCGACCGACTGTTCAATTCGGAGACCGATGCCAGCCGGATGGGCAAGGTCCGCAAATCGTGGCGCGAGCATCTTGAGCTAGCGGACGACGAGGCGCTTCGCCCCATCCTCGAAGGCTTCCACATCCATGATGGCCAAGAGGATCTCGAAAAGCTGCGCGACCGCGCCGCAGACCGGCTACGCATCGTCGGATTGGTCACGGGCGACCGGAGCAGCGCGTTCCACTATGACGCTGCTGCCCGGACGCTCGCCTTCAAGAGCATCAACCGGCTCGACCGCGCCTCCTTTAAAGCGCTGGTTGACGAGGAAGGCTGGTGGTTCGAGTCCCCGCCGCGGCCGCGCACCAACGTCGCGCTGCGCTCGTTCGCCCGCAACATCCTCCCATCCGAGCGGGTTGAGACGCCCGACGGCAACACGCTCGACGTGTCGGATCGGTTCGAGGGGCGCCCCCTCAGGGAGGGAGCGACCTGGGCCGAGCTTCGGACGACTGTCACCGAGTTCCTGGACGCCATGCTCGCGAAGGACACCAGCCTGCGCCTTTACTTCGACACGCACGCATCGCTCACCTTCCTCGCAGGCGCGGTCCTCGGGCTAAAGAGTGGTGCCGACGTCGAGCTCAGGCAGCGTCAGCGCGCCGGACCGACCCAGAACTGGCACGTGGGCGACGGCGCCGTCGGGCCCGATCCGGTCGTGCGCCCCGAGATCATCGGGGACGGCGCCGACGTTGCGCTTGCGGTCGGGCTCACCCGCGCCGAGACCTTCACGGACGTCCGCGCCTACGTCGCGGCAAACCTTCTCACGGTAGGCACGATCATAGACGTCGAACCGTCGGCCGGACCCGCACAGGACGCCGTCGCCGGCGGCGCGCACGCCGCCAGGATCGCAGACGTCGTTGCGTCCGCCGTGGCCACGGCGCGCAAGCCGGGCGCCAAGGTGCACGTCTTCGCGTCGGCGCCCAACGCGTTTCTCTTCCTCCTCGGCCAGCAAACCGAGGCGATGGGAATATGCATCCCCTACGAATTCGACTTCGGCGGGAAGATCGACGGCAACTACCGCCCTACCTTCGACATCTGAGGCACAACATGGAACTGCGACCCCAATTCGACACCTTCCTCCGGGACATCCGGCCGAGCGAAAGAAACAAGCAGGAATGGCGCACGGGCTCGGCCACGCTGCGGAGCCGCCTGCTCGCCGACCCCGACCTCTCCCCGCTCATCGTCAGCACATTCCTGCAGGGTAGCGTCCGGCGCTCGACCGCCGTCCGTCCGACCGGCGGCAAGCGCTCCGACGTTGATGTCGTAACCGTCACCACGATCGACCATAACCAGGAAACGCCCGCCGTCGCGATGAAGAGATTCGAGCCGTTCCTGGAGCGCCACTATTCGGGCAAGTGGACCAAGCAGGACCGTTCCTACGCGATCGAACTCTCCTACGTCGACCTCGACCTCGTCGTGACCGCGCTTCCGACGGCACCCGACGAGCGCACAGCGCTGGCCGCCCTCTACAAGTCCGAGGCGGTCCAGACCCTCGACACGCTCGAAGAACGCAACGACTGGCGCCTCAACAAGAACTGGCGCGAGGACGCGAATCCGATCTTCGAGGCCGCCGCAGATTCCGCAAAGGACGACGAGCCGGCTTCGGCATGGCAGCCGCACCCGCTCATGCTTCCGGACCGTACGATCCGAGACTGGGGTCCGACGCATCCGCTCGCACAAATCGCGTGGGCGGCACAGAAGAACCGCGCCTGCAACGGACACTTCGTCAACGTGGTGCGCTCGATTAAGTGGTGGCGCCACGAACACACTGTGAGCCTGCCCAAATATCCCAAGGGCTATCCTCTCGAGCACATGATCGGCATCGTCCTGCCCGATGACATCAACAGCGTGGCCGAAGGCCTTACGCTAGCATTCGAAGGCATCCGCGACACGTTCAAGGACAACTACCTCGCCGGCACGGTCCCGGTGCTGCCGGATCACGGCGTGCCATCGCACGACGTCATGAAGCGGGTCACGCCTAAGGACTTCCGGGCCTTCTACGAAGGCGTCGCCGCCGCGGCAGGGACGGCGCGCAAGGCGCTCGATTCAACCGATGCCGTCGAAAGCGGCGAGCTTTGGCAGGGCCTTCTCGGCAAATGTTTCCCGCTGCCCGATCCATCCGGTGGCGACCGGACGCGCGGCCTGACCGCCCCGGCGGCTGCGGCTCAGCCTCGGCAGACGCCGCGCTTCGCTTGATCCATGACGACACCGCCGCAACTCGCGGCAGCGATCGAGAACCTACTGCCGTCCCCTCGCCTGGAGTTCATTGGGGGATGGCAGAGGTTCGACGACACCCGCTGGCACATCCCCTTCCGCGCGCGCCTTTCGGCTGAGCCGATCGACGTCATGCCCGAGTGGACGGCCTGGCACCTGGTGCTTTGGCCAGTCGCGGGCGGTGTCGACATGGATATATATCCGGCCGTGGAAGGCGGCATCGAAGGCACCTTCTCGCACCAGGAGTTCAACGCGCCCTGGCCGGATGACCGACCTTGGACGAAAGGCAAGCCGTGCCTGGAACGGCCTGCCGCCATCTTCCGTCGGGAGGGCTGGTCCGGCGAGCCGCTCGACCTCGACGGCCGTATCGCATGGCGCCTGGAACGCTTGCTCGACTGGATCGACGCCGCGGCAACGGACGAGCTCGTAGCGCCCGGCGATCCGCTTGAGCTTCCCGTCCTGCCCAATGCGGACACGTTCAAGATCCTCGGCTTCTCGGAGTGCGAGGACGACTTCGACGCCTGGCTGAACCTCGGCCACCAGTGGGGACTCGCCACGCTGGCGGCGCTTCCCGGCGCGCGCGACACCCACGTAATCACCGACTTCATGGATCCGCAACTGCACAGCCTCCGCGAGGTCCGCTGGAGCAAGGCGATCAAGAGCGGGCAAAGCGGGGTCGACGCGGTCTGGATATTACTGCCGGCCCTTCCTGTCGGGCGCCCGTGGAGCAGCGCACGAACGTGGCAGGAGCTTTCCCGCTGGTGCGTCGACCACTACGTTGACCTGCCGGCGATCCTAGAGGCGGCGGGTGCGCGCCTTCGACGCATCCAGAACCGCATGCCGCCGCGCCCGGTCCATCTGGTCCTCGGCTTTCCCATGGCGGAGAGGGAAGGGGATGCGCCGACGCGGCTTCACTGGCTCGCGATCTCGAACCTAATGCTCTGCAGGCGCGAGGACGTCCGCCGCGGCTTTCGTAACATCGAGACCGCGCGCAAGGCTTGGGATCGGGAATTCAACGTCGCACAGCGTCCCATCGCATGGCGAACGTCGCGCAACTACGCCCCGGACCAGATACGCCGGCGGGGAAGCGCGGATGCCGCCCTGCGGAGCAAACGCGTGCTCATGATCGGCGCGGGTGCGATCGGCAGCGCGGTCGCGTCGAACCTTCTGCGCATGGGCGTGACCAGGCTCGGCGTCATGGACGACGACACCCTCGTCGTGGGAAACCTCGCGCGCCACTCGCTCTGCATGGCCGACGTCGGTTGGAAGAAGGCCGACGGCCTCGCCAACCACCTCAACCTGACAATGCCCGACGCCGACGTTGTCGCCTTCCCGGAAGCCTTCCCGCCAGCGGACAAGAAGCAGATCGCCGAAATGGCCAAGTTCGACGTCATCGTCGACTGCTCCGGATCCGACGACGTGCTGCGCGCCTTGGCCGCCTTCCCTTGGGAGACCGAGCGCCACTTCGTCAGTCTCTCGATGACGTGGGGCGCCAAGGGGCTCTTCGCATACTCCGCGTCGGAAGCCGCCTTCCCCGCGCACGACGCGATCGAGCGCTTCGCCGGCATCGCAAACGCAGCGGTCGATGCCGAGGACTGGGAGATGGAGGGAATCGGATGCTGGCATCCGGTGTTTCCTGCGTCGGCCAACGACGTGCAGCTGTGGGGCGCCATCGGCACCAAGTTCATCCGCCGCGCCGTCGAGACCACTGATCGGCTATGTGAACTCTATGAGCAGCAGGATGATGGAACCGTCGAACGAACCAGCCTCTGAGGGCCTCGAGTTCCTGAACCCGTCAGGTCCGCAGTATCGCGTCTGGCTGTCGCGACCTGCGCTCGACGCGATGGTCGCCGCCAGCGCTAAGGCAGGCCGGCGGGAGACGGGCGGCATCCTGATAGGCCGCCACGGCAGCGACGGCTGGACGGTGGAAGTCGCCGAGGCCACGCCCAAGCCAAAGGGATCCATTGCCGGATGGTTCACGTTCCGTCGCAGCAACGACGGCTTGAAGCGTTTGCTCGCCAGCCGCTGGGAGCGCGGCCAACACTACGTCGGCGAATGGCACTTCCACCCAGGGGGCGCGCCGACGCCGAGTAGTTCCGACGACAGGGCGATGGAGCGTATCTCCAGCGATGCCGACTACGACTGCGTGGAGCCTGTGCTGCTGATCCTTGGCGGCTTGCCGCCCGCAAAGTTCGAGCTTTCCGCGACGATATATCCGCGCGCGATCAAGATCCCGTTGCGGCAGGGTTGAAGCGATTAGCGGCCGGCTGAGCGATCGGCAGGTTTCGGAAAGGGCGTGTTCGATGTTGAACGACCCCTTTTGGCGCACAGCAGAATGTCGTGAACTGGCCGACAGCCGACGGTCCTCTGTTCAGGGCGCGACTCTGTGAAAGCTGCCGTCACGGGACTACACGAGACGTGGAGATCGAGTGGGTTTCAGACTACGAGGGCGCCCAGTCCGACATCTGAAGCACGTTCCCTCCCAGCTTCTGGAATGCTCGTTGACGGCACGAAAATACAACTATTTGCTGGTCGCGGGCTTGCCTGTGGAGCGCATCGAACATCTTCTCGATACGATCATCGTCGGAATAGACGAGCGCGTCGTCGAGGATGACCGGCGCGGCTCGTCCATCGCGAGCGAGCAACCTTGCAAAGGCCAGCCGCGTGAGAACCGACAGCTGCTCGCGCATGCCGCCGCTGAGCCTCTCTACGTCCTCTTCGAGTCCGTTGCGTGAGATCTTCTGCGGCAGGAGCGTCTTATCGTCAAAAGTAATCGAGATATCGTCGAACAGGAGCCCGAGAAGCGGCTGCAACTCCGTCATGACTGGTTTCAGGTAGAGTTCGCTGGCTTTTGATCGAGCTGTTTCAAGCGCGCTAGACAAGCGATGCAAGATTGCGACTTCCCGTACGAAAGCGGCTACCCGTGCATTTGCCGCCGAAAGCGCATCGACGGTCTCTGCCAGTTTCTCCTCGATTGCTTCGTCGGAGCGGACGCCGATCTGACCGTTCAGCTCGGCGATGGTTTCACGAAGGCGATTGATCTGGGTGGTTGCAGCCGCCGCTATCGAACGGGCTCGGTTAAGCGCAGCCTCGGCCGATTCTAGATCGACCGCTGAGGCGCGAAGTTCGGCAACCTCCGCCTCGGCGCCCTCAAGCGCGCGATCGAGCGGGCGCAAGCTGTCTGTAAGAGCCTGCTCGCGCCCTTCGCGTTCGGCTTCCGGGCCAAGGTCCGCCGCGACTTGGGCGAGCTGGGCGGTAAGCGCCGCTAGGTCGGTTTCGGCCCTGATCTCATCGTCGCTTGCCCTCGTTCTCGCGGGCTCGATTTCGCGCAGCCTTTTGTTTGCTTGCACGTACCGGCTCTCGGCTTCGTCGAGCGCGGTTCTTGTCGCGACCGGATCAGCCTCGAATTCGACCTCGTCCGATTCGGCTGGTTCGCATTCCGCGACGCTCTCGCGCAGCTTCGGGAGGCCGTCGGGGGCAAGGAGCGTGAGCTGAGCGCGCTTTTCGCGCAAGAGCGCGTCAATCTTCTGGGCCTCGAACTGGCGTTCGCGGGCCAACCTGAGGTCGGCCACCCCCATCGAGGTAAGTAACGTGCGCCGCCTTGCTTCGGTCTGCTCTAAGGCGTCGTCGCTGTCCTCGTGTCCGGCCTCGCGCGAACGCAAAGAGATCACACCGATGCCCTGCGCGACCAGCTGTGCATGGCCGTCGTAGATGCGTTCCTCGCCATCGGCTAATGGCGCTCCGTCCATGGTTATGCGGCCGTCAGCACCGGCGTCGTAGTGCACCGCGATCGAGGGTCGTGCGGCGTCGCGACCAGCACGCAGCCGCACGATTTCGATATCCAGCTCTGCCAGTTCATCGATCGCGCCCGCCGGTATGATGATCTGGGCGAGTTCGGCTTCGCCTTGTTCAATCACCTGACGGGCTTCCTCGGCCAACCGCAGCTGTTTCGTCACTTCGGCCCGGCGTTTCGATGCGTCGCGGGCCCTTTCTGCCGCTTCGAGGCGGTCGAGCAACTCGCGTGCCGCTTGCCGCTCTTGTTCCGCCACATCGACAGAGGTCCGGGCCTGCTCTATTGCCTGGTCGGCATCCCGGCGCCGGTTCACGGCCACGTCGCGTCGACGCTGTGCCAGCTGCAAACCTGCGTTCAGCTCTTGCGCCTGCGCCGAGGCGTTGAGAAACCGTTGCTGCTCGGCATAGGCCGCATTGCGGCGCTCGCGTGCGAGGTCGAGCTTAGTCTCGGCCGCCCGCAATTGATCGTACTGGGCCCGTGCCGCATCGAACGCGGCCTGCGCTTGGTTGATTGCAGCCAGCTGCGCATCGCAGTCTTCGACATTATCGAGCTCGGCAAGCTGCTTCGTTGCCGCGGTGCGTCGGTCGAGGGCATCGTGCAGCAGGGCGACTTCTGCGGAAAGCCGTGCGTGTTCAGCGGACAGCGCCTCCATTTCGCTGACTGCAGCCGCATAGCGGCCCCCGGTTTTCGGGCGGCCCGTGCTTGTCACGAGTAAAGCATATTCGTTCGTCGTCCTGGACATGACGTCCGCCATGCGCCTGCCACCGGTTACGGCTTCGACTTCGCCTTGCACGGACTCGAGCAGGCTTGCCCGGACCTGCTTCTCGCCTTCCTCTTCGCTCCTGTTCCGCCGTTCGATCCCGGTGAGGCCTTGCCGCACCCACAGGAGGCCCGCGGGTCCGCCCGCGCCGCCACTGACGAGTGCGGCAATGAAGTTCTCCGCCTCACCCGCCTGGCCGATCAGCCGACCGCTGGTCATGTCGACGACGCGCGCCGAGCCGCCGTTGTAATACTGCTTGGTGATCCGGTACTTGCCGGCGGCGGTCTCTACGTCGGCTTCAACCAGCGGATTGCCGCCGCTATACGGACGTAAGTTGCGGACATCGCCCGCGGTGCTGGAGTGCGGCAGGAAGAACAGCGCGTGAAGCGCTTCGAAACTCGTCGATTTGCCGAATTCGTTGGCAGCGCATAGAACGTTCACACCATCGCCGATTCCCTCGATCGCGACGCCTCGCGCGGCAAAGCGCTTCACGTTGAACATGCGCAGAGCGGCGAGCTTCATTGCGATACCGTCCGCGCATAAGAATGGAGACGCGCGAGGGCCGCTCCGGCGATCTCGCGATCGGCTTCGGATAGGCTTTGATCACCGACTTCGGCCAGCAGCATCTCCGCCGCCTCGCGCAGCGCGCCGCCCCGGTCGATCTGATCAAGATCATCGACATCGCACTCCGTAGCGAGGGCCGCGTCGTCGCAGTCGAGCCATGCGAAGTCCGGCGCAACACGTTCGATTTCGCGGGTCAGCAAAGCGTGAGACGCCAGGCGCGCGCGTCCGGTCGCGACTATCCGGGCGAGCGTCTGCCGCCGTTCGCGAAGGTCGGGCAGCAAAGCGTCGAGGGCGGCGACTGGTTCGTCGGCGTCCAGCAAGTGAAGATCGAATGTGCGCCAGGCGAACTGACCGGTGGGCAGCACCTCCACCTCCGGTACCGCGCTCGCGCCGACGATGCTGACGAGTAAAGCCGTGCCCGGGCGCTCGTGCTTGAACCGGTCGGGTTCGGGCGTGCCGCTGTAGCGGGTGCGGGCATCGACTTCGAGCGCACCGTGCCAGTCGCCGAGCGCAAGATAATCGAGCCCCGCTCGGCTGGCCCGATCGGGCGCGATCACTTCCGAGGACATGGCTTCTTCCGAGAAACTCTGTATCGCGCCATGAGCAAGGCCGATGCGGCTGGTGCCTTCAGGTGTCGCCGCTTCGTCCATCCACTCAGTCAGATCCCGGCCGGGCCGCCGGGTCGTGCATGGGGCAGGCAACAGCATGGTTTCGGGCGCCAGCGCAATTGGTCCTGGCGCGGTCACCAGCACAACGTTGTCCGGGGCTTCATTGGCAAGGTGCGCCCACAGCTCCGTCGCTTGCAGGGAATCGTGGTTGCCCGGCAGGATTACCCAGCGGATCGGCGCATGCTGCGCCATTTCGGTAAGGGCCTGCCGCCGCACCTCGGCAAGGGGAGTTTCCGTGTCGAACGTGTCGCCGGCCAGCAAAATCGTGCCCGCATCCCTCTCGCGCGCGTGCTGGGCCAGACGAGTCAACACTGCATGGCGCGCTTCGCGCAGGCGGCCCGGGAGATCACCGGAAAAATTGCCGAACCGCTTGCCAAGGTGGAGGTCGCTCGAATGAATGAAGCGGAACATGCTTAATCGGCCTCGGGGACAGGCGGTACGGCAGAGGCCATCGGCACATCGCGTCCCCTTTGGAAAGCTTCGTCCAGCCGCACACGGGAACCCGCTGCAAGGCGCTCGACACCGAGGAGCTGCGCGAGCGCGCGGGCCGGGTCGGGTTCGTCGAGCAGACCGGGATTGTCGCGAATAACGCCAGCGAGCTCGGCGAGAGGGATATCGGGTATGGCCCGCCGCGCCTCGTCGCTCAACGCCCAGCGATAGGATCGGACGTCGGCCACCGTGCCAGGCTTCCAGATGAATTCCCCGCTGGATTCGTGTGTCCGATCGAATTCGCGCAAATGCATGTCGATCCGCTCGCGAATCCGTCCGCCGGTTCGCAGCCAACCGTGAGCGCGGGCGATGCGCTGGCACAAAATGTCGGTACGCAGCGGACCCTCGGTCTCGATCACTGCGACGACCATTCCGCGCAGGGTATCACGATAAGCGAATTCGAAGAACCGGTCGGGATCGGCTGCGAACGAAGTCAGATCCGTCACCCGATAGTCATCATCGGGCCTGCGGGCGATCGCGGGTAGCGCCTGGATCTCCGGCGCATGCGGAAGGACGGCGCCGCCGGTTGAGGCCAGGTGGTTATCGGCAATGACGGGCTCCGGTGCGGTCGTCTCGCCAGGTGCCGGGGTATCCTTGTCTCGGATCGCGTCGATCTGCTCGACCTCGTGGCCCATGTCCCCGTGCGGAGTGACGCCGCTCTTGGCGTCCATCTCGGTCGCTTTGTTGTTTTCGAGCAGTGCTTCGAGTGCGCCGTGGAGCCGCTCGGCACAGCCGGTAACGTCATACCACCAGTCTGTCGACCAGACGCGAAGGATGTTCCAACCCAATCCCGTAAGAACCTGTTCGCGCACTTTGTCCCGGTCGCGCGCAGTGGCGGCGCTGTGATAGGTTGCGCCGTCGCATTCGACACCGGCGAGATAAGCGCCGGGCAGGTCCGGATGGCGGATACCCAAATCGATCCGGAACCCCGAGATGCCGACTTGCGACACGACGATCCAACCCCGCTGCTCGAGTTGCGCGGCCACCGCTTCCTCGAACGGAGATTCGAAACCGCCGACCGATCCTTTAATCTGCGCCGGCAGGGCGATCGCACCTCGCTCCGCATAGTCGAGGAAAGTCTGGAGATGCTGAACCGCCAAGGCTTTGGTTTTGCTCATATCGATCTGGTCCGCGGTGAAGCCCGAGAAGACGATCAGTTCCTGCCGAGCTCGCGTGACCGCCACGTTCAGACGCCGCTCGCCGCCGTGACGATTCAAGGCACCGAAATCCATCGTCTTCTTGCCGGCGGCATCTTTCCAGAAGGTAATCGAAAACAGGATCACATCGCGCTCGTCGCCTTGGACGTTCTCCAGGTTCTTGACGATCGTCGGTTCGATCCGCTCGTCGGCGAAGTACCACTCGAGAGCAGGATCGTGTCGCCGGGCCGCATCGAGTAGGTCGAGGATCAGCGATTGCTGCTGCGCGTTGAAGGTGATGACGCCGAGGGTCGGTCGGGTCGTCCCGGGCAAAGCGAGCCAGCTGCGCATGCGCGCCACAGCTTCGTCGGCGACCGCCTGTGCCTCGATCCGGTTGGTGCGGCTCTTGCCGCGATCGTACACGCCATCCGGAACCTTGCGCAGCTGGACGGAACGATCCTCGACTTGGGGAGAGGGGAACGTAACGAGCCGATTCTGGTAATAGTGGTGATTGGAGAAGGCGATCAGCGATTCGCTGCGGCTGCGGTAGTGCCAGCGCAAATCACGCACAGGGATGCCGGATGCCTTCGCTTCGTCGAGAATACTCTCGAGATCCTTTTCGTGATCGGCGACGTCCTCGTCTTCCTCTTCATTGCGGCCGAAGAAGTTGGTCGGCGGCAATTGCTTGGGGTCGCCGACAATGATCGTCTGACGTCCGCGCGCGATCGCGCCGACCGCGTCCCATGTCGTGATCTGTGAAGCTTCGTCGAAGATCACGACATCGAACAGCGCCTGGTTCGGCGGCAAATATTGCGCGATCGACAGAGGGGACATCAGCATGCACGGCGCGAGCTTGGAAAAAGTCTCGGGCATCTTGCCGATCATGTCGCGGATCGACTGGCTGGGCCGCTGCAATTCCATCTGATGCCGCAGCAGCCCAAGCTCGGAGTTGCGCGGCACGCTTTGCACCGGTGGAAGACCGTGCGCGATCGCGCTGATCACCCGGCCGGTGGCGCGTGTGCGGACCAGATCGTCGATCTCGCGGAACTCGGCAATCGCATTCTCGTGCTGGAAGCGACGGAAATCGCGGAGCACCGGATCGCCATCCAGAATCACTGGGAGCCACCAGCGGGCATACCCGACCCGGAAGGCAGCCACTGCCGTTTCGGGTTGAACCTCACCGCCTTCGATCCGATCGACGAGAGCGCCCAGACCGGATGCGATCGCGCGATTGCGGACCCGGCACCAGGCTGACCAGTCGCGCAGCAAGTGGCGGGCCTCGATTAACGCGCCCAGCGTCTCGGCCAGCGAGCCGAGGGCGCCTAGTTCTCCGCTAATCGCGAGTTCGCGCCCCGCCACCTCAGCAAAGCGGCGGCGCGCGCCTTCGAAGCCCTGCGAAGCCGCGAGTAGCTTGGTTCCCGCTTGCCGGATGGCGTTCGGGGCATCCTGCTCGCGCAAGGCCATGGAGACCCGATCTTTGACATCTGCACTGCCGGTTTGTTCGTGACCGCCTAGATGAAGAGCACTGCGGAGTCGTCGTGCGCGATCGAGAACATCTCGCACCGCGACGGGATCAGTATCGAGGCCCGCGGTGGGCAGCGGTCGCCCGTTCAAGGGCGTGCAATCGATGGCGCGCAGCTGCTCCTTCATGACGAGCAGGCGCGGCAGGTCGTCCTCAGGCCGAGTTGTCCCGGCTTCGGCGTAGCTTTGCAACATCCGCATAACCTTGCGGCGGCCAAAGGCTGACAGCGGCCAAAACGAGGCGCCAGCCTCGCGCCATTGCCTGTCCACGATATCGAGTTCGAGATCGCGAACAGTGGCCTGGCTGAAACCGGCGGCGAGTTCGCGTTCGGCCTCGCGATAGGCCGCGATCGCCGCGTCCAGTGCGGTGAGTTCGCCCTCGCATGACGAAAAATTGCTATCGAAGGCGATCGCGACGTCGCAGTCCCGACATAGTTCGACCGCTACCGCCAGTTCCGTGAGCGCGGCGATGTTGGGCTCCGCCGCCTGTTCGCCGGCGCGCAGGCCGAGCGCTGCGCGATAGGCTTCGAGCGACGCTGCGAACAGATCGGTGGCGTTGCGCAGCGACCGGGCCGCGGTGAGCACGTCGTCCTGCACGGCCGCGCTCGCTTCTTCAATATCGACGAGGTGGAGCGCCGGTCGGCGTTCGACTGCCGCAAACACCTGCCCGAGTTCGGTGGCGATGTCTTCGAGGGCAGCGAGAACCTGCGCGTCATGGGTCTGTTCGCAGGGCCAGCCGAACTCGGGTGCCGGCATATCTGCGGCGCGCAGGGCGATGCCCAGTGCGAGATAGGGCGTCCAGCCATTGGCATAAGGCCTGTGCAGAGCATCCACGTAGGCGTTGAGCGTATCGCGCCGCAGCTTCAGCCGTTCGTTTACTGCGACCCATTCGGAGGTATCGGTCCGTCCGCCGAATTCCCATGCTGATTTGAGCTGGCGGAGAAAGTTCCGGCGGTCGGCCTTGTTCGAATGCAGCTCAATGCAGTGGTCGCCCAGCCCATGTTCACGCAAACGCCGATAGACGACGTCGAGCGCAGCAGTCTTTTCGGCGACGAACAAGACGGTCTTTCCCACCGCGAGGCAGTTGGCGATCATGTTGGCGATTGTCTGGCTCTTGCCGGTCCCCGGCGGTCCGACGATCACGAAGTCGCGCCCTTCCGCGGCTGCCAGGCTGGCAGCAGTCTGCGATGAATCCGACGGCAACAGACATATGATGTCGGCGGGCGCATAGAGGCGATCGAGGTCTGCCTCGTCGCGGAAGACCGGCTGCCCGTCAGCGGCCGCAAACGCTTGTTCGGGCGTGTCGATCAGGTGGCGGACGACACGATTCTCGCGCAGCGCATCCGTGCGCTCCACAAGATCTTTCCACATGAGGAACTTCGCGAACGAAAACGTCGACAGCGCCGTTTCGTCGAGGACTTCCATTCCCGGCACATCACGAACCGCCAGGCGCATCGTCGCCAGCACGCGGGGCACGTCGATGCCGTTATCGTCGAGCGGCAGATCGCCACTCAGCTGCGGCAGCTTGAGGTCGAAGTCGCGCTCGAGAAACTGCAGCAACGTTGCGTTGAAGCGCGGCTCGTCCTCGTGAAAGCGGAGGCGGAACGGAGAGCTGGCGCTCTTGCGTTCTATTTTGACCGGAACGAGCAGCAGCGGCGCCCGATAACTCCGATCATCCTCGGGTTTCTTCTTCCACCGGAGAAAACCGACCGCCAGAAACAGTGTGTTCGCGCCGCCCTCCGCGAAATCGTTGCGGACTTGCCGGTGCAGGTCGATCAACCGCGCATTGAGCTGCTGCGCATCGAGAGGCGAGGGCAACTCGTCGCGCAGCAAAGCCTCCGCCGCGAAGCTGCGCTGCAGATCGCGGCCATGCATGTCGCGATACAGTGCGGCATCGCGCTCACCCAACGGGTTCTGTTGGGGGAGCGAGACGATCTGGATTGCCGCGCCGCTCGCTAGTCGGTCCTCCAGGTAGGCAACGTCCGTGCAGAGGAACGGGATGGTCTTCTTCGACGCGGGGAAATTCAGCAGCCGGTTGCGGAGCGTCAGGTCGAGTAGCTTCTTTTGCCACCGGTCGATGCGCCCTGCTGGCGTCGTCGGTTTCTGCTCAGTCAATTGTACCGGAAGGTCGTCAAACGCGGGCGCCGTGGGCAATGCCGTGTCGATGCCGCCGGCCGCCGGCACTCCGTCTTGTGAGGAGCCGTAACCGCGCATGGGCTCGTGCGAGGCAAGCGGCGTGATCCCTCCGCTACGCGCACGGCGGACATCGATTGCTGCAACGAATGCGGATACTTCGTCTTCGCTCATGCGGTGTTCGATCGCGCGCTGGGCGGTATCGAGCGTCATGGCGGGGCGGTGAGTCACTCCGCTCGTTTCGAAGACGATAAGTTCGCGGGCGGCCAATGCTTTGCGAACCTCCATCTGGTCCCCCTCGATCGCGTTCCCGAGGGTTCGATCGCACAGCCACACGCCGACGGCGGCGTGCCCTTGGAACATCAGAACCACGGGGTTCAGCCCGGCGCCCTCCAGAGCCGCGGCGAACAGCAAGCTGGTGTCGAGACAGGTCGCCAGCCGGTCCTCGGCGATAATGGCGGGGCGACGGACCTTTTGGCCTCGATCCTCGAAGCTGGCCGGCGGTTCGGCGTAGTGGATGCCCATCGCGGCAATGGCCGAATAGACGGCCGCACCGAGCAGATAGGCGCGCTGCGGATCGCCGGACTGATAGCCGTCAAGCCCGCTGGAATGACCGTTCTCAGCGAGCCGTTCTGCTGCGGCGCGCAAGATCCGGGCCACTGCGGGATCGTTCGGCATGACGAATGCCGGCAGCAATTGGGCCATGTCGGCAACGCCGCCCCATTCGTCGCGCGCAAGCAACCGGATCGGAAATCGCTGCTCATCCAGCGTTTCGCTGCCAACAGACAGGCGCAACGTAATCTCACCACGCTCGGCCTCGTTGAGGCCCGCGAGATACGCACCGTCGAGTTCAATCTTGCGGTCGCTCAGCGGCAGACTGTCGCCGGGCATTAGACGGTCGATCGTCCAGCTTTTTGGGCGCAAGAACGCGGGCGACGATGTCAGCTCGACCGTGCAGCTTTCGTAATGCTGGCCGACAGCGTTCTCGATGCAGATCGACCGAACGACCGGTATTGCATTTTGATAGGAAGCGTACGTGAAGCTGCCGACGACATCCGCGGAGATCGCTGGCCCAGCAACTGGGCGCTACCCATCGCCGTCGGAACGACCATCACCCAATGAAATCATCTTCGACCCCCGAAGAGCAAAACTAACCAAGCGTGCAAGCAGGGGAAAGGATAATCGTGCATGCCTTAAGATCTTCGCCCCAGGCATGTTGGGGCGACTGGCGCAATAACATGTGAGCTTTAGAGGGACTCGGCCGTTCCAATGAAGTCGAGGAGCGGCCGGAGGCAGAGCCTTCGCCCCCAACCTCGGCAAGGCTCGGTCCGCCTGTCCGCTTTCGGGTAGCTACGAGCCACAACGCAATGTCCGACTTTGGCGCACGGCGGACATGAGATGCGGGACGATCTGCATCACTTGCATGCGGAAGCTATGCGGGCGAAAGTACCTTTGTGCGCATCGCTCTCGAACATCTCCCGGAGGTCCAGCAGGCTGAGCTGGAATACGCTAAGGAAATTCTGCTTCGCGAGTTCGCGACGAGCACCTCGCGCGCAAGCCAGCCGTGGAAGAAGAATGGCAAGATCCTCAAGATCATCTTGTTCGGCAGCTACGCGCGCGATGACTGGGTCGACGAGCCGGAGAAGGGCTATCAGTCCGACTTTGATCTGCTGGTCATCGTCAGCCATCCAGACCTCACCGACATTGCCGACCATTGGTATGTTGCCGAAGACTTGATTCAGCGCGACCCTTTCATCGGTCGGCCCGTTAACATCATCGTTCACTCACTGGACGACGTGAACCACGCGCTGAGCCGGGGCGAGTATTTCTGGGTCGATATCGCGCACGACGGCATCGTTCTCTATGAACTGCCCGGCACCACGTTGGCTGCTCCAAAGCCGCTGACTGCCGCCGATGCCTTCGAGATGGCTACGGGATATTTCAGCGCCAAAATAGCCGATGTCGACCGCTGGCTCTCAACCGTTGATTTTCAGATCGAAAGCGCCGGCAACGATGTCGGCTATCGTAAGCTGGCGGCCTTCAATCTACATCAAGCGACCGAAACGATCTACGCTTGCTTCCTTCTGGTTCGTACGCTCTATTTCCCGCGCTCACACAACATCAAATTCTTGCGCTCACTCGCGGAAGATAATGAGCCGCGATTGATCGAGGCCTGGCCGCGCGCGACCCGCACCGACCGTCGCCGTTTCGAGCTGCTGAAGCGCGCGTATGTAGAGGCTCGCTATTCCGCAAATTACGAGATCAGCTCCGATGATCTGGAGGCGCTTGCCCAAGCGGTTCGGCGGCTGCGCGACCTGGTCGAGACCGTCTCCCGCGAGCGGCTAGTCGACCTGAAGGCTGCCGCCGGCCTCTGAGTTGCGACCGGCTTCGGTTGACGTAACCGCCGCCGCCCCGCACTGACCTAACCCGGCCATTCGGCACCGTTCAATTTTGAGGTGCTCTCGGAGAGTCTGAGTCCGTTCGGATCGACCGTCGTCGATCGGCGGGAGCTTCGACGTGACCCCTACCAAACTGCTCATCGGCCAGATCCTCGTCGTCTTCGGGATCGTCCTATTGGGCGTCTGGGCGGCAACCCAGTGGGCGGCGGCACAACTCGCGTATCAGCCGGAGCTGGGCGCGCCGTGGCTGCGTATGGGCGGCGTTCCGCTTTATCGTCCGTGGGCGCTGTTCCCGTGGTGGTTTCACTATGATGCCTACGCGCCGCGTGTCTTTGCGCGGGCGGGGATGCTTGCAGGCGCGAGCGGCTTCGTCGGCTGCGGGGCGGCGATCGCCGGCTCGCTGTGGCGCTCGCGACAGGCGCGGTTCGTCACAACCTATGGTTCAGCGCGCTGGGCTTCTACGCATGAGATCGATCGCGCCGGGCTGCTGCGCGACGCCGGCGTCATGCTCGGTCGCCTCGGCGCCCGCTACCTGCGACATGATGGGCCTGAGCACGTCATGGCCTTCGCGCCGACGCGCTCGGGCAAGGGCGTCGGGCTGGTGGTACCGACGCTGCTGTCGTGGACCGGCTCGGCGGTTATCCATGACATTAAGGGCGAGAACTGGCAGCTGACCGCCGACTGGCGCTCGCGGTTCTCGCATTGTCTGCTTTTCAACCCGACCGACGCGCGCTCGGCGAAATACAACCCGCTGCTCGAGGTCCGCCGCGGCCCGGACGAAGTCCGCGACGTCCAGAACATCGCCGACATCCTCGTTGATCCCGAAGGCGCTCTCGAGCGGCGCAACCACTGGGAGAAGACCAGCCACTCGCTGCTGGTCGGCGCGATCCTCCACGTACTCTACGGCGAGGAAGACAAGACCTTGGCGCGCGTCGCCACCTTCCTGTCCGATCCGCAGCGGCCGTTCGTCGCGACGCTCAAGCGGATGATGAGTACCAACCACCTAGGCACAGCCGAGCACCCGCGGGTTCATCCGGTCGTCGCCTCGGCCGCGCGCGAGCTCCTCAACAAAAGTGATAACGAACGCTCGGGGGTGCTCTCGACGGCGATGAGCTTCCTCGGCCTCTACCGCGATCCCACCGTCGCCGAGGTCACCTCGGCGTGCGACTGGCGCATCGCCGATCTGGTCAAGGCGAAGCAGCCGGTTTCGCTCTATCTGGTCGTGCCGCCGTCCGACATCAGCCGCACCAAACCGCTCGTCCGCCTGGTGCTCAACCAGATCGGCCGCCGGCTGACCGAGACGCTCGATGGAGCAGGCGAAGGCGCGCGCCGGCACCGTCTGCTGATGATGCTCGACGAGTTTCCCGCGCTCGGCCGGCTCGACTTCTTCGAGACCAGCCTCGCGTTCATGGCCGGCTACGGCATTCGCGCCTTCCTCATTGCCCAGTCGCTCAACCAGATCGAAAAGGCTTACGGCGAGCACAACTCGATCCTCGACAACTGCCACGTGCGTGTGGCGTTCGCGACCAACGACGAGCGCACCGCCAAGCGGATCTCCGATGCGCTCGGCACCGCCACCGAGCAGCGGGCGATGCGCAACTACGCCGGGCACCGGCTCGCGCCTTGGCTGGCGCACGTCATGGTCAGCCGCCAGGAGACCGCGCGCGCGCTGCTGACGCCTGGCGAGGTGATGCAACTCCCCGGCGAGGACGAGCTGGTGCTGGTCGCCGGGCTCGCGCCGGTGCGGGCGAAGAAGCTGCGCTACTATGCCGATCGCAATTTCGCCGGCCGTGTCATGCCTGCGCCGGCGCTCGCCGAGGGTCCTTACCGCGATCGGCCACCGTCGCGCCCACATGACTGGACCACGGCGGTTGGCCGCCCCGATGCGCGGCTCGCCGGCGAAGACGAATCTCCCGACGAGGGCGAGGCGGGCGGCCTCGAGCAAGAGCGCCATCCCGGGCTGCCGGAGCAGCCGGAGCCACAATCCGAAGTCATTGAGCCCGAGTTCGCCGAACTGGCGGCCGAGGACGACATCGCCGCCGATCAGCACGCGATGGATCAGGCGCGCGGGCTGGGCTCACTGGCTCGCGGCTACGGCATCAATGAGTCCGGCGAGCACGACCTGGTCCCGGGGTTCTGAGCGATGAAGATCCGCCAGAACCTCTACATCGATCGCGAGCTTTCCGAGGCGCTCGAAGCGCTTGCCGCCCGCGAAACCGGCAACAAGTCGCGGCTCGTCAACGACGCGCTGCGCGACTGGCTAGACCGCCGCGGGTCCAAGCAGATCGACGATCTCCTGCGCCTGCGGCTCGACCGCATCAGCCGCGAGCTCGACCACGCCCGCCGCGACATCGACGTGCTGCTCGAAAGCCTCTCGCTGTTCGTGCGCTATCAGTTGATGGTCACAGCGCCGCTCCCGGAAGGTGACGCCGCGGCGATCGCGATCGGGCGCGAGCGTTTCGACAAGTTCGTCGCGCAAGTTGGGCGCCAGCTCGCTTCGCCACGGCGCACCCTCGGCGCTGACCCAACTTTGGGGGCAACATCATGAGCGCTATCTCACACGACATCGGCGCCGATGCCCGCCGCCGCGCGATGCTGCGTACGGCGATGGGCCCGACGATTGCCGCAGCGCTCGCCGATCCCCTGGTGATCGAGGTCATGGTCAACCCAGACGGCGTGCTGCGCCTCGACCGGCTCGGGGAAGGCCGCATCGACACCGGCATGCGCTACGATCCGGCGCAGATCGAGCGGATCGTCCGCCTCGTCGCCAGTCACGCGCGAACCGAAGTTCATGGCAACGCGCCGATCGTCTCGGCCGAGCTGCCGCCGCTTGGACAGGGCGCGGGCGAGCGCTTCGAAGGGGTCCTGCCGCCGGTCAGCCTCGGTCCGTGTTTCTCGATCCGCAAGCCCGCGGCGCGCCTGTACACGCTCGCCGACTACGTGCGCGACCGCATCATGCCGTCGGACAGCGCGCGGCTGCTCGCCGAAGCCGTCGCCGAGCGGCGCAATATCCTCATCGCCGGCGGCACCAGCTTGGGCAAGACGACGCTCGCCAACGCCTTGCTCGCGCAGATGGGTGAGCTCGACGAGCGAGTGATCCTGATCGAGGACACGCGCGAGCTGCAATCACCCGCGCCCGATACGGTCGCGCTGCGCACACGCGCCGGCGCCGTGACGATGGCCGACCTGGTGCGCTCGACGCTACGCCTGCGCCCCGACCGGATCATCGTCGGCGAGGTGCGCGGGCCCGAAGCGCTCGACATGCTGAAAGCGTGGAACACCGGCCATCCCGGCGGCATCGCCACCGTCCACGCCAATAGCGCGGGCTCGGCGCTCTTCCGCCTCGAGCAGCTCGTGCAGGAAGCGGTCGTCGCGGTTCCGCGGCGGCTGATCGCCGAGGCCATCGACCTGGTCGTGTTCATTTCCGGGCGCGGCCGGGACCGCCGCGTCGAGACGCTCGCCCGCGTCACCGGCCTCGACGCGCAAGGCGAATACGCCCTCACCGATATCACGCCCAGCCAAGGAGACTGACCCATGCGTCCCATCGCCGCTCGTTCGCGCTCGACTTCCATCCTCGTCGGTCTTGCCGTGGGCCTGGCCGCGCTCGTGCCGGCGCCCGCCTGGGCGGGCGGTTCGGGCATGCCGTGGGAGCAGCCGCTGCAGCAGGTCCTCGAATCCGTCCAGGGGCCGGTCGCCAAGGTCGTCGCGGTGATCGTCATCATCACCACCGGTCTGACTCTCGCGTTCGGCGAGACCGCCGGCGGCTTTCGGCGGCTGATCCAGATCATCTTCGGGCTGTCGATCGCGTTCGCCGCCTCGAGCTTCTTCCTCACCTTCTTCAGCTTCGGCGGCGGAGCGCTCGTCGCGTGAGCGCTTCACCCCACATCGACGGCTTCGAAGTGCCGATCCACGCGAGTCTCGGCTCGCCGATCCTGCTCGGCGGCGCGCCGCGCGGTCTGGCGATCGTCAACGGTACGCTCGCCGCCGCGATCGGCCTGGGCTTGCAGCAATGGCTCGCCGGCCTCGTGCTCTGGGCGCTCGGCCACAGCCTCGCGGTGTTCGCGGCGCGACGGGATCCGGACTTCGCGCCCGTGCTGCTGCGCCACCTGCGGCAGAAAGGCTACTGGGCATGCTAGCGCTCCACGAATACCGCCAGCGTGCCGACCGGCTCGCCGACCATCTGCCGTGGGCGGCGCTGGTCGCGCCCGGCGTGGTTCTCAACAAGGACGGCAGCTTCCAGAGGAGCTTTGCCTTTCGCGGGCCCGACCTCGAGAGCGCAACCGAGGCCGAACTGGTCGCCGCCTCGGCGCGAGCCAACAACGTGCTCAAGCGCTTCGGCTCGGGCTGGACGCTGTTCTTCGAGGCCGTTCGCCGCGAGGCGCTCGCCTATCCGGAAAGCGCGTTCCCCGACGCCGCCTCATGGCTCGTCGACGAGGAGCGCCGCGCCGCGTTCGAAGCCGAAGGCCAGCATTTCGAGAGCCGCTACTTCGGCACCCTCGTGTGGCTGCCGCCAGCAGATCACAGCGATGCCGCCGGGCGGGCGCTGGTCGACCGGCCCGACGAGCCGGGCGGCCGCGACTGGCGCGCCGCGCTTGGCACCTTCGTCACCGAAACGAACCGCGCGCTCGATCTCCTGGCGAGCTTCATGCCCGAGGTGCGCGCGCTCGACGACGCCGAGACGCTGACTTATCTCCACGCGTGCGTCTCGGCGCGCCCGCACTCGGTTCGCGTTCCCGCCACGCCGATCTATCTCGACGCGATCCTCGCCGACACGCCGCTGACCGGCGGCCTCGAGCCGAAGCTCGGCGACGCGCACTTGCGCACGATCACCGTCCTCGGCTTTCCCAATGCGAGCCGGCCGGCCCTGCTCGACGCGCTCAACGCGGCTGATTTCGGCTACCGCTGGACGACCCGCTTCATCGCCCTCGACAAGACCGACGCCACCAGGACGCTGACGCGCATTCGCCGGCAATGGTTCAACAAGCGCAAATCCATCACCGCGCTGCTGCGCGAAGTGCTCTATAACCAGCCGACGCAACTGCACGACAGCGACGCCGACAACAAGGTCGTCGATGCCGATCAAGCGCTGCAGGCGCTCGGCGGCGATCATATCGCGTTCGGCTATCTGACGATGACGATCACCGTCGCCGACGCCGACCGGGCCGAAGCCGAGCGCAAAATCCGCAGCGTCGAACGGATCGTCAACGGCCTCGGCTTCACCTCGGTGCGCGAGAGCGTCAACGCCGTCGAGGCGTGGCTCTCCTCGCTTCCCGGCCATGTCTACGCCAACGTCCGCCAACCGCTCGTCCATACCCTCAATCTCGCCCATCTGATGCCGCTCTCCGCCGTCTGGGCCGGACCGACCGAGAACCGGCACTTCGGCGGACCGCCGCTGCTCTACGCGCAGACGTCGGGCTCGACGCCGTTCCGCTTGTCGACCCATGTCGGCGACGTCGGGCACATGCTGGTGGTCGGGCCGACTGGCGCCGGCAAGTCCGTGCTGCTGGCGCTGATCGCGCTGCAGTTCCGCCGCTATCAGGATGCGCAGCTGTACATCTTCGACAAGGGCTTCTCGGCGCAAGCGGCAGTGCTGGCGATGGGCGGGGCGCACCATGCGCTCGGGTTAGGCGTCGACGCCGGCGAGGCGCTCGCCTTTCAGCCGCTGCGCCGGATCGACGAGCCGGCCGAGCGCAGTTGGGCCGCCGAATGGATCGCCGCGCTGCTCGCGCACGAGCGCGTAACGGTGACGCCCGAGGTCAAGGACACCGTGTGGTCGGCGCTCGCCAGCCTGGCATCGGCGCCGCCCGAGGAGCGCACGCTTACCGGCCTCGCCCTGCTCCTGCAGTCGAGCGCGCTGCGTACGGCGCTGACCGCCTATACGCTCGACGGGCCGTATGGCCGGCTGCTCGACGCGGCCGAGCAGCATCTGCGGCTCGCCGACGTCCAGTGCTTCGAGACCGAGGGGCTGCTGGGCCAGACGGGCGTGGTGGCGCCGGTGCTTACTTACTTGTTCCACCGGCTCGAGGAGCGCTTCACCGGCAAGCCGACGCTGCTGATACTCGATGAGGCGTGGATCTTCCTCGATCATCCGCTGTTCGCCGCCCGCATCCGCGAGTGGCTCAAGACGCTGCGCAAGAAGAACGTCGCGGTGCTGTTCGCGACCCAAAGCCTTGCCGACGTTGCGGACTCTGCAATCGCGCCGGCGATCATCGAAAGCTGTCCGCAGCGGATCTTCCTCCCCAACGACCGCGCGGTCGAGCCGCAGAGCCGGGGCGCCTACGAACGCTTCGGGCTCAACGAGCGCCAGGTCGAGCTGATCGGCCGGGCGACACCCAAGCGGCACTACTACCTGCAGTCGGCGCGCGGCAACCGCCTGTTCGAGCTCGG
>Ga0070658_10000955_pt1 | contig 24700 bp, 16 predicted proteins | sample KBSC13metaG_FD_64664 | JGI IMG/M metagenome (GOLD analysis project Ga0070658, IMG submission 64664) | Corn rhizosphere microbial communities from Kellogg Biological Station, Michigan, USA - KBS C1-3 metaG | ecosystem: Host-associated > Plants > Roots > Rhizosphere > Soil ...
TGGGAGAGCCGGGCGGCGGGATGACACGGCCGGAGCCGCATCCTGACAAGGCGACAAGGACACAAAGAAGCGCGAGGCTGCCAAGACGAGGCAGGCGCTTGCGGCGCAGCAGGAACAGGCTCAACGGCAGCAGGCTTGCCAGCCATAGGGTGCGATGTCCGCCAAGTCCGCTGAGCGGCCGTGGCGTGAGCATTGCGTTGCTAACGCCGGTCAGGACCGTCACCGAGATGGTGGCGGTGCTGCCGAGCGCGATACTGCCGGGCGTGACGTTGCAGGTTGCGTTGGCTGGTGCGCCGGAGCAGGTGAAGGTAGCGGTGCCCGGTGTGGTGGCGGCTGAGGTGAGCAGCAGGGGGTAGACGGCGTTCTGGCCACTGGCGATGGTGGCCGTGGTGCTGCCGTTCGCGGTGAGCGTGAAGTCGACGCCGGTGCCAGCCAGTTGCAGGATGTGGGGCGAGGTCGGCGAGTTGTCCGTGATGGTGAGGAAGCCGATGCGTGGGCCCGCGTTGGCAGGGGCGAAGGCGATCTGGAGCGTGCAGGCCGTGGTGGCGGCGAGAGTCGTGCCGCAGGTATTGCCGTCGGGCACGATGGCGAAGTCGCCCGTGACGGTGAGGTTTTGCAGAAGGAGTGGGAAGAGGTTGTTGTTACTCAGCGTGATGGTCGGCGATAGTGCGCTGAGGCCGACTCCCGTGGCGGGAAAGTTGAGTGGAGATGTAGGCGCGAGGGAGACTCCTGGCGGCGCGATGCCGGTGCCCGTGAGCGTGACCGTCTGCGTGCGGTACTGGTCGGAGAGGGTGAGCGCGGCGGTAGCGGGACCGATGCTGTGTGGCTGGAAGGCGATGGCGAGCGAGCAGGTGGAGTGCGCGTTGAGCGAGTTGCCGCAGGAGTTGACGACGGTGAAGTCGCCGCTGGCGATCTGCGCGGCGATGAGGGTGAGGGGCACGTCGCCGGCGTTGGTGAGGGTGATCTGCTGCGGCGCGCTGGATGTAGTGAGTTGCTGTGCCGCGAAGGTGAGCGTCAGTGGCGAGAGCGCGTCGGTGGCAGGCGCGGTGCCGATGCCGGTGAGCGAGGCGGTCTGTGTGCCCGCGTCATCGGTGAGGGTGAAGGTGCCGGTGCGGGTGCCGGAGGCGGTCGGCGTGAAGGTGAGCGAGACGGTGCAGCCGGTGTTGGCGTTGAGCGTGGGGCCGCAGGTGTTGGCGGCGATGTGAAAGTTGCCGGTCGCAGAGGGCGTTTGCAGTGTGGCGGTGGTGCCGCCGGTGTTGGAGATGGTGATGTTCTGCGCGGTGCTGGTGGCGTTGACGTTGGTCGAAGGGAAGGTGAGCGTGATGGGGTTGAGAACGATGGCCGCCGCAGCCGAGCCGGTGCCGGTGAGCGTGGCGGTGGCTTGTCCGCCGGAGACGTTGCCGTAGACGGTGAGGATGCCGGTGCGAGTACCGGTCGCGGTGGGGAGGAAGCGAATTTGCACGGTGCAGGTGAGGCTGGGGGCAATCGCGGCGGAGCAGGTGTCGGTTTCGTTGAAGTCGCCAGTCGTCGCGATCTGGCTGACGATGAGTGGGGCGTTGCCGGTATTTGTAACTGTAATAGTTTGCGGAGCACTGGCAGTGGCGATGGCCTGCGTGGCGAAGGTCAGTGCCGTGGGGTTGAGCGTCATTGCGGGTTGCACGGCGGTGGCGGCCGAGAGGAGCGGTATCTGCCAGATGCCGCGACCGTAGGTGGCGGCGCGAAGCTCGCCGGTGCGGCCGTCGCCGGTGGGCATGGCGGGAGCGACGGCGAGCTGGGTGATGGGCGCGTTGGGCAGGCTGGTGCCGTAGAGGCTCCAGCAGTTGGAGGTGGCGCAGGTGGTGACCTGCGTGGTGACGTAGACGCCGGTGTCGAGCGCGATGTAGAGCGTGTTGGCGTCGTTGGGATCGACGACGACGCTGTTGGCGGGGGCGTTGGGGAGGTTGCTGCTGATGTTGGTCCAGTGCGCGCCGGCGTCGGTGGAGCGGTAGAGATGCGGTGCGTTGATGCCATTGCCGGTGAAGCCCATCACCGTGGCGTAGACGGTGGCGCCGGTTGGGTCGTGCGGGTCGGCGACGAGCGAGGAGATGTCGAAGGCGCCGGGATTGAACTTGTTCTGGTCGGCGAAGTCGTTGGTGACGGGAGAGGTAGCGAGGTCGGCCCACGCAGTGGCGGTGGTTGCGGTGGCTGCATTGGCGATGGAGAAGAGGTGGCCGCCGAGGCTGCCGCCCCCGTCGAGCGAACCCGCCATTCCAGCGTAGAGGACAGGCGAGCCTGCGTTCTGTGCGGCTGTGGCGCTGCTCGCTGGGCCTCCAGCAACGAGCGAACGAAGAAGCGGGTTCGTGGTGGCGCAGGAGGCGTTCTGCGGGCCACCTAGCAGCTTGCTGATGGCGTTGGAAGAGGACCAGAGGCTGCCGTCAGCCGCAGGGCCGCGCCAGACGCGACAGGTGCCGACGAGGACGTTCGAGGATAGGGCTGGGTCGAGCAGCCAGGGAGCGTCGATCAGCGAGAGGTCGTTCGCAGTCTGCGCCGCGCCGATGGTCGCCGCACCGGCAAAGTCGGCTGCGGTGCAGGCGGTTCCGGCGGCGCACTGGCGGACGCTGACGCCAGCTCCCGTGGAGATGTACCAGAGCAGCGGGTTGGCCGGATCGATGGCGACCACGCCGCCTTCACCGGCAGAGAGCTGCGGCCACGGCGTTGCCGGTGAGAACGCTGTCCCGGTACCCACCGTCCCGTTTGCACCGAGCCCGGCGACGAGCGTGCTGCCGTCGGTTGGATGCTCAGCGAAGCTGACGACTTCGGCCAGCGAGCCTAGGCCGCCGTTGAGGTTCTGGAAGTGGGTGGCGTCATCGGAGGAGCAGGGCGTCCCCTGCTGGTTGACGCCGTCGGTCGAGCGCCACAGGCCGCCATCGTTGCCGAGATAAAGCAGCGGCTGGCTCGACGTCGCGAGCGTCGCGATGGCGTGCTGCGCCGGAGCAACCTGCGCGGGGGCATTGCATCCGTTCCCCGTGTTAGTCGTGTTGCGCAACAGGCATCCGCCAGCAAGCGAGCAGCGGTAGAGATCGATGGTGCCCGCGTACAGCAGCGTGTCGCTGCCTCCCGAGGGAACGGCGGCGAGCGAGAGGTTGTAGTCCGCCTGCGGGATGACGCTGTTGCCGCTGCCCGTCTCCAGCGGAGACGACGCGAGTTGATTACTGAAGGTGATGCTTGCACTGGCGCAGTTCGTACCGGAGAGCGCGCAGGCATCCTGCCACAGCCCCTGATCGAGATTGTTGCGGTCGACCGTGAGCGCAAACGTATCGCCGCTCACCGGCTGGACGGCAAGCGCGCCGCGAAAGATCGGGCAGGAGACGCTCCCCGTCGTTCCCGGCGCCGTCGGACACGCAGTTGTGGTGAGCCCGACGCCGGGCTGATGCGCGAGCCGCGTCCACGTCATGCCATCGGACGACTCGTAGTAGCCGTGATAACGAACCGCGGCGTAGAAGCGCTGGCGAATAGGATTCCACACCACCGCCGTTGCCGCCCTGCCGCCGAGATCGCCGCCCGAGGGCAACGGCGTCTGCACAGTCTGGCTGCCATCGAGAATCGTCGCCATCTGCCAGGTCACGCCTGCATCGGTCGAGTAATAAAGCCCCATCACGCTGCCGGTACTGTCCGGCGCGTTGACCAGCGTCCCCTCTGCAGCTTGCGAGACCGCTGCGACGACCGTGCTCGGCGAGCTACTGCTCCACGCGAATCCAGCAAAACCGAGCCCAACAAACGAGTGGTTGCCGGAGACGCCGTCCTGCGAGTTCTGAATCAGCGTCCACGTCAGTCCGCCATCGGCAGAGCGGAGGATGCCACCGCCATAGAAGGAGTCTGACGCATCATTCGGGTCGCCCGTACCGGCCAGCACGACGCCCGACTGGACGCTGACAGCGCCGATGCTGAGCGACGGGATGGCCGAGTTTTCCGCGTTCGCGTTGAAGACCGGAAGCGTGTCCGTCAGCGGCGCAAACGTGACACTGCCGGCGGGACCGGCGGCGTTGGTCGACTTCCAGACTCCGCCCCCCGTCGTGCCCACATACACGGTATTCCCGGTGGCGTCCGCTGGATCGATAGCAATCGAGGTGATGCGGCCCGTCACGGTTCCGTAGGCAAGGCTTGCAATCTGGTTTGGGCCGACCGGCTGCCACGCTGCCGTCAAGCTGGAGAAGTGCGACAGCGCACGCTGCTGATCCAGCATCACGACGTGCTGCCTGCGTGCAGCATCCATGGCCTGCCCGGCAGAGAGACTGCCTGAAAGTGTGCGGCCGCGAAGAAAGTACCGAGCTTGCGATGGGCGAGATGCAGCAACCACGCGATCCTGCGTAGCAGACCGAAACGGAGACTGTGCAAAGCCACCGATCGAAGTGGACACAGCAAAAACCGCAGCAGCCAAGACGAGGCGTGAAGCGGCATCACGGAAGAAGCGTCGTAGCCGTGGGCAGAAGCAGAACCGGTGATGCTCAGCGGGTTGGAGGGATGCAATCAGGCCCATGGCACAACAATCGACGATGCAGGCATCTGAACTCGATGCTGCAAGCTAACATCCAGTGAGTCAATGGCGGAACAGGAGAAGAATACCGAACGTTGCCAGAATGGGATAAGAGAATTCTCATCTAAGACGAAGATTGTTCGCCTTTGGCGCTTTGCGACCGCTCCGCGATGCGTGCGGCAGGCGCGATTCAGAGTCACACTCCATTTATAGGGTGGCGCCGTTTAGAAAGCCAGCGTGCTCTACCCCTGAAGAACACTCATCTGCTGGATATAGCGTTTGGAGTCAAACTTTTTGCCGGTGGATGCGCCGGACATGTAACGAATCTTGCCGAAGATGGGGCGCGTACCCCAGGCGCGGTCGAACTTTCCGACGATCGCCCAGGCGATGCCCGCGTATCCATTGGGATCTCGGCCATCGAGAGAATACTTGTCGTTGAGATGGATGGCGTACTTCATCGCCGTTGCAATGTTCGGAGTCCACTCAAGAATCTTCTTCGCCCAGTACATGCGCAGGTAGTTATGCATCCAGCCGTAGCGCACCATCTGAATCTGACCGGCGTTCCAGAGATCGTCGTAGGTCTGTGCCGACTCCAGCTCGGCGAGCGTGTAGATGCGCTCACGTTCGTCGCGGGCGTGTTCGGCGATGGTCGCCTTTGCCCAGTCTTCCGCACACTGCGGCGAGTCGTAGTGCGGAGTGTAGCGCACGAAGTTGATGGCAAGCTCGCGCCACACAATGAGCTCGTTGAAGTAGCTGTCGCGAGCCGATTGCAACTTCGGGTTCGACTTCGCGGCTGCATCCACAGCCAACGCAATCGTGATGGGGCTGATGTGGCCATAGTGGAGATACGGCGACAAACAGGAGGTGCCGTCTGTCTCCGGATGGTTCCGCTGCACATCGTAGGTTTCGAGCATCTCTCCCGTGAAGCGTTTCAGCCGTTTGAGCGCGGCGTGGGTCCCGCCCTTCCAGGCCTCGACAGGCAGCACACTGCGGTCGAACCGCTTCCAGCCGCGCGTAATATCTTCGCTCACTGAATCGGTATGGAAGGTCCGAGGGCGCTTCCACCGATACTGGGCGCGAGGAGTTTCGTGTGGATGGAGAAAGTCAGGCAAGAGGCGATAGAGACGAGGGCGAATCGTATAGGCGCCGTACTGTGCCTTTTCGATGAGGACGGAGGGAACAACCACGTCCGCATCCACCGTCCAGAAAGGAATGTCGATCTTCGCGGCGAGATGCCTTCGCCATCGCTCTGGCTCTCGCATGGGATTTTCATCGCCGATGAGAAATGCGGCATGCACGTCCGCGAGTAGCTTCTCATGCGACTCGTGAGGAGCGCGGCGCATAAGGAAGGTGATGTTACGCTCGGCCAGGTCCGCCTCGATGTCAGGGAGGCCCTGGTTGAGGAAGGCGTAGTGGCGAAGATTGGCGTGAGGGAAGTTCGCGATGGCGGCGAAGTACACGACCAGAGGCAGACTGAGCAGGTTTGCAATATGGACTGCCACATTCACCGCGTGATTGTCGATACCGCGCTGTGTCCGCTGCATCCAGTAGACGACGCACTTGCCTGTCGGGTCGGGTATGCCGCCTCGACGTACGGTTACCCGAGGATCGTCTCGCAGAGCGACAAGCTCGGGCGGCAGTTCGCAGTGGACTTGCTTGCGGGGCATCCGACCTCGGTCGAAGAGAAGATTCTTTTCAAACGCTACAGGATCGAACGGCGTGGAAAACGAATCATCGGCAAGACAGGCTACGCGTTTTGATGAGATCCAAGTTTGCCCATGTGTTTTCCTGCACTGCGCAATTGTTCTGCGGGCATAAAGAATGCGGCCAGCGGGCCGCATCTTCAGGGCGAACGATATTGCAGATCGCTACCAGAGTCCCCATGCGCGGCTGATGTAGTCGCTCAAGGTCAGGGTCGTCAGGATAAGAAATGCAAAGAAGCCCGAGCCTACCGTCATCTTGATGAGGCCTGACTGATACTTCACGTGCATAAAGAAGAGAATGACGACCACCGCCTTGAAACTGGCAATGCCCAGCGCTACCACTGGATTCAGAATCCCAAGATCGATATACGCCGCCACGACCGTCAGCCCCGTGAAGAGAAGCAGCGTGCCAAAGACCATGAGGTAGGTCGACGGTGGGACAACGTGGTGTTCCGCATGTTCCGGGTTCGTCACGTTTGCGGGATCGTGGTGGTGCTGGGTCATACTCTTCTCCTGCCACTGAGGGTAGATGGCTTGCAGCAACAGCTACGCGCCGGGATGTCGATTAATAAGGTAGAGCAACGGAAACAGGAACAGCCACACAATGTCGACGAAGTGCCAGTAGAGCGCGAAGTTTTCTATCGGCGCGACGTAGCCGTCGGTAAAGTCACCTCGCCGGGCACGCCACATCAGCCAGAAAAGGACCCCGATGCCAATCATCATGTGCAGCGCGTGCACCCCGGTCAGGGCAAAGTAAAGCGAGAAGAAGATCTGTGTCTTCTGCGCCATGTCCGGAGCCAGCGGCTTCTCTTTCAGGCCATAGGCGTGTGGATTGACGAACTCCGAGACATCGAAGTGGAAGCCCGGAACATGATGCTTCTCCCACTTCTCGTGGTACTCCACATACTTGATACCAAGAAAGATAAATCCGAAGACGGTGGTGAGCACAAGGAAGAGAAGCAGCAGGCCCTTCTTCCGAACTTCGGAGGCCCACACGGCCATCGCCATGAAGAATCCCGAGGTGATGAGAATCGCCGTATTCGTCCCGCCGAGAGGAATGCTGAGCTGGTTGGAGCCAACGACAAACGCATCGTAGTACCAGTTCCGATACAGAAGGTAGGCCAGGAACATGCCACCGAAGAACATGATTTCGGTCAGCAGGAACAACCACATGCCAAACGTTCCAGCTTCGCGCTGCTGCTGTTCCGTTTCGAAGTGATGACGATGTTGCGGAAGCACCACATGTGCGTGATCTTCTGCAACGGACGTCTCGGATTGTGTAGCTACGATCGCGTTATCCAACGGTCGTCACCTCTTGTGCCGTTCTGTAGGCGAGCCAGTCGTAATCATAGGCATCATGTTCGACGATGGGCGTCTCGATAAAGTTTTCGGTCAAAGGCGGCGACTGAATCTGCCATTCAAGGCCCGTCGCCTGCCACGGATTGTCGCCCGCGATGGCGCCATACTTCAGCGACCACGCCAGGTAGAGAAGGGGAAGCATGTAGCCCACACCAAGGACCGTCGCGCCTGCCGTCGACATCACGTTCAGCACCTGGAACTCCGGCGGATAGGCATGATAGCGCCGCGGCATCCCGAGATAGCCGAGGATAAACTGCGGCAGGAAGGTCAGGTTGAAGCCGATAAAGGTCGTGACGGCGGCCAGCTTTGACAGCGATTCGGGATACATCCGACCCGTCATCTTCGGCCACCAGAAATGGATGCCGGACAAAAACGCCATCAACATCCCGCCAACCATGACAAAGTGGAAGTGCGCCACGATGAAGTACGTCTCGGTCAGGTGAATATCCATACCCAGCGCGCCAAGGAAGACACCGGTCATGCCGCCGATCGTAAACAGCCCGATAAATCCGAACGCATAGAGCATCGGCGTTTCAAACGTGATCGATCCCTTCTGGAGCGTGAAGGCCCAGTTGAAAACCTTGATCGCGGAGGGGACCGCCACCAGCATCGTCAGCAGCGAGAAGACGAGGGCGGAGTAGTTGGAAACACCCATGATGAACATATGGTGTTCCCAGACGAAGAATCCGAACAGAGCGATGGCCACTGACGAGAACGCAACTGCGCTGTAGCCAAAGACACGCTTGCGGCTGAAGGTGCTGATCACCTCCGAGATCACACCCATGCCCGGAAGAATCATGATGTACACGGCGGGATGGGAGTAGAACCAGAAGAGATGCTGAAAGAGCAACGGGTCGCCACCGCGAGTGGGATCGAAGACTCCAAGGCCGATGACGCGCTCCAGAGCGACCAGCGTCAGCGAGATGGCCAGCACAGGTGTTCCCAGTACCATCAGGATAGAGGCGGCGTAGTGCGACCACACGAAGAGAGGCATCCGGAACCACGTCATGCCTGGGGCGCGCATCCTGTGAATCGTCACGATGAAGTTAAGCCCGGTAAAGATGGACGAGAATCCAGCGATGAAGATTCCCATCGCCGCTGTCACGACATGAGTATTCAGATAGTGCGTTGAGAGCGGCGTCGTGAAGGTCCAGCCCGTATCCACGCCTCCAAGAACCAGTGCGGCCATCGTAAAGATACCGCCAATCCAATAGAGGTACCAGCTCAGCAGATTCAGTTTCGGGAAGGCCAGATCCTTGGCCCCCAGCATAATCGGAATCAGAAAGTTCCCCAGCGTTGCCGGTACAGAAGGCACCAGGAAGAGGAAGACCATGATGATTCCATGCATGGAGAAGAGCTTGTTATAGGTATCGGAGGCCACAAGATCGGCTTGCGGTGTCAGCAGTTCGAGCCGGATGAGACCTGCAAACGCGCCCCCGATGAAGAAGAAGAAGGTGATCGAGACCAGGTACAGGATCGCGATGCGCTTGTGGTCGCCGGTGAGCAACCAACTGAGAAGTCCGTCTTCATTATTAAGATAGTTCCGCTTCGGCAATCTTGCCGTCCGCTGATCGGGCAAGGAGAGAATGGTCTGGCTTGCTGCGCTCATGGCTTTACCGCCCCTGGCGTTGTTGGCGCCTGTTCGTTGGAGTCTGCCGTGGTCAACGTCTGCTGGACCCGGTAATTACTCTGCAAAGATTTAATATATTCGACAAGATCAATCAATCCATCTTCGCTGATCTGTCCCTGATACGTTGGCATAATTGGCGCAAAACCAGCAGTCACATGCTGGGATGGATTCAGGATCGCATCACGCAGATAGGCATCGTTGACCAGTACCTGCGAGCCGTTCGTCAGCTGGAGCTTCGATCCATAGACGCCCGCAAGATTGGGTCCGCGCGCCGCGGCAGCTCCGGAGTGGCACGCATTGCAGCCCATGCTCGCGAAGAGTCTCTCCCCGTTCTGGGCGAGCGACATGCCGCTCGTCGACTCCTGGGTCCACTTCTGGTAGTCGTCCGGACTCAGAACCGTAACATCGCCGATCATGGCCGAGTGATTGGTCCCGCAATACTGCGTGCAGAAGATATGGTACGTCCCGGGCTCCGTGGCCTGAAACCATACGGTCGAATAGCGGCCGGGAATCACTTCACGCTTCACCCGGAAGTCTGGAATCGAAAAACTGTGAAAGACGTCCTGCGAGATCATCGTCAGTTGAACAGGGCGGCCAGCAGGCACGTGCAGCGCATTGATCTCATGCTGCCCGCCGGGATGCTCTGCCTTCCACATCCACTGCTTGCCGACAACATAGATATTCATCGCGTTGGTCGGAGGATTGTAGATGCGGAAGTATAGCAACGCACCCCAGACGAAGCAGACCAGGAACAGAGCGAGCGGGATAATCGTCCACGTCGCCTCCAGCAGCGTCGAGCCTTCCACCTGCACTGCGACCGGGTGCTTCTCCTTGCGGTAGCGGATGGAAAATCCGATGACCAGCGTGCCGACCAGCAGGAGGCCGACGACCGTGAGCGCCATCATAAAGAAAAAGAGCGCGTCGGCATAAGGTGCAATGGTCGATGCTTCACGCGGAAACAGCGCGGAGGCATTGAGCCACTTCATCAGGAATTGCCACAGAACTGGACTTATATGCATCGTTACCCTTTATCCGTTTCTTTCTTGGTCAGGTCTTGGTCGCGTCCCAGCTTCAAATCTCTCCGGAACATGAGGAACATGAATCCACCCAGGCCCGCGACCGTAATCATGCCGCCAAGCTGAACAACGCGGACGATGATCAGCGAGTGCTTATTCGTCTGTGGATCATAGTGATAGCAGTAGGTGAGGATGTTTGCGACGGGCGATCCGATCTTGTTGTCGGAAGCTTCAATCAGTCCGAGCAGCAGATCCTTCGGGGAGTACTCCACGCCAAGATAGTATTGCGCAAGCTTGCCGTCGGTGGTCACAACCTGGATGGAGCTCGCGTGAGCAAACTGCGAGAGCGTACCGTCCGGGCCGGGAACGCGAACGTATCCAAAACCAACCGCGTTGGTCACTGCGTCGATCGCGGGCTTCTGCCCCGTCAGGAAGTGCCAGCCGTAGGCGGTCTCGGGATGCCCGTAGCGTTTGACGTAGTACGCCTTTTTCTTCGCGGCCATCGCGGGCGTCTCGGTAGGATCGATGCTGACGAGGATCACGTCAAAGTCTTTGCCCGGTGTAAGCTTGACCATCTCCAAGGCGCTGGCGATGCCGTCCATCTCCTCCGAACAGAGAAGCGGGCAGTTGTAATAGACAAGAGAAAAAATGGCCGGGTGCTTGCCGAAGTAGTCACCGAGCTTCACGGCCTTGCCGGTGTCGTCCACAAAGGACGCGTCAAGCGGCAACTGCTGGTTGAGGTGCTGCGCAACCGTTATCTTTTGGAGGATCTGCGGCAACTGGTCGCCGGAGTTTTCTCCAGCCTGTTTGTCTCCGTAGCTTGAGACCTGTGCGAACAGGGGCACACTGAGCAGAGCGCAGCAAAGAATGCCCGCCTGCCAACTCCCTCGTATTGTCCGCCAGTTCATCATGTCGTCTTCTTTATGCTATGCCTGTTGATTCGCCGCTTGCTACCGTGCCAGCGCGCTCTCTGCCTTGGTTGCGCCTTCGCTCTTGCCGTAGGCGAGTTTTTGTTCACGAGCTGCAATCACGTCCAGCTCATATCCCGTGCGCGCAAATCCAGTCGTCAGTGGTGCTTGCACTTCGGGCTTTGCGTCGCCCGTCATCACAGGCTCGCTACTGGTCGGCGCAGTGCTTACCGGGAGTCCGCGCTGGGCAATCAATTCCATGGCGCGCGAGATGGGAATACGGATCGCTCCGTTTTCATCGGAGGACACGCTGTAGTAGTCCAGTAACAGATCTTCGCGGGCATGCAGGTCGGCGGTCGATTGCTCACCGTCGTCGATGTCCAGCCGGGGTGTCGGAAACTGATCCACCAACTGCTCCAGCTGTTTCTGCTGCATCTCCGGAGCGCTGGCGAGATCCTGACGCTTCCCGGTCTTCTCCGTCCCGGCAAAGTCCGAGAGTTGGCTCCAGCGGTTGGGTGGACCGTCTTCCTTTTCGAGCGCGCCATTGATGACCCGGCCCAACACGAAGCAGAAAAAAAAGAAGATCAGGACGGACCCAAACAGTCCGGCGAGAAAGACAGCGACCCCCATGACGTTGGCGTCTGTCGTTTCATAGCCCGGCGACTCGGCGTCGCGAACGCCGTGTTCAGGGTTGAGCGGTTGATTGATCTCGTGATCGTTAGTGGGCATGTTCAGGCTCCAGCATCTCTTCGACGTGCGGATCGTTGAGGTTGATCAACGGACGCGCCTTCAACTCGGTCAGGTAATAGGCAGCCCAGATCGACAGTACGGCGACTGGCACGGTGATATAGGCCAGGATGCCGATGTTGTTGACGATGTGCAGATTGCCGGCGGCGTCGGCAAAGTTCGGCTCGATCAGCCAGAACATGTCGATGCAGCGCGCCAGCAGCATGAAGGACGTCAGCCAGATCATCTTGCGCTTGTTCCGCTTCAGGTCGCGCGAGAGCAGCAGGCAGAAGGGAATCACCCAGTGGCAGATGAAGTCGAGCGAGCAGATCGTCCACCAACCGCCGTGAATCCGGTTCAGGTACCAGGGAAGTTCATCCGGAATATTTCCGGACCAGATAATCAGGAACTCCGCAAAGCAGAGGTAGATATTCAGCATGACGAACGCAAGCGCGAACTTGCCCAGGTCGTGCTGCTCGGTCACGCGCAGCAGCGTCTTCATCGGCTCCCACCGCGAGAGCAGAATGACCGTCAGGATGCCGAGCGCCAGAACCGCATATCCCTGGCCCACCAGAAACTGGAGTCCCCAGATCGACGAGTACCAGGTCACGTCCAGCGACTTGATCATGACGATGGCGTGGTCGGTCAACAGAACGACATAGATGAAGATACCGATGCCGCAGAGATTTTCGAACTTCGTCCGCCAGTAGTCGAAGCTGGCCTGCGTTCCCTGCGCCGGGTCGGCGTCACGCTGGAGCGACCACTTGTTCAGCAAGTACGTGAACGTCAGCAGGATGCCGAAGACGATCGCGGTTTGGACCAGCACGCTGGAAGGGCTGAGCATCGCACGCTTGGCGTTTGCCGTCAGCGCCTGCTCCAGCGTGATCCAATGATTGGCCAGCGCCTCGGCCGTCGTGGCTGCCGTCGGATACTTCGCCCACTGGTACAGGTGCTTCATGAAGAAGCCGATGGGGACGAACATCAGTGCAACCAGCCACATCGTGCGCGTCATCGCTTCGAGCGGACGGCGCAGCAGAAGACCCCACTTGCCGCCCGTGACGTACTGCAGCATCAGCAGGACCAGGCCGCCGCCGGCAAAACCGAAGCACGTCATGTAGCCCATCAGGTACGCACGGATGATGTGGTTCCGTCCCTCATGCGTGAAGACGAAAGGAACCGTGAGAATCGTCGCCACCACGGCAACGATCAACATACGCGTCCGCCAGGCGGATACGATCTCCGGTGCGGCTAACGTTGCAGGAAGCGGTCGCGGCCCGTGGTGGCCGTGGCTGCCTGCCTCTCCGTTATGTTCGTGTCCAAATGACATGCGTTTCAAGCCTTCGTTCGGAAGCTTCCGAGGTTACTGCTTCGGTACGGTTTGTCCTGCTGCTGCCGGGGAATGTGCCGTCGAGGGCCGGGTGACTGCCGGTGCCGGGGCACCGGAGGTTGCACTGCCCGGCGTGGGTAAAACAAAACTCTGGTCGTTCGGTGTACCGTAAGTCGCCGTCGGCGGCAGGGTCCATGGCTTGGCGAACGATGCAGGCAGGCCGTCCTTCTCCGCGATGCTGGCGAGAGGTTCAACATGGCTGCCCGGCGCGACGTCGGCCTGGGTTGCCTTCTGGCTCAACTGGAGCGCCTTGATATAAGCCACAATCGCCCAGCGATCCACTGGAGCGATCTGCGCCGAGTAGTCCGGCATCGCTCCGTACCCGTTACTGATGACGTGAAAGAAATGTCCCAGCGGAGCGGTCTCCAGGCGCGCAGTATGGAAGTCTCCCGCGTGAGCGTAACCGCGCTGCACGATCATGCCTTCGCCGTTGCCGACGCGCGAGTGGCAGGGGGTGCAGTACACGTTGTAGCGTTCCTGCCCGCGTTCCAATACCTGCATGGTCACCGGGAAGGGCATCGTGCTGCCCTCCTTGCCGTTCTCCAGTCCCGTATAGAAGTAGGTATCTTCACGCAGTTGGTTGCGGGCGACGGTGTTTTCTACCTGCGGACGCACGGAGCGGCCATCCGCATAGAAGCTGGTGCCTCGCTGCGGGAAGAACTTCGGCTCATCGTGCATGTCCTGCCGGCAGCCGAGCACAAACAGCAAACCGAAGGCGGCGGTGCCGAAGGTGACGCGCCGGGCGGCTTGTTTGAATTGCGTATTAATGATCCACCTCCACCACGGAGACCGCGGGGAACTGCTCGAGGAACGCGCGCGTTCCACCGGGCGAAAACATGGGGTCGGCCGCCTCCAGACAAAGGAAGAACTTGTCCGTGGATGCGCCGTTTCTAAAATTCGGAGCGTTGAAGACGGGATGATAGAGCTGCGGCAATCCGCAGAGCGCCAGCATGCCGAACGCCGCCGACAGGCCGGAGAAGAGAATCGTCCACTCGTAAGCCGGGATGATGAACGCGGGCCAGGAGAACAGAGGACGCCCGCCGATGTTGAGAGGATACGCCCACACGTTGATCCATGTCTCCATCCCAAACGCTGTGATCAGGCCCATGATGCCACCCGTCAGGCAGACCAGTGGAACGCGCGTCTTGTGGAAGCGCAGCGCGATCGCGGCCTCTTCGACCGGATAGGGCGTGTAGCACTCCATGCGGCGGTAGCCGGCAGCGTAGGCCTCGTCGGTCGCCTGCACTAACTCGGCAGGGGTGTTGAACTCAGCCAGTAAACCGTAGATTCCTTCACGGGGCGGCATTAGACGGACTCCTCACTGATGGTCTCGGCGGTAGGGCCACCGGGCGTGACCTTCGTCTGCGGCAGCATCATCCGAATCTCCGACATAGGAATCATCGGCAGGAAGCGGACGAACAGGAAGAACAGGAAGCTGAACATCCCCAGAGTGCCGACGTAGATGATGTAATCCCACTTCGTGGCCCGGTAGGTGCCCCAGCTTGACGGCAGATATTCGCGGTAGAGGCTGGTGACGACGATGACGAATCGCTCAAACCACATACCCGTATTGACGATGAACGACAGGATAAACAGGTAGGTCACGTTCACCCGCAGCTTGCGCGACCACAGCGTCGTCAGCGGAATGGCGATGTTGGTCCCGATGAGGATCCAGTACGCCCAGCCCATCGGGCCGAACATGCGGTTCCACATCATGAAGAACTCCCAGTGGCTGGCCGAGTACCACGACATGAACACTTCCATGCCATACCCGTAGGCCACGATGCCGCCAGTGCCAAGCATGACCTTCGCCATGTTGTCCAGATGGCGCAGCGTAATCAGATCTTCGAGGTGGTAGAACTTGCGAATCGGAATCGCCAGCGTAATGACCATGGCGAAGCCGGAGTAGATGGCGCCCGCAACAAAGTACGGCGGGAAGATGGTCGTATGCCACCCGGCCAGGGCGGCCACAGCGAAGTCGAAGCTGATGACGGTGTGAACCGAGAGCACCAGGGGCGTTGCTAGCCCTGCCAGCAGCAGGGAAGCCGACTCATATCGAATCCAGTGGCGAGTCGAACCGCGCCAGCCCATCGACAACATGCCGTACATATACTTGGCGAACGGCATCGTCGCCCGGTCACGCAGCGTCCCGAAGTCCGGAATCATGCCAATGTACCAGAACACCACCGAGATCGTCGCGTACGTCGAAACCGCGAAGACGTCCCAGGCCAGCGGCGAACGGAACTGCGGCCAAACATTCATCGTGTTCGGATACGGGAACAGCCAGTACGCCAGCCACGGACGGCCCACGTGGATCAGTGGGAAGATGCCGGCGCAGCAGACCGCGAAGATCGTCATCGCCTCGGCGAACCGGTTGATCGAGTTACGCCACGTCTGCTTGAACAGCAGAAGAATCGCTGAGATCAGCGTGCCGGCGTGGCCGATACCGATCCACCACACGAAGTTGATGATGGCGAAGCCCCACGCCCCGGGAATCGTAACGCCCCAGATGCCGACGCCCTTGAGAAACAGCCAGGTACAGCCGATCACAACACCCAGCGCGACGCCGCCACCCACCATCAGGCCGAAGAACCACCCCAGAGGAGTGTTCGACGTCAGCACGATACCCGCGATCTTCTGCGTGACCGACTTGAAGTTGTGACCCGGGGCGATGACCGCGTACTCGCCGGTACGCGGGTCGATCATGGGATCGACGATCGGGTCTTGCATGGGTCCTTTGGTCGCCATTTATGCCAGCTCCGGATTCGGGTTGATGACGCCGGCGGTGTAGGTGGTGCGGGGGCGGAAGTTGAGGTCGGTGAGGACCTGATAATCGCGCTCCTTCGCCTTGATCTTTGCCACCTTGCTTGCCTTGTCGTTGATATTGCCGAAGGTAATGGCGCTGGTCGGGCAGGCCTGCTGGCAGGCTGTCACGATCTCGCCGTCGCGTACCGCGCGATTTTCCTTGTCGGCGGTGATCTTCGCCGCCTCGATGCGCTGTACGCAGTAGCTGCACTTCTCCATGACGCCGCGCGAACGAACCGTGACGTCGGGGTTCCGCATGAACTTCAGGCTCTCCGTGTCATAGTCCGAGTACAGCAGGAAGTTGAAGCGACGCACTTTGTACGGGCAGTTGTTCGAGCAGTACCTCGTGCCCACGCAGCGGTTGTAGACCATCGTGTTCAGGCCTTCCGGCGTGTGCACTGTGGCTCCTACCGGGCAAACCTGTTCGCAACCGGCGTTCTCGCAGTGCTGGCAGGCCATCGGCTGGAAGTGCGCCCGGGGTGCGTGCAGGTCGCCCTCGAAGTAGGTATCGATGCGGATCCACTGCATGTTGCGCCCGACCTTGACCTGTTCGCGGCCCACCACGGGAATGTTGTTCTCCGCGTAGCAGCTCACAATGCAGGCGTTGCAGCCGATGCAGCTGTTCAGGTCGATCGCCATGCCCCAGGCGTTCTGGAGCTGACCGGACGACGGGTCCTTCTTGTCGTAGCTCCACGCATCCGGGAAGAACGACATGTTCTTGTCGGTATGCTCGCCCTGCGGCGCGTAGCCGACCTTGTTGATCTGTGTTCCGCTGGCCCCGCCCTCGTGCGCGAAGTCAGGATTCTTGATCACCTCGTCGAGCGTGGCGTAACGGATGATCGACCGCTCCATCGCTTCGTGTCCGGCAAGCGAGTAGGTCCCATCCTTGTCGGAGAGCTTCTTCTCCAGGTCCTGCTGCGCGAAGTTGTCGCGATGCTCGATGTTGTGAACCTTGGTGACGCAAAGATCGTAGGTTCCCGGCACCTTCTTCGCGGTTGCGCCCGCAATCCACAGCGGCGAATCCGATGGACGAATCTGATATGCATCGAAGCCGACACCCGCAGCGACCCTGCCCGCCTCGACGGAACGGCCGAACCCGAGGTGGACCGTAATCACACCGTCCGGATGACCCGGCGCCATCAGCACCGGCGCAATCACCTTGCGACCGTTGAACTCGATCTCGAGCGGATCGGACTCGTCCACCTTCAGGGACGCCATCGTTTCCATGCTCATCAGCGCGGCGTTGTCCCAGCTCAGGTTCGTCACCTGCTTGGGCAACTCCTGCAGCCAGCCGACGTTCGCGTAGCGTCCATCGTAGAGCGAAGGATCGGGCCGGAACGAGATCTCCAGGCCGCTCGTCGCCGGAGCAGTGGCAACCGCACCGCCCTTCGGAGCGCCCGTCGCCTTCGCCGGCAGTGCCGTGCCTTCAACCCATCCATCATGCAACGCCTTGCGCCAGCTCGTGGCAAAGTCGCCCTTGACGTAGGTCTTCGCGTTCGCCTGAACCACGTCAAACGCAGAGGCCTGGGGATCGGCCAGCAGCGCCTGGAACATATCGTGCGCAGACTTGCCGTTGTACAACGGAGCGATCATCGGCTGAATGATCGAGATCGTGCCGTCATACGCACGCGCATCCGACCAGTTCTCCAGATAATGCGACTTGTTGATGTGCCAGTTCGAGATCGCACCCGTCTCATCCAAATGGGAACCGAGATGCACGGTCACGGGAATATTTTTGTAGGCGTCTGCGAAGTGCAGGTCCGACGGCGCGGAGTAGACCGGGTTCACACCCAGCACGACCAGCCACTGGACCTTGCCCGCGTTCATGTCAGCGACCAGCGCCTTCAGATCGGCAACCTGTTCACTCGGTATCGGGTGGATCGGTTCGGTGTAAACAACCGCCTTACCCACTGCGCCCAACGAAGCATTCAGTGCATACGCTGCCGCATGGACCGCAGCCGGAGCCTGTTCGCCTGGGATCACAACGCACTTACCACCGCTCTTCTTCAGATCGTTCAACAGCGCGGTAAAGAACTTCTGCTGCTCGGCCGTCGCGCCCTGGGGAGCGGTGCCGCTCGCCAGCGCTGTCGCAAACGCGACCACCTCGCTGGGTTTCAGCGCCAACCGATGCTCGGCCTTCATGCCCGTGACGGTCGGCATGGTCTCAACGACGTACAGCCGATTCATCGTCTGGCCTTCTTCGTAGCGATGCCGTTCCGCATACGCTGCAGCCAGCGGAAGGAAGCCCGGATGAGCGATCCCGCCGAGGAAGTCTGCATCGAGCGAGAGGATAACATCCGCCGCTTCCAGCTTGTACTGCGCGTCGGTGTAGCTGCCGAAGGCCGCCTTCGATGCCGCGCGCGAGGCGTCAGAGTTCACCGGCTCCCACTGCACTAATTTCGCGGAGGGATACGCCGTCTGCACCTGTTTCCACTGCGCTGCCAGCGTGGGAGACGTAATCGTCTCACTCAGGAAGTAAAGTCCCTGGCCGCCAGAGGTCTTCTTCGCAGCAGCTGCAAATGCCTTCTGAAAATCGCCCCACTCGGCGTTCACACCGCGATTCAAAACATGCTGCGAACGGTCCGGATCGTACAGATCAAGCAACGTCGCCTGCGTAAACGCGTCCGACTTGCCCTTCGACATTGGATGCTCGGGGTTGCCATCCACCTTGATCGGGCGGAACGAGTCCGACTTGATCAGCACCGGAATCGCGCCGGTCGGGAAGGGATGCGCCGTAGCGAAGTACATCGGCTTGCCGAGGATCAGATCCTCCGGCTGCTTGATGTAGGGATAGATTGGTTCGTCCGGCTGCTTGGTGCAACCCGCCAGCCCGGCCAACGCCAGCGAAGCACCCATCACCTTCAGGAAGCCGCGGCGGCTCACCGCATCCACCCACTCGGTCGACTGACGCGGAAACTCTTCCCGCATCAGTTCATGAAACTCCGGCGTTTCGGCAAGCTCGTCCAGATTCTTCCAGAAGCGTCGCCCGGTCTTGCCATCCAGCCTGGCCTGAACCTCGGCGAGCGTCAACTTCGCCGGCGCAATCTGGTCGATCACTACGGGTTGCGCGCCCGCCTGTGCCTTTGTCTCAGCCATCGTCTGCTCTGTTCCAATCCCAGGCGTTTTATTCCCAGTCGTTATATTGCCCGTCGTCTTCATCGGTGGCACGTCTCGCAACTCGACAGTTCTTCCGGCGTCCGAATGTGGTACTGCGCGGTCAGATACTTGCCAAGCTCCATCTGGCTCGTAAACTTCTGATAACTTGCCGGCATCACGATTCCCATCGGAGGACCGTCGCTTGCCACAGGCTGTGCACCCTGCGCCGTCGGCGCCTGCTGCATCAGCGCGACCTCAGGCCCGCTCTTCGTCGGATCCACCGTTGTGCAGTTCACATTCTGTGCCGTGGCTCCGCCCTTCACCGTGTCCGAGCACCACACCGGGCTGCGGCTGGAAGGTCCAGCCCACGCCATGTTGTAGATCTCCGACGTCGGCCGCAGGTTCGCCGCGGGATTGCGATGGCAGTTCAGACACCACTCCATCTGCAACGTATTTTCTTCATACATCAAAGGCATCTCATCGACGCGGCCGTGACAGCTCGCGCACCCGATACCCTTGTTCACGTGAATCTCGTGGTTGAAATAAACGTAGTCCGGAAGGTCATGCACCCGGATCCACTGGATCGAAGCTCCCGTCGCCCAGCTCTGCCGCACCGGCTCCAGCAGATCGGCGTTCGTCCAGATCTGCGCGTGACAGTTGATGCAGGTCTTGGTCGGAGGAATGCCCGCATAGGCTGCGGTCTCCACCTGCGTGTGACAGTACTGACACTGCAGGCCGAGGCCCTCGACGTGATGCTTGTGGCTGAACGGTATCGGCTGGTCTGGCCGTTGACCCTGCCGCGTCACCCATGGGGAGCGTTGCAGCTCGTTCAGAGTTACCCCGAGCGCGATGACGATAATGCCCGTCAATACCAGGCTGAACCGGGCCAGCGCGTTCGAACTGCGGTCAAAAACTTGCGCCATGAGTGCGTTCCTGCTTCCTCTGCATTCCCTGAAATGAAGGTATGGAAGTTGCTTTCAATGCTCGTGTTTCTTCTTACTACATCTTGCCCGTCACGCGGTATGACGGAAGTCGGGTCGTCCACAACAGCAGCGCCCGGGAAATTTCCTCACTCGGAATTTCGAGTATAGCAGTGGAAAAAGCCTTTCCCAAAGCCGTTCCCGCATGTGCGTGCGTTTTTCTAACTACAACATCCGATTATCGAACTCAGGTTCCATTCACCTGCACAACATGTCGTGCATCCCTGTGCTCTCTACTCGGATTGCCACTATATCTACCCTGCCGTAAAGGTATCGCTGTTGTAAATGCGAACTGATTTAGTCCGAGTTCGTACAAATCACCAGAAGACTTTCTGCTCTTCATTGCTATACCGTCAAGTCATGCCGCGTCCACTCCACAGCCCGCGTCCACCTCGCTATGACTTCGCTCTCGCCTGTCGCGAACTCGCCGCAGCCGATCCCAAACTCGGCCGCCTCATCGAACGCGCCGGGCCATTCACACTGCGCGTCGCCAGCGCGCAGTCTCCATTTGAAGCGCTCGTCGAGAGCATCGTCTACCAACAGCTTCACGGCAAAGCCGCGGCCACCATCCACCGCCGACTGCTCGAAAGTTTCCATCCTCTCTGCGGGGAACAACATCCTTCCGCGCAACATCTCCTCGATTGCCCCAACGAACAACTTCGCGCTGCGGGCCTCTCGCACAACAAGAGCCTTGCCATCCGCGACCTCGCCGCCAAGGCGCTCGACGGCACCGTCCCTACCCTCGTGCAGATTCGCCGCATGTCCGACGAAGCCATCATCGAACACCTCACGCAGGTGCGCGGCATCGGACGCTGGACGGTCGAGATGCTGCTCATCTTCCGCCTGGGCCGTCCCGACGTTCTTCCTGTCTCGGACTACGGCGTGCGCAAAGGCTTTGCTCTCACCTTTCAAGGGCTCAAGCCAACCCAGAAGGTCACACCCGATCTGCTGCCGAAGCCCGACGTCATGCAGCGCCGCGCGAAGCGCTGGGGTCCCTGGCGCTCTGTAGCCAGTTGGTATCTCTGGCGAGCCTGCGACCTCGCCAACAACAAACTCCCGCCTTCGCCATAACAGGCGTCACACAACCAACTGCAAGCAGCCTCCGTATAAAAATCCCTCGAAGATCCATGCCCTTCAACCGCCGCCTTCGTTGTGTCGCCTGGCTTGCCATCACCGTCCCGATCGGCATTGCGTGGCGCACACTTCCCCTCGGCCTGCCCTGGTTTTTCTTCAAGTACGGAGGCTCCTTTCTCTGGGCTGTAGCTCTCTACTGGTTCGTCGCAGCTCTCTTCCCATCGCTTTACCCACGGGCTCTGGCAGCAATCACCACGCTCGCAGCCCTGCTCGTCGAGTTCTCTCGCCTCGTCCCACAACCCACGGTCGACGCCTTCCGCCTGACCCTCGCAGGCCGATTCATCCTCGGTCGTTTCTTCTCCTTCAAAAACATCGCGGCCTACCTGCTCGCCATCGCCCTCACTGCCCTCCTCGATCACTGGCTTGGCCGCAGCCTCACCAATCGAGCAAAGTCGTCCGCGCGATAACCTCGATCTGAATCGACGCTCCTGGCCTTCGTAAGTTCCTGAAAATCCACAATCACCCTGCACCAACCCCACAGCACGCGATACCCTCTAAACCAGTACCTATGGCGACCTCCCTCGTTTCCGCAAATCCCTCTGCAGCTCTGCCGTCTCCAACGGCGGACTCGGCGCCGAAGCGCTTCGTCTGCGTGCACGGCCACTTCTACCAGCCGCCCCGCGAGAACCCCTGGCTCGAAACCATCGAGGTGCAGGACTCCGCCGCGCCCTATCACGACTGGAACGACCGCATCACCGCGGAGTGCTACGCCCCCAACGGAGCCTCCCGCATCACCAACAAACAGGACGAGATCATCCGCATCATGAACAACTATGCGCGGATGAGCTTCAACTTCGGCCCCACCCTGCTCAGTTGGCTGCAGGACTACGCGCCCCGCACCTACCGCATGATCCTCGACGCCGACCAGTCCAGCATCCAGCACTACAGCGGACACGGCTCCGCCATCGCCCAGGTCTACAACCACATCATCATGCCGCTCGCCAGCCGCCGCGACGCGCTCACCCAGATTCGCTGGGGCATCGCCGACTTCGAGCACCGCTTCGGCCGCAGGCCCGAAGGCATGTGGCTCGCCGAGACCGCCGTCAACCGCAGCGTGCTCGACCTCCTCGCACAGGAGGGCATCAAGTTCACCATCCTCGCTCCCTCCCAGTGCGCCCGCACCCGCGGCCTCGCCTCCAGTCCCCAGACGCGCCATGCAGCCGACACCTGGTTCGAGACCCCCAACGCCACCGCCGACCCCACCCACCCCTACCTCGTCCGCCTCGACGAAGGCCGCTCCATCGCCGTCTTCTTCTACGATGGACCGGACTCGCGCGCCGTCGCCTTCGAGGGCCTGCTGAACAGCGGCGAAGACTTCGGCGAGCGCCTCGTCGCCAGCTTCCACCCCGTCGCGCCCGGCACACCCGACACCCCTCAGCTCGTTCACATCGCCACCGACGGCGAGAGCTACGGCCACCACCACAAGCACGGCGAGATGGCCCTCTCCTCCGCCCTGCACTGGATCGAAGACGGCCAGCAGGCCCGCCTCACCAACTACGGCGAGTTCCTCGAAAAATTTCCCCCGCAGTGGGAGGCCGAGGTCGCCGAGGACACCTCATGGAGCTGCCCCCACGGCATCGAGCGCTGGCGCTCCGACTGCGGCTGCAACGGCGGCAAGGTCGGCTGGAACCAGTCCTGGCGCGCTCCCTTGCGCGAAGCCCTCGACCGCCTTCGCGACGCCACCGCCCCGCTCGCCGAGCAGCTCGCCCAATCCCTCTTCAAAGATCTCTGGGCCGCCCGCGACGCCTACATCCACGTAATCCTCAACCGCGCCGGCCAAACGAACAACTTCTTCGCCGAACACGCCACCCATCCGCTCTCTGCCGCAGAACGCGTCACCGCCCTCGAACTCCTCGAACTCGAACGCCACACCCAGCTCATGTACACCAGTTGCGGCTGGTTCTTCGACGAAATCTCCGGCATCGAGACGGTGCAGATCATCGCCTATGCTGGCCGCGTGCTCCAGCTCGCCGCCAAGCTCTTCGGCGAACCCGGCGCCGCTCTCGAAGCTGAGTTCCTCGCCATCCTCGCCACGGCAAAGAGCAACGTCCCCGAAGTTGGCAACGGCGCCGAAGTCTACCGCCGCTATGTCACCGGCATGCGCATCGGCCTCGAAGAGGTCGGCGCCCACTACGCCATCAGCTCCATCTTCCGCTCCTACCCCGAAGACGGCGAGCTCTTCTGCTTCGACGTCCACCGCGAGAGCCACGAAGTCTTCTCTTCCGGACGCGGTCGTGTCGCCCTCGGACGCGCCCGCGTCTCCTCCCGCGTCACCGAGGAGACCGAAGAGATCAGCTTCGCCGTCCTCCACCTCGGCGACCAGAACCTCTCCGCCGCCGTCAAGCACTACGTCTCCACCGACCCCGGCGAGATCGCCGCATTCGGCGTCTTCTCCACCGAAGTCAGCAACGCCATGCGCCACGCCAACCTGCCCGAGGTCATCCGCCTCATCGACCGCTTCTTCGGCGGCACGGCCTACTCCCTCACCTCGCTCTTCGCCGACGAGCAGCACCGCATCCTCCGCACCATCCTCAACAAGACCGTCTCCGAGATGGAAGACTCGCTGCGCAAGATCTACGAGGACCATGCCTCCCTGCTCCACTTCCTCACCGAGACCGGTATGGCTGCGCCCCCGGCTCTCGCCACCGCCGCCACCTTCGCCATCAACGCCAGCCTTCGCCGCGCCATCGAGGCCGAATCCTTCAACTCCATCGAGATCGAGTCGCTCCTCAACGATGCCCGCCTCGACCAGATCCCGCTCGACACGCAGCTCCTCAGCTACACCGCCGGCCAGCGCATGAAGCGCGCCATGATCCGCCTCGAAGCCGCCGCCGCAGGCGACGCCAGCGCAGCCGGAGCGCTCGCCAGCGCCCTCAACATCGCCGACACGCTCCGCAAGATGCCCTTCGAGGTCAACATCTGGCAGGCCCAGAACATCTGGAACGACCTCCTCCGCCGCAGCGACACCAACTACTGGTCCGCCAACTGGAAGGATGAGTACAAAAAACTTGGCCAGGCCATGAACATCTCCGTCGAACAGCTCGTCATCGAAGAAGGCGTCTCCGCCTTCTAACGATCGCCATGTGTCCGCTGTCGTTGCCTGTTCTTTTCCAATCCGGCAAAAACGATCGGGTGCCCCATCCTTTGCGGCCTCATCGCAAAGGGTGGGAATACGTAGTCTCAATCCGCCAGCTCTCGCCGTTGTTGTTGTTCTTGCAGTTGTCGCGTCTAGCTCCGCCAATGCAGCGTAACCGGTCCCGTCAGCGGATGCTCCCCCGTCCCCTTCAGCCGCGCCTGCTTCAACGCGAAGTACCACTTGGCCGGCTTGTCCGCGTCGTCGATCAGCATCAGCGCGGGGCCGAAGCGCAGCCCGGCGGCCTGCTCCACCATCGTCTCCTGGTCCTGCCGCACGAAGATGCCGCCGAAGAACTTGAGCACCGGCG
>Ga0070658_10000956_pt1 | contig 24688 bp, 14 predicted proteins | sample KBSC13metaG_FD_64664 | JGI IMG/M metagenome (GOLD analysis project Ga0070658, IMG submission 64664) | Corn rhizosphere microbial communities from Kellogg Biological Station, Michigan, USA - KBS C1-3 metaG | ecosystem: Host-associated > Plants > Roots > Rhizosphere > Soil ...
GTGTAATGGCTGAGCGTTTTGACCGAAGGGTGGCGGAGCACATACGATGGCAGGTCGATCGCTAGGAGTTGAGGAATGGCGAGCATGCGCTGGAGATCCCCGTCGTCAATTTGGGGCGCGGGCGCCATGAAGAGCGGAATCGAGGCGGCCGGCTCTTTCCATTTGGCGACAGCCGGGATCGCGCCGCTATCCGCGCAGTGGACTTCGAGACGCAGGAGCCAGCCCTCGTTGAAGGCCTGTCCGACCCAAGGGGTTTTGCCGAGACGCTTGGTGGTAATGGTGGCCCGGCTCGAACTCGATTCGCCAACCGTCAGACGATAGATGCCACGGTCGTTGTGACTCGAAATATTCGAGGGCATGTCCCACCAAACCGGGCGGCAACTGCGCCATGCGGCATACTCCCTGTCCCACGCCGATTTCCATCTCTCGTCGCCCGAGCGGATCTGGGCCATGGCGCAGCTCGCGCGAATGAATTCCGCCCGGTCGGCCTGGCCGTTGGCCGCGAGCCAATCCGCGTAGGCGAGGCGGGGAGCGTCGTCTTCCGGATTTTCGTGGATGGCGAGGAGCCGCTCCCGTTCTTCGAAATTGGAACCGAGATTGGCGTAGAGCGGATTTGTTCCGAGGGATGCGCTCATGGCGGGTTGGGAAGGGGGAGTGACGATCGGGTCGAGTCACCCGTTCCTATCGAATCCACAGACCAAGGCAACGGGATTTGCGCTTTCAAACACTACATGATGACAGACGAGTCATAACTTCAGATTCTCTTAAGAAGCTCGAGCCGGTAAGGGTCTTCATTGCACATGAAGCTCCCCCGCATCCTCCCCGGTGCGTTGATTCTCTGCCTGCTGGCCGCCTCGCGTCTTTCCGCGCAAGAGGTAAAGACTGTGCTGGATTTTGAGAGCGACGCGGATCTCAAGATTTTCGAGATCAAGAAGAAGACGGCCGTCATCTCCGACGCCCACGCCACCCATGGCAGCCATAGCCTGAAGATTGCCGCCGATGAATACCTGAGCAGCTATCGGTTGCCGCGCGATTGGTCGGCCTTCGATGCGCTGGAACTCGATGTCTTCGTCGAGGGTGACTCGCCCGTCTCCGGGTCGCTGTTGATCGCGGATGCGATCTGGGACAACTCCGGCAAGTCGTATTGGAATCGCCACAATTCTTCATTCAACCTGCGGCCGGGCCCGAACACCGTGACCATCCCCGTCGGTGGCCTGTATCGCGGCGAGGCCGGGAGCCGGAATAACGACATCAAGACGAACATCGATCCGAAACAGATCACCCGGGTCGACATCGGATTCAGCACCAAGGACAAGCAGCCCGCGTCGCTCTATCTCGACAACCTGCGTTTTACCAAGGAATCACGCCCGGCGGGCATTCTCGCTTTCGATCTCGGCCCCGCCAGCCAGACTGTGGCTCCCGGTTTCACGGCGATCGATCCCGGCACGGTGTACGGCAAGAATGGCCACACTGCGGGTCTCGCTGCGGCCGGCGGGGATGGCCAGGCGCGCGCCGATACTTTTCCGACCAGCCTGTACTGCGACTACATCGCCATGGACGGTTCCACGTTCGTCGTCGACGTGCCGGAAAAAGCCGGGAAGTATCACGGCTGGGTTGTTTACGACGATCTCGGGTACTGGGGTGGGGAAGAGGCGCAGTATCATCAGCGGTCCATCCTCGCGAATAACGCGACTGTCTTCAGCGAGGATCGCGGCGCCGCCGGACCGTCGGACTATCTCTACCATTTCGAGAAGATCGAGCCTCGCCCCGGCGACAGCTTGTGGGAGCTCTACATGAAGCATCTCTTCCAGCCGCGCCGGTTTGACTGCGATGTGGACAACGGGAAAATCCGGCTGCGATTCGCCGCGGATACCGGTGGTTCCTGCAAAGTCGCCAGCATCATCCTGTATCCGGACTCGATCAAGGCCGAGGCCGCGAAATGGGTCGAGCAGGTCGAGGCCCGCAATCGCGCGGAGTTCGAAGCCCGGGCCGTGTTCCTCGGCCCAAAAGCGCAGAAGCTCGATGTCCCGGCGGAGGCGCAGGCCCGTGGTTACTGGCTCGGTTTCCCCGAACTCGAGAAGGACATTTCGTTCACCGACGCGCCCGGCGCACCGGCCGCCGCGCCGGCGCCGCGCTATGCCGCCCGTGGCCAGCGCATTTCATTCACCTTCGCGGTCCGCCCGCTCAAAGATTTTCCGGCGCCGGTCCAGCTCGCGGCGGGGCCGTTGGCGCCGGCGGGCGCGGCCAGCGCGCCACCACGCGCGTCCATTCCCGCGAATGAAATCGACCTGCGCTACATGCGCCACGGCACGCATCGCTCGGCCACGGACATCGCCTACACCATCGCCCCGGACACGCTGCGTCCGGTAGCCGGCTCAGACCTCAAGCTGACGAAGGATTTGACCCGGCAATTCTGGGTGACCGTCCACATCCCGGAGAACGCCGCGCCTGGCGCCTACACCGCGCCCGTGGCGCTCACGGCCGGCGATCTCAAAATCATGGTTCCCGTCACGGTCCAGGTGCTGCCATTTACCCTCGACGAACCCGATTTCACCATGGGCTTTTTCGGCACCGGCGTGCCTGCTCCGGTCCTCGACGCCCGGGGCGATGACGCCTGGAAGGAGCTCTTCACCGTGCTTCGGCAGGCCGGCATGAATTCCTTCTCCGGCGGGCCGAACATCCGTTTCACCGGCCTGGACACGACCGGCAAGCCGCTGCTCGATTTCACGGCGATCGACCATTTCATGAAGCTGTGTCGCGAGGCCGGTTTTTCCAAGGAACTGAACGGCTATGGCGGACCCGGTCTCGTGACGGGATTGCACGAATCGCATTCCGTAGGCGAAACCGGTCATGCCTGGGAAAAGAAGACGGGAAAGCCGTTCGGCGAGATCCTGAAGATTGTGTGGTCCGCCGTGCGCGATCACGCGCAGGCCAACAACTGGCTGCCGGTCGCGATCAGCATGATCGACGAGCCTCGCGTGCTCGACCAGGCGCGTGGGAATCTCGAACTCTTGAAGCTCTACCGCGAGAATGCCCCGTGGGTGAATGTGGGCGGCTCCTATTCCGTGGATTGGAAAAAGAACGATCCATTTGAAACGGCGGTGCAGGAGCTCTTCAAGACGGCGAAATGGTCGAGCCTGAACCTGCACAGCCAGGCCGATCTCGACAAAGCGAAGGAGTTCGGGAACGAGGTACAAATCTACAATCAAGCCACGACCCGCTACAGCTTCGGCGCCTATCAATGGGCCGAGATGCAGAAGGGAGTCCGGTCCAGAATGCAGTGGCACCTGCTCGCGTTGCACGGCTACCAGTTCTTCGATCTCGACGGTCGCGAGCCGGACACCGCGATGATCAACTGGACCAGCCAGGGCATCGTCCCGCATCCCGCGCTCCACCGCTGCCGCGAAGGCGCCGACGATCTACGCTACGCCGTGACCCTCTGGAACCTCGCGCAGAAAAACAAGAACGCGCCCGCGGCGCAGGACGCTCTCGCCTGGCTCGGCCAGGTGAGCCAGCAAATCCCGCTCAATGCGCGGGCCCGGCCCGAGGGGTTCATGGACGACGAGACGTTCCGCGGGACGTGCATCGCGAAGATTATGAAACTGCTCCCGGCGCGGTAGCAAAGTCGCGTCACGAATTCAAGAAGCTGCGATCCTTTCGTGTTTTCCGATTTGTTCGCCCTGGCAAAACCAATCTCGAGGCATACTACATCGGCGCGAAGCTGGGGATGCATTGGCAATGCGGAGTAAGAAGTCGCACCCCAATTCTTTGCATACGACTGGCCGGCGATCGAAACCTTCCGGTCCGGCTGGTGTTGCGGTCACTCGTGTAGCATTCTCGGTTTGCCATCGCCCGAAACAAATGAACTCGTCCCGAGCCTGCTCCTGTTTGTGTTTTTTCCTGGCACTCTGCGCGACGTTTTTTACGCTGCCGCTGTTGGCCGACGACTGGCCCGAGTGGCGCGGGCAGGGGCGACGTGGAGTTTGGAACGAGACAGGCATCCTGGAGAAGTTTCCGGAGACGGGCTTAAAGGTTGAATGGCGTGCGCCGGTTCACGCGGGCTACAGCGGCCCCTCGGTCGCGGGTGGCCGCGTCTTCATCAGCGACTTTGCGCCAGGCAGTGGAGGCAATGCCCGGCACGGGATCGAGCGGGCGCTTTGCCTGGATGAGAAGACCGGCAAGATTCTCTGGGCGCGCGAGTGGGACGCCGACTACACGGGCATCGCCTACGAGGTCGGACCGCGCGCCACGCCTACGGTGGAAGGGGACCGCGTCTATGTGCTCGGGGCGCGCGGGCTTCTTTATTGTCTGAATGCCGGAAATGGCGAGGTGGTGTGGAAGAAGGATTTCGTCGCCGACTACGGCCTGGTCCCGCCGCACTGGGGTACCTCGAGCGCGCCGCTCGTCGACGGAAAACTGGTGATCTGTCTCGCTGGCGCGGGAGGGCAGGGAGCCACTGTCGTGGCCTTCGACAAAGCCACGGGTGTTGAGGTCTGGCGGGCCATCCGCACAGACTCCGAACCGGGTTACGGACAGCCGATCATCGTCGAGGCCGGCGGCGTGCGGCAATTGATCGTCTGGCATCCCACGGCCGTCTATGCGCTGGATCCGGCCAATGGGGTGATCCACTGGCAGGAACCGTTTCAGATTCAAGCCGGGCTCACCGTCGCAACGCCGGTCATCAGCGGCCGCCACCTGCTCGTGTCCGCATTTTACAATGGCTCGCTCATGCTCGATCTCGACGCTTCGAAGCCCGCGGCGCGGGTCCTCTGGCGCGGAAACAGTCATAGCGAGATCAACACGGACGGCCTGCATTCCCTCATCTGCACGCCCGTGATCCGCGAGGGATCCATTTTCGGCATTTGCAGCTACGGCCAGTTTCGTTGCCTGAATGAAGCGACCGGCGAACGCGTGTGGGAGACGCCCGATGTGACCCGCGAAAAGGCCCGCTGGGCCACGGGCTTCATCGTCCAGAATGGCGCGCGGTCATTTATCAATAACGACCGGGGCGAGTTGATCATCGCGGATTTGAAAGCGGATGGGTATCACGAGATCAGCCGCACCTCGTTGCTCAAGCCGACCACGGGCCGCGGCGGTCGCCGGGAGTTGAATGCCGTCAACTGGGTGCATCCCGCCTACGCCGATCGCCATCTCTTCACGCGAAATGATGAAGAGATCATCAGCGTGTCGCTGGAAGCTTCAAAGTAGAAGCGGCATCCTGCCGCTTTTCGTCCCAGGGCAAAGAGGCTGGAAGCCTCTTCTACTTTTCCGAAGCGCGGCGCCGGCGTGGATGCGCGCAGAAAGAATTGATCTCCATGAAACGCGGACGACAATAAGCGTACGAATCAAATTCCATGGTGAGCCAAAAGTTTCCGCCAGATTTGCTCTACCTCGTTCGCGAGTCGATCGAGGACCAGGGGTTTTGTGTGTTTGGAATGGAGGAGATGAATCGCTTGTTTTCCGCGGTGAAAGGCGGCCAGGCGGCGAAGAGAGAAGCGCTGGAGGAATTTGCGCTGCTCACCGGGGCCCGAATGGACACGACGCCGAACCTGAATGCCGCACGCTTTATGACTCCAAATCCCAACGACGGCGTGAAACTGATCCTGCACAGCCCCGCTTTTCCCGATACGACCATGGACCTGGGCGAGATCGAGCCCGGGCTCTTTGCCTACACTTGTCCAAAATCCGGCGGAGTCTGGATTCCGTTTCAATCGTACCTCGATTGGAAGGAGCATCACCGCCACGACGAGACAAAGCTGCCGCCCGTCTCCGTGCCGGAACTGGCGGACGACTCACAGCAGCGAGCACTCATTTGCCCGGAGACCGGCCGACTGCTCATTCGCTACCGGGTCGGCCACGGCTTGAAATTCCATGTCGATGTGAGTCCGGAGAGCGGGGGGATCTGGCTCGACCGCGGGGAATGGGACGCGCTGAAGAGCAAGGGTCTGCACCTCGAACTCAACATGATTTTTACCGCGTCATACCAGCGGCAGCTTCGCGCCGAGGAGCACGAGAAAATGCTCAGCGACATGTTTCGTGAAAGGATCGGCGCCGCGGATTTCGAGAAGGTGGCGGCCTTCAAGGAATGGCTGGTAGCGCATCCGAACAAGAGGGCCATTCGAAGTTACCTGTTCTTCAATTTACCGGACGAGCTTGATGAGTCGTGAGCACAGACGGCGTTAGGATTTGTGCTTTAAATTCCAGCAAGCCCGCGCCTTCGCCGCCTTCCAAAAGCGCCACAGCAGCGGCGCACTACAAGAACGTAAGCGTTCGCGGGGCGCTATTCTATTGCGCCCGTTACCCGCATATTCGGGATTCTCCCTTCCTCCGATTGGGCGCGATGCCGGTGCCCAAGCCTACCAGCTATCGGTCCGGAACGGCGTCGCGGGGAGGTGATCCTCGTTGAACAGATTCGCCCAGGGAAACGAACCGCTCCACGCGTAGCGCACGGCTTCGGGTTTCTCCACGTCCTTGCTGGAAACCACCACGGTCTGGCCGTCGATCACGGCATCGGCCCAGACGAATTTTTTGTCCGCGCCCGCAATCATGAAGCCTTGCAATTGGTCACCATTCTTAAAGGCCAGGCCTTTGCCCACGTGAGTGAATTTCACCCGTACCTTGTTGCCGTCCACGGTATGTGACGCGTAGATCGGGCCACAGAATTCCGCCTTGGCGCCATAGACGGTGCTCATTGCGACCTTCGCGGCGCGGGCGCCGTAGCCGGATTTGTTCGTCGGATGAATCCCCGATCCCAGGTCGGTGCTCGTGACCATGTAGGTCTTGGGATACTGCATGAAAGTCGCAAAGTACGGCTGCGAATAACTCGGGTTCGGAGGATTCGGAATGGTCTTGGGCAGCGGGGCGAACTTGTCGCCCTTGTCGCTCATCGGATCGGTGTAATCCCACGCGCAGCCGCCGCCGCTCGGCTTCTGCACATAGAGGAACGGGAATTCGCCCTGGCCCCACGCATTGCGCCAGCCTTTGATGAGCGCGCCCATGACTTCGTATTGCGGCACGCCGGTCAGCGCCGTGCCACTCTCGCCCTGGTCCCACAGCACGCCTTTGATGCCGTAACCGACGTAGGGACGGACGAACGCTTCGAAGAGGTTCCCGATCTTGGCGCCGTTGGTCTCACCGGCTTTGCCCGGCAATTGCGGAGGGCGAGGCGCCGGCGGTGGGGTCTTGCCTTCGGCCTTGGCCGCGGCCTCGACCGGCTTGTAGGCGGCGAGGTCCGCGTCGTATTTCGCCTTGGCCTCCTGGTATTTGGCCATGGCTTCGTCGTAGTTGTAGGTCGCGGCAAATTTCTTCGCGGCCTCCGCGCAGGCGGCGTCGGCGCGGTACATATCCTCGCTGAGCCAGTAGCCCGAGGGCGTGCCGCCCACGGCGCCGACCATCAAGCCGACCGGCACATCGAGTTCTTTTTGCAAAGGCACCCCAAAGGAAAAGAGCAGCGCGCTGAATCCTGGATTGTTGGCCGGGGTGGCTTCCTGCCAGACGTCGCCCGCGCCTTTCTTCAGCAGGCGCAGCTTGGGATAGGTGGCCTCGGCATTTTTCGCGAGGACGGGATCGTTGGCGCTGTAGTTGGTCACCACCATGTCCATGTTCGATTGGCCGGAGCCGACCCACACATCGCCGACCAGCACATCCTCGATCTTCTTGTCGCCGATGGTCAGGGTGTCCGGGCCGCCCGCTTTCAGCGGATCCAGTTTCACCGACCACTTGCCATCCTTGCCCGCCACGGCGGTCTTGGTCTGGTTCCGGAACGCCACGGTGACTTTCTCATCGGGACTGGCCGTGCCGTAAATCGGAACGGCCATGTCGCGCTGGAGGACCATGTGCGTGGTGAAGACCTTGGGGAGCTTGATCTCGGCTTGCAGCGGGCTGGCGGCCCAGGTGACGGCGAGGATGAAAGGGAGGGAGGCGTGGCGGAGGTTCATGGGAAGGGCACAGACTTTGGGAATCTTCCCGCGACTTCGCGAGCGGAAATTCACGGGTGGAAAATTTGGTGGAATGGACCTAAGAAAATGAAACAGGAGGCGGGGTAACGGAGAGTGGCGCTGTCGGTCGGATCCCCGCGGAAGACGACACGCCTCCCTCCGTTTCCTCTGCTCCCTCCTGTTCAAGTTGTCAGGGCGCCGCGGGCTCGCAGGTATCAGTGCGATGCAGCATGCCGCGGAGGATCACCGCGCCCAGGACGAGGGCGCCCCCGAGAAGGCTCCAGGGGCCGGGCCTTTCCCCGTGGGCAAGCGCGACCCACAGCGGGTTGAGAATCGGCTCGAGCATGGGGATGAGAACCGCCTCCAGGGCGGTGACCCGCCGGATGGCGATGCTGTAGAGGATGTAAGGGATGCCGAGTTGCACCACGCCCAGGATGGCCAGCACGCCGGCCTGGCTGGCGGGCAGGGGATGGCCGATCGCGAAGGGGAGACCGATGGCGGCAGTGAGCAAATTCCCAAGCAGCAGGGCGCTGCCGGGCGAGACGTCGCGCTCCATGCGCAGGAGCACGACCATGGTTCCAAAGCCCAGGCCGCTCCCGAGGGCGAAGAGGATGCCGGAAAGTCCGCGCGGGCTGAACTGATCTCCAAAGAACAGCGCGATGCCGGCCAGGGCGAGCGCGATGCACATCCAATCCAGCCTCCGGATGCGTTCCCCGAGCAGCCACGGGCTGAGCAGGGCGACATAGATGGGGCCGGTGTATTGGAGGAAGATGGAGTTGGCGGCCGTGGTGCGATCGTTGGCGATGACAAAAAAGGTGACGGTTGCCGCATAGGCAATGGCCGCGCCGATCTGGCCGGGACGCCACGCAAACTGCGGCCGCCCGAGCCACATCCACAGGATCACACTCGCAATCGCACTGCGGCCGCCCGCTTTCGCCATCGAGGGCCAGTCGATGCTCTTGATCAAGACCCCGCCGAGGCTCCACAGCGTCGCCGTGGTGAGGAGCAGCAGGATGGCGGAGCGATGCGGGAGGGGAGGGCTGGCGCGGGGCATGGAGCGGGGAGCGGGCGATCATGCCAGCCGCGCGCGGAATTGCTTGTCTGAAAACGAAGGATCCAAAGGTGAAATGCGGGTGGCGCGCAGTTCGAAGGTGTGGTTCGGAGCGGCGGGCAACCCAAGGAGCGGTGGTTGGAAAACCGCCGCTCCTTGGGCTCCTCGCCGCGCCGGGTCGCAACTCCGAACCACGTTACCCGCAAAAAGCTGCGTTCAGGTAGGCTGGCTCTCGTTGGGCCCGCCTGCAGCCGGATATCCGCGGCTCGAACCGGTCACGTCGGGACTCACCCAAAAGGCGTACAGACTTCCATGGCGCAGAGTGAAGCGGAAGCGAACGGCCCGGCCGGCCAGAGCGGAAAGATCATCTGAAGCCGTCCACCTGACGGCATGTTTCGTCGCATCGGCCGCGACCGGGACGCAGGCGGCGCGGGTGAATGGCGCCATCGGCTCGCCCCGCTCGTCGATCACCTCGGCGCGCAATTCGCCCTCGGGCGCATCGACATTTACGAAGAGGTGCTTGCCGGTGAACGTGACCGGACGCGTGGTCAGCATTTCCTCCCTGTCTCCGGCATCGAGCGAAACGAAGCCGTCGCGTCGCAGTGTGGCCAGGCCCGTCGACCCGCCGGCCTCGCGACTGCCGGGGCTGCCCCTTCGGCCGCTGCAGTAGAAATAGAGGCGGTCGCCGACCACCAGGCACCCGCCGCCCGCCGATTGCACATTGCCCCAGTTCCAATCGCCGCGGGTCTCGGACATCGGCAGAAACGGCGTGCGATCCGGGCGGGCGAAGTGAAACCCATCGCGGCTGAAGCCGAGGCAGACATCATTCAATTCCGGCCGGCCGGTCTCCTCCGGCGCCGCGCCGCGCCAGATCGTGAACAGGCCCAGCATGACGCTCTCATAGGCGACCGCATCGAGGTTCGTGAGTTGCGGATGGAACTGCGTGTCTTCGCGGGCCGGATCGAGCGTATCCGCGCCCACCCACCAGCGCCGGTCCTTCTCATCCCACGCGGCATCGCGAATGGCGTCCTTGCATTCCAAGTAGCGACGGCAGCGGCCGACCTGGAGCGTGGAGTCCTTGCGGATTCCGTAGACCCAGCGTTTGCGGAACGGATTCCGAAAGACGGTGGAGCGGGGATAAATGTTGCCGCTCCGCGCTATCACATCGCTCCAGTGAATGCCGTCCGGCGAGACGTGGATTTGGAAAAACCAATTGGCGGACTTGCCATCCGCGGCTTCGCGATGGGCGCGGAAGAGTTTGTAGCGTCGCGCCGGGTCGGATTCCTCGTGGTCGAGCCAGACGATCGCCGAGTCGCGGTCGCCGGCGGAGACGATGTTCGTGCCGGCCTGCACGTCGAGCTTTGGCTTTTCCCACGTGATCCCGTTCTGGGAAACGGCATGGCAGGTGCACGCACGGTTTCCACCCAGGTACCACATCTTGAAGAGCCGATCGTGGGGGTCGTACCACACGCCGTCGCTGAAGACCGAGGCCATCGGAAAATCGCCCTGGCGTTCCCAGTCCCGGTCCGGACGGATCACGGGGCCGGCCGGATGATATTCCGCGCGATGCCAGGTGCGCTGGAGCGTCGTGCTCTCGATGAGGAAATCGTCCACGAATAATTGGCGGCCCACATCGATCGGGATCGTGGCCGGCGGAGTCGTGAGATAGGGAGGAGTGCTTGGGAGATGAAGCGTCGCATTGCTGCCGATAGGCGGCCAGACGCGTGGCAGGCGGATGCCGTTGTAGAGCAGTTCGCCTTCCTCCGTCGCGGCGGTGGTGGCGGCGTACGCGCCGGGCCGGGACGTCATGGCTGCGATGCCGGCGAGATTGATCAGGCAAAATTTGCGACGGTTCATCTGGGGGTGCCCTACGTAGCCGCGAATTCATTCGCGGAACCGAGGCAGCAAAGTGCGGGTTAGATTTCGAGCAGGCGTCTCCCCGGAGGTCAACATCGTGCATGCTTCGGAGCGTGAGTTTGGCGAATAAATTGCCGTCCCTTCCGCTCCGCCCTGTGGGCTGCCTTCGGCAGGCATCTGGCTCCGCTCAGTTCACGGCTACGTACGGACGCGTGCTCCGCGCGGTTGGTGGATTCACGTCGGGGGCAACGTGAGGCTTGGGACAGCGGCGGCACGCTCACGATAGGTGGCGGGTCTGACGACTGGGCCTTGCTCTGGCTATGCTGGTCAGCCCCGCCGGCCCGTGACAGCGGCGTCGCCCTCACGGACGTGCTTGAGATCCGCGACGAGGATGAAAGTCACGATGACGAGCAACCCCCAGGAACTGATCTTCCCCGTGGAGACGGATGCCCATGCGCCCTGCTGGTTGGGATAGACCCAGGCTCCGAAAAAAGTCGCCATGTTTTCCGCGACCCAGACGAAGAATCCGATGAGCCCGAAGCTCACGACGAGCGGCATCGAGCGCTCCCGATCGATCACCGTGAAATGCACCCGGGTGCGCACGAACAGAACGACCACCGCCCCGGCCAACCACCACCGGAAGTCACCGATCCAATGATGCGTGAAGAAGTTGGCGTAGATCGCCGCGCTGAGGATGAGGCTGAGCGTCTGCGACGGATAGCCGGTGAGGTGCAGCTTCATGATGCGCCACGACTGGCACATGTAGCTGGCGACCGCCGCATACATAAAGCCGCTGTAGAGCGGGACCGCGCCGATCTTTGTGAAGGCGGCTTCGGGATAGCTCCACGACCCAATATGTGGCTGCGTCTTGAACCATTCCAGGCCGAGCCCCAGCAGATGAAACACGGTCAGAACCGCGGCCTCGGCGAGGGTCTCAATGCGCAGAGCGAGGAGCAGAAACTGGATCGCGAGCGCGGCCAGCAGGATGAAATCGTAGCGAGCCAGCGACCCGATATGCACATGCTTCGAGATCAGGAGGACAAAGAAGAAAGAACCCGCGAAGATGCACGAACGTGCTTGTTTCCAGCCGAAGACGAGGAATTCGCGAATGGGGCCGGCGTTGACGACGGGAAGGTTTTCGGAGCCGGCATGCACGGGGGTAGTGCGACAAAGTTAAGTTTGCCGGGCAAGAGTAATTTCCGCGTCGTGAGGACGGTAGGAGCACGCGCTCCCAGTGCGTCATTCTGAGCGAAGCGAAGAACCTCTGATCACTTCCGGCTTCTGACGCCACGTTGGTGAGTAAAGGCAGAGATCACAGGTTCTTCGCTTCGTTCAGAATGACGGGGAGGAGGAGCGCGCGAGAATGGCAAATGCGCGCTCTGCTCAACGGAAGCACCAAGCGGATTTTGTTTCGGATTTGGATTTGGATATCCGATTTTGTCCCCTCCATGCCCAGCGCCCCGATCACAGCCCCGCGCCCGTCGCCGATCGACACCATCCTCGAATGGTGCCGCGCCTCGGCGACGACACCGCGACAGTACTGGCTGACGCGGTTCGTCCTGCTGAGGTTGCTCGGTTTCCTCTACTTCATGGCCTTCCTGGCCGCGGTCTGTCAGCTCGTGCCGCTCATTGGGCACAATGGATTATTGCCTGTGGACACCTATCTGGGCCTGGACGCCAGGCCTTTCGCAGAGCGAGTCGATGGGTTTATCCAAGTCCCCACCTTGTTCTGGATGGGTTGTTCGGACGGAGCGCTGCTGGCCGTGGCCTGGATCGGTCTCTTGCTCTCATTGGTGGTGCTGTTCGGCTACGCCAATTCGCTGATCATGCTGGCGCTGTGGATTCTCTACACATCGATCGTGAACGTCGGCCAGATCTGGTACGGCTTCGGTTGGGAGATGCAACTGCTGGAGACCGGCATGCTCGCGGTCTTCCTGTGCCCGCTCCTGGACGGGCGGCCCTTTCCGCGCCGCGCACCGCCGGTGGCCGTGATCTGGCTCTACCGCTGGCTCATCTTCCGGATCATGCTCGGCGCAGGCTTGATCAAGCTGCGTGGGGACGCCTGCTGGCGCGACCTGACCTGCCTCTACTACCATTACGAGACGCAGCCGATTCCCAATCCGCTCAGTTGGTGGCTGCATTTTCGTCCGCATTGGTTTCAACAGGTGGGCGTTTTTTGGAACCATTGCATCGAGTTGCTCGTGCCGTGGTTTGGATTCGGGCCGCGGCCGGTCCGCCACGTTGCGGGAGTCCTGCTTGTCACGTTTCAAATGTTCCTCATTGCCAGTGGGAACCTCTCCTTCCTCAACTGGTTGACGATCGTGCCCTGCCTCGCTTGTTTAGATGACAGCTTCTGGGTGCGTGTGCTCCCACGCTGGTTCGGCGAGCGTGCGCGCCGTGCCGAAGCGGAGGCGCTGCCGTCCACGGCCCGGGATTTTACCGTGATTTGCTACGTCCTCATCGTGGCGATCCTGAGCGTCGCGCCGGTTTGGAATCTCTGCATGCCCGACCAGGCAATGAACAGATCGTTCGAACCGTTCCGCCTCGTGAATACCTACGGCGCCTTTGGGTCGGTGGGCCGCGAGCGCTACGAGATCATCTTCGAGGGGACGCAGAGTTCGGTGCTCGAAGCGGCCAATTGGCGCGAATACGAGTTTCCCGCCAAACCGGGCGACCCCCGCCGCCGCCCGCCCTTCATCGCGCCGTATCAGCCGCGCCTCGACTGGGAGATCTGGTTCGCGGCCATGGCCACTTACAATGAACATCCATGGACCGTGCATCTCGTATGGAAGCTTCTGCACAATGATCCCGGTGCGCTTAGCCTGCTGGCCAACAATCCATTCCCGGATGGGCCGCCGCACTACATCCGCGCGGAGCTTTACCGCTACCGGTTCACGCCTCCCGGCGAAAACGATGGCTCGTGGTGGAAGCGCGAGCGGGTGGGTTCGTGGATGCCGCCGCTCAGCGCCGACCAACCCGATTTGCGACGCTTCCTGGAGGTTCACCGATGGCTGCCGAGTGCGGTTGCGCAGTGACGGAGGGGGAAGCGTAGAAGCGGGTGTCCCGCCGCTTGTCGTCCGCGGAAAAAGCGGCAGGATGCCGCTTCTACTTTTTCTACGCTCTCTGCTTTTCACTAAATGTTGAACGATCCGGCCGATCGCGGTCCGCTCATTGAAGAAGAACCAGCGAGTCCCCAATACGAATGGGACAAGCGGCATTTTGCCTTTGTCACCTTATGGAGCGGAAACGAGACCGGCCTGCGCGTCCTAGAGTGGCTGGCCACGGCGGATGTTCCCCCCAACTCGGTGCTCTACTGGGTGGATAACTCCGATGGCCGAATGACGGGGCACCTTCGGCTGGAGTGGGAGCGCCGTCTTTCCCGCCGGTTCCTCAAACTGGTCTGGATCGATGGCGGTGGAAGCTATCGCGCGGCACCGGGCGAACATCTCCTCAAGGTGGGGCGTCACCTGCACGTGGCCGATCTCTACAATCTGGTTTTTCCCCGCATCTTCGAGGAGATCGTCGTTACGCTGGAGGATGATATTGTCCCTCCACCTGAGGGCGTGCGCACGCTCCTGCGCGTGCTGGTTGAATCGGGCCGCACGGGAATGGTTGCGGGCGTCTATCGCAATCGCGTCAGCCCCACGGACATTTGCGCGACGCTCAGCGAGCGTCTCTGGCGCGACGCTCCGCGCTACGATTCGTTGCCGGCGGAACCGTTTGAGGTCGGGATGTCCGGAGGCGGATTCGCCCTCATTCCGAACCGTGCTTTGCAACAAGCATTGCCACTCCGTTGCGCGACCGCCGGCCAGTATGTCTTGCTGGGCTGGGATGGAAATTTTGGGAAGGACCTGGCGGCCTTGGGGTTTCGCCGGATGGTGCATCCGGGCGTCCGGTGTGCACATTTATGCCGGGAGGTGGCGGACTACGAGGCCACGCTCGCACGGAGGGTGTGAGATGCCGCGGTGCCGCGGTTTTCTCGCAAAGCGGCGCGACGCCGCTTCTAATCTGCGGACGTCTGCCGATTCTCTCCTATGCCCAGTCATCCCGCCGATCACCCCAAGCATTTTGAAACGGACAGCATGAATATACCCAGCCGGTGGGACACGTGGCAGTTTGCATTCCTGACCTTGTGGTCCCGCCCGGAGACCGCGCTACCGGTGTTGGAGTGGCTCGCGACCGCGGAGATCCCGCCGAACTCCGTTCTCTACTGGCTGGACAATTCCGGAGGTTCGATGGCGGAGAAACTGCGCGCGGAATGGCAGCAAAGGCTCCGGCACCGCTTTCGCAAAGTCGTGTGGGTGGAGTGCGGAGAGCCGTTTCGGTCGAAATCGGGAGAGACCATCAAGGATCCCAGGCGCCATGTGCACGTTGCGCGCCTGTATAACCTGATATTTCCGCGCGTCATGGAAGAGGCAGTTGTCGTCCTGGAGGATGATATGGTGCCGCCGCTTGAGGGAGTGCGCTTGCTTTTGGACCGGATGCAAGATTCCGATCGCGTGGGCCTCGTCGCCGGTGTCTATCGCGATCGAGTCAATCCCGGCAAGATCTGTGCGGCGCTCGACAAGTCTCGTTGGGTGAATGCTCCGGACTACGATGCCCTACCAAAGGAACCGTTTGAGATTGGGATGACCGGAGGCGGTTTCACCCTGCTGCTCAATCGGGCGCTGCAACAAGTGCTGCCGGTCCACTGCAAGGCTTTTGCCGAAGGGCACACCCTTGGCTGGGATGGAAAGCTTTGCGTGGATCTCACGGCGCTGGGCTATCGGCTCCTGGCGCACCCGGGTGTCATGTGCGCGCATTTATGCCCCGAGATCGCGGCTTATGACGCGGGGTTGCGCAAGGACGCATAAAAATCTGAAACCTTCCTCTTGGTCGCATTTGCGTCTTTGCCGTATGACGATGGCCAATGGATGGTCCCGCACAAAAACCTGCGCCGCCGCGCTCGCTCCAGCAGCGGCTCGTGAATGAAGAATACGCCGCCGCATACCTGACGAGCAATGCACACTGGCACCGCAGCCATGCCGCGACGGGCAACTTTTTGGGAGGTGGAATGCTCTACTATGCATTCGCCTATGCCATCCGGGCGCGCATCTCGGTGTGCCTGGGCTCGGGCGGAGGCTTCGTGCCGCGCCTTCTCCGCCAGGCGCAACGGGACCTCCGCCTCTCCCGCAGCCATACATTTCTCGTGGATGCCAATCTCCAGGAGGCGGGCTGGGGATGTCCGAACTGGCTTTCGAAAGACAGCCTGTTCCGGAAGGAATTCCCGGACGTGACCATCCTGCTCAACACGACGGACGCCGCCTTCGAGAAATTCTTCGTTCCGAGGGGAATTCTCATCGATTACCTCCACATCGATGCCGACCACTCCTACGAAGCCTGCCTCGCGGACTTCGACCACTATTCGTCGATCATGGCGAAGAGTTTCGTGATTTCCATTCACGATACCGAAATGCCCACCGTCGCGCGGGTGGTGGAGGATTTGAGGAAACGCGACGGCTTGGAATTGATCGATCTTCCCGACCTGGGGCGCGGAGTGGCGTTCGTTCGTCCGCGCCTGCCGGCCGGGGCGGAGAAGCTCTACTGGCCGAGGTAGGGATTTTCTTACTGCACAAACCACCGCTGCTTGTTGTAGCTGACCAGCGTGAGCGTTCCCGGTGGGGGGCTCGTATAGAAGAGGGTGTCGAAATACCACACTCGCTTGGGCGGATCGTAGACGTTCGAGTTGCCCCACTTGCCCGTGAACTGCTGGCTCTTGAACAGCTCTATCATCGAACCGTAGTAGGTAAACGTGTTGCCGGTTCCCCAGGATTCCATCAGCCGCGGAAAATTCTCCGCACCGCCGCTGTAGCTGTTCGGGCCGGAGGCTGCTCCGCCGGATGGGACGATGCCGGAGACGATGGCCGTATTGATCGTCGTCGGCGTGGCGTCGCGGGTGCTCACGTCGTTGTAGGATCTGCTATCGAGCCAGGCGTTGGAGAGGACCATCACCGCATCGGCGACCACGGCGCACGGTTGCCGGGTATAACCGAAAGCGACGTTGCTCCCCGTGCCGTCGTTGTTCGTATTGGCGGGCGTTTCGTAGACGACTTTCCCTAGGGAATTGAGGGTTCGGCCGGTGTTGTAATCGCCCTGGATATAGATGGCATTTTCGCTCGCGATGGTCAGCCCACCAGTCGGCATTTTCGCGCCGTTCTTGAGCCGGATGGCGCGTTTCACAGTCGCGGAACCGCTGGTGTCAGAAACGTAGATGATTCCTTTGAACCCGGTGTTGACCAGTTCGCCGGTGCCGCCGACCGAAGTGGAGGTCAGCGCTTTTTGAATGACGCTCATGTCCATCGTGACCAGGCGGATTTCCGCATTTTCCCGGTTGTCCTGGATTTTGTCGTTCGTTTTCAGTGCGGCGGTGAAGACATTGTAGAGTGCCAGATCGGTGCCGGTGCTGCTGGAGGTGACGGTGGCGTCGTTGCCGTTCTTGATCGTGACGTTGTTTGCGGAGTCCACGAGGACCCGGACGTCCGACTGGTTGTAGTAGCGGGCGGCGGCGATCGGGTCGGGCTGGCCGGCGACGGGGCGCTCGATCAGTTCCCGGTAGCTGTCGTTGTTTGGATTCGTGTCCGTGGTGCTGAAAATCCGCGTGGAATCGAGGCCGAAAGGCTGCTTCGCCTGATCGCGTGCCGGTGGAAGATTTGACGGTTGGTGGGGCGCGGCCGGCGTTTCGCCGGTGTGCGATTTGTCGCCGGGAGCGAAGCCAACGTACCAGTCGTCGCTGTAGGTGACCTTGCTGGTGAAGCTGAGCGTGCTGTGAGCGGTGTAGAGGCTGCCATTTGTATGGACCGCGCCGGTAATGACGAACGGCGGGGAGGGATGAATCTCGAGCGGGTCCGCAAAAAAGAGGGCATAGCTCCACGGCGACTCGAGCTGCTTCTCAAAGACGCGCCGCAGTTTGACCGCGATCGGTTTGCCGGAAAGGGTCGGGAGTGTGATGTCGGCGGACGCCAGGTAATAGAAGCTGCCCGTCCCTAGGTTCATCCCATAGCTGGGAGGAGGAAGGGTAGTGTCGTTCGCCAGGGGCTTGAGCTGAGGATCGACGGCCTGCACCTTGTAATTCGCCACGGTATAAGGCGTGCCGTTCACAGGACTGGAGCCGCGGCTGGCGGTGAAGTTGGGGATCGAGGGGAAAAGCGACTGCGTCGGCAATGGAATGCCCGCGAAGTCGGCGGTGGGGCGCTGGATATTCGTCTGCTCACGGCAAATCTCCCGCCAGTGGGAGAATGTGTATTCCATCAAGCCATCGCCGATTCCCACCGCCTGTCGGAGGGCATTGCTCCGCGCCACGTTGCGGCTGACCGCGCAGGTGTAGGTGACCGAGCCAATGACGAGGCTCGAAAGAGTGGCGATAACCGTGAGCACCATGACCATGGCCGTAGCGGAGGTGTGCCTGCGGCGCGGACGGGATGGAAAAGCGCAGACCTTCTCAGCCCGGGCGCGGACTGAGGAGGCATGCGGATCACAAGCGAGACCCAAAGTAATTTCCATAACAACTATAAATAGAGCGCCATCTGCGCCGTTTCGGGGTGTCCTGAACGCGCAAATGGCCGTGGGGGGACTGCTCATGCCGTTCGGGGGAACTACCGAGGGTGGAATTACGCAGTCTGGATTTCCGCTGTCAGCCGACGGGCGAATCGCTCTAATGCACCGGCCTCCCATCGGTTCCCGATGAAAGCGCTCCGCCCCACTCTCTTTTCATGAAACCGTATCCCGTCTTTCTGCTCGCCGCCCTTTCGCTGGACGCGTCCGATTTCCCCACGCCCTACAATTCCGGCCCCCTGAACACCGGGCTCATGCCTGCGGCGGAGGCGGCGGCGCAGATGAAGGTGCCCGAGGGTTTCAAGGCGACGGTCTTCGCCTCTGAGCCGGACGTGCAAAACCCCATCGCCCTGTCGTGGGATGCCCAGGGCCGGCTCTGGATCGCCGAAAACTACACCTACGCGGAAGGCTCCGTGCGATACGATCTGAAGCTGCGGGATCGCATTCTGATGTTTGAGGACAAGAAGGGCGACGGGCATTTCACCAAGCGCACGGTGTTTAACGATGAGTTGCAAATGTTGACGAGCATCGAGGTGGGCGAGGGGGGAGTGTGGGCGCTGGCGCTCCCAAATCTGGTCTTCATCCCCGATCGCAATCATGACGGCGTGCCGGACGGCCCGCCCGAGGTGGTGCTCACCGGATTCGTCCCGCCGCCGGAGAATTATCACAATGTGGCCAATGGACTGCGCTTCGGTCCGGATGGCTGGCTCTACGGACGCTGCGGCGCATCGGGACCGGCGGATGTCGGCGTTCCCAATACGCCGCCGGAGCAGCGGATTCCGGTACGCGGCGGGATGTGGCGGTATCATCCCCAGCGGAAGGTTTTCGAGGCGATCACTTCCGGAAACACGAACCCGTGGGGTCATGATTGGAACGAGCACGGCGAACTGTTTTATGTGAATACGGTGAACGGGCACCTGTGGCACGCCGTCGCGGGCGATCATTTTGTCCGTCCCCACACCGTCGATCCGAATCCGCATGTTTATCAGATGATCGACATGATTGCGGACCATTGGCACTTCGATGTCGGCCGGGGCTGGCAAAACTCGCGCGGTGGTGCGGCTAACGATCTCGGCGGCGGCCACTCCCACATCGGCGCCATGGTCTATCTCGGCGACAACTGGCCCGAGGAATATCGTGGGCGCCTGCTCACCCTCAACCAGCATGGCAAGCGGGCCAACCAGGAACTCCTGGAGCGCACGGGTTCCGGCTACGTGAGCCATCGCGGGCCCGACACGCTCTTTGCCGCGGACCCGTGGTTCATCGGCCTTGATCTCAGCTACGGCCCGGACGGCGGGGTCTATGTGCTCGACTGGAGCGACACCGGCGAGTGCCACAATCACAACGGGGTGAATCGCACCAGCGGACGCGTCTACAAGGTTACCTACGGCGATCCCAAGCCCTCGACGGTTGGCGACGTGGCGAAGCTGGATGCCGGAGAATTGGTGAAGCTCCACGCGCACGCGAACGAATGGTTCTCCCGCCAGGCCCGCCTGGAACTCATCGCCCGGGCCAATGTCGGTCAGGATCTCAGCGCGGCGAAGCAACAGCTTCGCGCGCTCGTGGAAACCGCTTCCACCGGAACCACCAGCCTGCGCGCGCTGTGGACTCTCTATGCGGTCGGAGGGGTGGACGATGCCCTGCTGCGCAAGGAATTGCAGAGCCCGGATGAGCACACGCGCACCTGGGCGGTGCGCATGATCAGCGATGCCTGGCCGCTCGACACCCTGATGAGCAATCGTCCTCCGGAAGCCGTGAAGGCCGATGTGCAATCGTCGTTCGCGGCGTGGCAGGACGAATTCCTGCGCCTGGCGCGCGAGGACCATTCCGGCCTCGTGCGGCTCGCGCTGGCATCCGCATTGCAGCGGCTGCCCGTGGCGCAGCGCGGCCCGCTTGCGACCGCGCTCGTCGCCCACGCGGAGGATGCCGCCGATCACAATCTCCCGCTGTTGATTTGGTATGGGCTGATTCCCGTGGGCGAGTCCGATCCGGGCGCATTGGTGAAAGTGGCGGCGAGTTGCCAACTGCCGCAGACTGCCCAGTTCATTGCGCGCCGTCTGGCGGAAGACGCGGAGAAGAATCCACGGGCGTTCAGCGATCTGCTGGGCTCGCCCCGAGTCGGTGAGTCGGCGGCGTACACGACGGACCTTCTGGCGGGCATTGCCCAGGCCTTCATTGGCTGGCGCAAGGCGCCGAAGCCGGTTTCGTGGGATGCGCTCGTGGCGAAGTACGGCGAAACTCCGGATGAAAAGCTCCGGGCCAGCGTGCGGGAATTGAGCGTGGTCTTCGGCGACGGGCGCGCGCTCGACGAGGTGAAGCGCGTGGCGCTCGACAACGAGGCCGATCTCAATCAACGCAAGGCCGCCTTGCAAACCCTGATCGACAATCGCCCGCCCGATCTCCGGGCGATCTGCGAAAAGCTGCTCGGAGTTCGTTTCCTCAACCCAATTGCGGCGCGCGGCCTGACGACCTACGACGATCCGGCAATCGGCGCGAAACTGGTGGGCGCCTACAAAAACTTCCACCCATCCGAGCGCCCGCAATTGCTGGCCACGCTCGTCTCCCGTCCCACATTTGCCGCCGCGCTGCTGGATGCCGTAGGGGGCGGGAAGATCCCGCGGAGCGATATCACGCCGTTTCATGCGCGGCAGATCCAGAGCTTTCACGATGCGGCTCTCGACAAGAGGCTCACGGAGGTGTGGGGCGAAATACGCGAATCCAGCGCTGAGAAACTCCAGTTCATGGCCAGGCTGAAACAAGAAATGACGCCGGCCTTTCTCGCCCAGGGAGACAAGAGCGCCGGTCGCGCGCTCTTCACCGCGACTTGCGCCGTGTGCCACCGGCTCTACGGCGAAGGCGGCGAGGTGGGCCCGGACCTGACGGGTACCGGCCGCGCCAACGTCGATTACCTCATCGAAAACATCGCCGATCCCAGTGCCGCGGTGAGCGTGGATTTCCGCATGACCATCGTGAACATGAAAGACGGCCGGGTATTAAACGGCTTCATTACGACGAAGACGGACAAGACGCTGACGTTGCGCACCATGACGGAAAAGCTCACCCTCGAGAGGGCGGAAATCGCCAGCATGCAGGAGCTGACGCAGTCCATGATGCCGGAGGGATTGCTGCAGGTGTTGAGCGCGACCCAGGTGCGGGATCTTTTCTCCTACCTGATGTACTCGACCCAGGTGCCGCTGCCAGCGGCGCATTGAGACGGTGAACCCGAGCGCCAGCGCCGCAGAACAAACCTGTCATTCCCCGCTCCGCTCAGGATGACAGAGGAGCGCGACGGCGCTGGCGCTACGATCTATGCGCCATTTGTCGGCGGCGCTTTATCCGCGCAACGCCTTCTCCAAAAACCCGTAGGCCTGCTCCCGAATCTCATCCGGAAAATCATGCGGACAATCCGGATGCACGACGGTCAACCGGTCCGCCACGCCGTAGATCGAGAACACCTCGCGCGCGGCCGTCGTGATGCGGTCCACGCTCGCGGCCCGGAAGTTATCGTCTTTCAATGGCGCGCTGATGAAAACGCTGCGCGGGGCCAGTGCCGCGAGGACTTCATCGAAGTCGAATGGCGTCTCCGCGGCGCGACCCTTGTAGGCGGCGAGGCGCGGCATGTAGCGCGTGCTCGTCCAGCCGGTGATGTCGCCGCCCTTGTAATCCGCAAACGAATCCAGCCCGCAGCTCGAAACGACAGCCTTGATGCGTTCGTCAAACACGGCGGTATAGACGGAGTTGTGCCCGCCGAGCGAATGCCCGATGGCTCCGAATCCACCCGGCTTGACGAACGGCAACGCCGCCAGGAGATCGAGCCCACGCATGTTGTCCCAGATGGCTTTCATCGTGCCGCTGGCGTAGCCGAGAGCGTTGAGATCCGGCTGGTAGTCGGCGAGCAGGGGGTACGCGGGCGCGAGCGTCACATAGCCCCGCTGCGCCAGCTCCGCGGCGTATTGGCGATGCGCTTTTCCCCCGAGGCCCACGACGACCTTGCATCCATTGACGTTGTCCGTGGGGTGAAGGCAAAGGACCGCGGGAGCTGCCGCGGCCTTAGCGCCGAGAAGCGGCTTGGGAATGAGCAGATAAGCCGGCACGCGTGATTCGGGCTCGCTGGCGTAGGTGATCGCGCGCCGCACATATTCCCCGCAATCCACCTCCTCGATCGTCTGCACGTCGAGCGGACACCGCTTCTCCGCTCCGGGCATGGGTCCCATGATCTCCTGCATCGAGGCGAGAATGGTCAGCCGCCGGCTTTGCCATTCGGCGGGCGTCTTCACCGGCTGCCAATCGCCGTCGGCATTGCGAAACGTGAGCAGAGCGGCTCGACCGGTGCCCTCCGCCGCCAGGAGGGCGCGCCCCACGGCGAGAGAACTGAGGTAGAGAAAGGCCCGGCGATTCATTTTGGCGAGGACAGAAACGTGAGCAGATCCGCCATGTCCTGCGGAGTCAGCCCGGCTTCGATGCCTTCCGGCATGAGCGAGCGTGTGCTGCGTTCGACCTGGGCGACATCCACGCGGGCCAGGTTGCGCACGGTGCCGCCCGGCTGCTTTAGCGTCACCGCGCCGTCGGTCTCCGCGACGAGAATACCGGCGATCGTCTCTCCAGCCTTGGTCTCGACGGTGGCCATGGTGAACCCCGCCGTGATCTCGCGCGAGGGATCGAGGATGTTGCCGAGCAGCTTTTCGCGTCCTGCCGCGGCGGAGGCATCCAGATCGGGCCCGACGCCAGTGCCTTCGCCATGAAAACGATGGCAGATCGTGCAACGTGCCTGGAATGTCGCATGTCCCTTGGCCGAATCGCCCTGGAGGTCCAGCGCCGGGCGGAAGCTCGCGAGGACGCTTTCCCGGGAACCCGTGGCGCCGAACAAAGCGACGGCGCGCGCCTTGATGGCGGCATCCTTGTTTTCCCGCAGCGCGGCCATGTCCTCGGCGGAAAGGTCCCCGCGCGGCACGGCCCCGCTGGCCACGGCGGAAAGCAGCGCGGGGGTTTGCAGGGCGTGCGAACGCCAGAGCCGGAGCGCGGAAGATTTCACTTCCGCGGGGAGCTTGGGCCAGGCACGGGTCAGGATCGCGCCGAGCTGCGCGGGGTTCAGGCGTCGCAATGCTTCCAGTGCGGCCGTGGCGCGCGGGCTGTCGAGACCTCCGGCGAGGGCTTCGGCCACGAGGTTGACGGAACCAGGGGTGCCGATCACGCCGAGAAGGGCCAGGTCCTGGGGCGTGGGCTCCGCGGGCGGCCGGACACGGACGTCGATGGTGGCCATGATGCCGCGGAGCCGGCCCTCGGTGTCGGCGGCCTGCAAGGTCGATTTGGCCCGCGCGAGGCCGTCGGCGAGCGGACCCAGCCAGGCGGCCGGATCGGGGGCGGCGGCGGCCTGGGCCAGCACAGCGCCGACTTCCGCCGGACGATTGCGGCTCCCGATGATGCCCGCCAATTCCCGGGCAAACGCCGCGGAGGCCGGATCATGGGCGCACGCGGAGAAGAGATTTCCCGCGGCATCCCCGGTGGCGGCCAGCAACGCGGCCCGCATCCATGGGTTGGCGGAATCGCTCTTCGCGAGTTGCAACAGGGCCGTCGTCTTTTCTGGCGCGCTGAGCGGGGCCAGCGCCCAGGCGAGTTGGTAGCGCACCGCAGCGGAGACGTCGGCGGATAGATGGGTCAGGGCCGCGGTCAGCGGCGCGGGGATGGGGCGACGGTCATAAACATCCACCGTGCATTTGATCGCCTGTCCGCGGACAAGTTCATCGGCATCCGCCAGCGCGTGGGTGAGGGTGGTGTCGTCCAGCGCGCCGTATCCTTCCAGCACGCGCAGCGCGGTCATGCGGCCCAAGGGCGAAGGTGATTTTTCCGCCAGCGTCTGGAGCGCGGCTACGGCAGTCTGGTCCTGGCGCTGATGCAGCAAGCGTGCGGCGGTGTCGCGGTGCCAGCCGTTGGGATGGGCCAGCAGGGCGACAAGTTCCGCGCTGGATAAGGCGCCGAGCTTGGGCAGGGGACGGAGTTGCGCGCCTTCGGGGACGAAGCGCCACAGACGCCCGCGATCGTTCCCGGAGTTGAGATCGAGCTGTGATTTCAGCGGTTCGGGGAGCGACCACGGATGCTCGATGACCTCGCGCATCATGTCGGCCGTCCACAGGCAGCCATCCGGCGCATTGGCCAGGGCGACGGGACGGAACCAAATGTCGCTGCTGGCGGCGAATTCGCTGTGCTGCTCATCCGGGGCGCGCTCCGCCTTGAGCTGGATCTCCCCGCTCAGGAC
>Ga0070658_10000957_pt1 | contig 24684 bp, 25 predicted proteins | sample KBSC13metaG_FD_64664 | JGI IMG/M metagenome (GOLD analysis project Ga0070658, IMG submission 64664) | Corn rhizosphere microbial communities from Kellogg Biological Station, Michigan, USA - KBS C1-3 metaG | ecosystem: Host-associated > Plants > Roots > Rhizosphere > Soil ...
CCGTTCGAGCGCGTGCTGACTACCACGGTCAACGATATCGACCATATCGAGAGCACCTCGCTGCCGGGCATCGGCGTGGTGAAAATCTATTTCCAGCCGGGCGCGGACATCCGCACCGCGACCGCGCAGGTGACCTCGGTCAGCCAGACCGTGCTCAAGCAGCTGCCGCCGGGCGTCACCCCGCCCTTGATCCTGAACTACAACGCATCGACCGTGCCGATCCTGCAGCTCGCTCTGTCGGGCAAGGGCCTGTCCGAAGGGCAGATGTTCGACACCGCGATCAACCAGATCCGTCCGGGCCTGGTGACCGTGCCGGGTGCGGCGATTCCCTATCCGTCGGGCGGCCGTCAGCGGCAGATTCAGATCGACCTGGATCCGCAGGCTCTGCAGTCGAAGGGCCTGTCGGCGCAGGACGTGGGCAATGCGATCGCCGCGCAGAACCAGATCAACCCGGCCGGCTTCGTCAAGATCGGCGGCTTCCAATATGTGGTCGCGCTCAACAACGCGCCCAATTCGGTCGACGCGCTGAACGCGCTGCCGATCAAGCAGGTCAACGGCGCAACCGTCTATATGCGCGACGTGGCGCACGTGCGTGATGGTTCGGCGGTGCAGACCAACGTCGTGCATGTCGACGGTTCGCGCTCGGTCGTGATGACCGTGCTCAAGAATGGCGCGACCTCGACGCTGGCGATCGTGCAGGGGATCAAGGACGCGCTGCCCAAGATCCAGGAGACATTGCCCTCCACGCTCAAGATCGTGCCGCTGGGTGACCAGTCGATCTTCGTGCGCGCCGCGGTTTCGGGCGTGGTCAAGGAAGGTGCGATCGCCGCCGCGTTGACCAGCGCGATGATCCTGCTGTTCCTCGGATCGTGGCGCTCGACGGTGATCATTGCCATCTCGATCCCGCTTTCGATCCTGTCGGCGATCATCGCGCTCGCAGCGACGGGCAACACGCTCAATATCATGACGCTCGGCGGCCTGAGCCTCGCGGTCGGCATCCTGGTCGACGACGCGACCGTGACGATCGAGAACATCAACTGGCATCTGGAGCATGGGAAGGGCGTCAAGCAGTCGATCCTCGACGGCGCCGCGCAGATCGTGACCCCTGCGTTCGTGTCCTTGCTGTGCATCTGCATCGTGTTCGTGCCGATGTTCTTCCTGCCGGGCGTGGCGGGCTTCCTGTTCGTGCCGTTGGCGCTCGCGGTGGTGTTCGCGATGATCGCGTCCTTCATCCTGTCGCGCACCCTGGTGCCGACGATGGCGATGTATCTGCTCAAGCCGCACAAGGTGGGGGAGGACGAGCATGCCGCCGGCGCGCCCGACTCGACCAATCCGCTGATCCGGTTCCAGCGCGGGTTCGAGAAGAGGTTCGAGACGACGCGCGCCAATTATGGCGGGCTGCTCGAACGCGCGCTGCACGTGCCGAAGCCGTTCGTGATCGGCTTCCTCGTTTGCGTCGCGCTGTCGTTCCTGCTGGTGCCGTTCCTCGGCCAGAACTTCTTCCCGTCGGTCGATGCCGGCCAGATCGCCATGCATGTCCGCGCGCCGATCGGTTCACGGATCGAGGATACGTCGGCCGAGTTCGACCGGATCGAGCGCCGCATCCACCAGATCATTCCGCCGGACGAACTGGTCTCGGTGGTCGACAATATCGGTCTGCCGATCAGCTCGATCAACACGACCTATAACAATTCGGGTACTATCGGGCCGCAGGACGGCGATGTGCTGATCCAGCTGTCGAAGCACCACGCGCCGACCGACGATTATATCCGCAAGATGCGCGAGCAATTGCCGGGCGCTTTCCCGGGCACGACCTTCTCGTTCCTGCCTGCGGACATCACCAGCCAGATCCTCAATTTCGGCGCCCCGGCCCCGATCGACATCCAGATTGCCGGCAATAATAGCATCGCGAACGAGGCTTATGCGAAGGCGATCCTGGAGCGGATCCGCCGCATTCCAGGCGTGGCCGACGCGCGCATCCAGCAAAGCTCGCATTATCCGCAGCTCAATGTCGATGTGGACCGCAGCCGGATCGCGCAGGTCGGCCTGACCGAGCGCGACGTGACCAACAGCCTCGCGTCGAGCCTGGCGGGTACCGGCCAGACCGCGCCGGTTTATTATCTCAACCCGCAGAACGGCGTGTCCTATCCGGTGGTGGCGCAGACGCCCGAGCGCCAGGTCGCTTCGATCGACGATCTCGCCAACGTGCCCGTTACCGGTGCCACCGGCGCGCCGCAGGTACTTGGCGGGCTCGGCACGATCAGCCGCGGTACGTCGCCGGCGGTGGTCTCGCACTACAATATCCAGCCGGCGATCGACATTTATGCGACGCCCAACGGGCGTGATCTCGGCGCGGTTGCGGGTGACATCAACCATGTGCTGAAGCAGCTGAAGGCCGATGCGCCCAAGGGCACCACGGTCGTTCTGCGCGGCCAATATGCGACGATGAAGACCGCTTTCTCTGGCCTGGGTTTCGGCCTGATCGGCGCGATCGTGCTGATCTACCTGCTGATCGTGGTGAACTTCCAGTCGTGGCTCGATCCGTTCGTGATCATCACCGCGCTTCCGGGCGCGATCGCGGGGATCATCTGGACGCTGTTCACGACCGGGACGACGCTGTCAGTGCCGGCGCTTACCGGCGCGATCATGTGCATGGGCGTGGCAACCGCCAACTCGATCCTGGTGGTGAGCTTCGCGCGCGAGAAACTGACCGAACATCATGACGCGGTGCGCGCCGCGTTGGAGGCGGGCATGACGCGTTTCCGCCCCGTGCTGATGACCGCGCTCGCGATGATCATCGGCATGCTGCCGATGGCGATGGGTTTCGGCGAAGGCGGCGAGCAGAATGCGCCGCTGGGCCGCGCGGTGATCGGGGGACTGGCCGTGGCGACCTTCGCGACTTTGATGTTCGTTCCCGTGATTTTCAGCCTGGTCCACAAGAACCGCCCCGTCGCCGCCGCGCCGACGCTGGACGACATCCCCCTGGAGGAAGCCCATGCCTGACGAGGGCAGCACCTTGAAGAAAGTCGGCGTCATCGCCGTGGTCGTGGCGCTCGCGATCGTGGCCTGGGGGCTGTTCAGCCGTTGGCACCACGCGCATCAGCTCGATAGCTGGACGCAGGAACAGGCGGTCCCGCAGGTGACCGTTATCACGCCCACGCCCGCCGCCAAGACCAGCGGGCTGACGCTGCCGGGCACGCTTCAGGCCTATAACAGTGCGCCGATCTATGCGCGCACCAACGGCTATGTCCGCAAGTGGCTGGTCGATATCGGCGACGATGTTCGCGCCGGGCAGTTGCTCGCGGTGCTGGACGCGCCCGAAGTGGATCAGCAGCTTGCCGCTGCGCGCGCCGACCTCCAGACCGCGCGCGCCAACCAGGCGCTGGCGCAGTCGACCGCGTCGCGCTGGTCGAACCTGCTATCCAAGGACGCGGTCTCCAAACAGGAAACCGACGAGAAGATCGGCGACTTCAAGGCCAAGAGCGCTGCTGCCAATGCCGCCGCCGCCAATGTCGCGCGGCTGAGTGCGACCCAGGGTTTCACCCGGTTGGAGGCGCCGTTCGCGGGCACGATCACCAGCCGTTCGACCCAGGTCGGCCAGCTGGTGAGCGCGCAGGCGACCAGTGCGCAGCCGCTCTTCACCGTGTCCGACATCAGCCGCATCCGTGTCTATGTGCGTGTGCCGCAGAACGCGTCCGGCCAGATCCGCGTCGGCATGCATGCCAAGCTGGAGCTGCCCGAATATCCCGGGCGCGTGTTCGACGCGGTGCTGACCCGCACCGCCGACGCGGTCGATCCGACATCGGGCACGGTGCTGGTGGAATTGCAGGCGCCCAATGGCGACCATGCGTTGAAGCCCGGCGCCTATGCGCAGGTGACCTTCCCGGTCGCTGGCGGATCGGCGCATGTGCAGGTGCCGGCGAGCGCGCTGATCGTGAACGACAAGGGCACGCGCATCGCGGTGCTCGGCCCCGACAACAAGGCGCAGTTCCGCGACGTCACGGTCGGCCAGGATAACGGCAATTTCGTCGAGATCAGCGCAGGCATCGGGCCAAATGATCGCGTGATCGACAGCCCGCCGGATTCGCTGAACAGCGGCGATACGGTGCGGATCGCGCCGGCTTCGGGCAAGGCCGATGCGGCAAAGTAAGCTTCTGCCTTTGCTGGCGGCGGCCAGCCTGCTCGCCGGATGTTCGATGGCGCCCGCTTATCAGAAGCCGGCGGTGCCGACGGCAGCTTCCTACAAGGAAGTGCCGGGCTGGCAGCCGGCGGGCACCGCGGTCGCGGCCCCCGGCAAATGGTGGCAGGCGTTCGACGATCCCACGCTCGATGGGCTCGAGGATCAACTGGAGGCGGGCAATCCCAGCCTTGCTGCCGCCGCCGCGCGTTATGCCCAGGCCCGCGCGCAGGCACGCGAGACGCGCGCCGATCTGTTCCCTCAGATCGGTGCGAACGCGGATTATGGCCGTAGCCGCGAATCCGCGAACCGGCCTTTCTCGCCGGGGACGACCCAGACCTACAACACGGCCGATGTCGGCGCGTCGCTCTCCTACGAGCTCGATCTGTTCGGGCGGGTCGCCAATTCGGTCCGTGCGGCGAGCGCGGAGGCCAAGGCGAGCGGATCGGACCTCGCCGCGATCCGGCTCGGCCTGCAGGCGGCGCTGGCGACCGACTATTTCAACATGCGCGGGCTCGATGCGCGCATTGTCCTCTTGCGCCAGACGGTCGAAGCCTTTGGCAAGGCTTCGGACCTGACCAATACGCGCCATCAGGGCGGGGTCGCCTCGGGGATCGACGTCAGCCGGGCCGACGCGCAGCTTGCCAGCGCCAAATCGGAGCTGGACGGCGTGCTCGCCGACCGCGCCAATCTCGAACATGCGATCGCGATCCTGCTCGGGCAGAGCCCGTCGGGCTTCAGCCTCGCCGTCGCCGATTTGGCACTGCAGCCCCCGGCAGTGCCCGTCGGGGTGCCCTCGACCTTGCTCGAGCGGCGCCCCGACATCGCGGCGGCCGAGCGGCGAGTCTATGCCGCCAATGCGCGGATCGGGGTGGCGCGTGCGGCCTTCTTCCCGACGATCACCTTGGGCGGCGCAGGCGGTTACGAGGCGACGCAGGGGCATGGCCTGTTCTCGACCGCGAGCAGCTTCTGGGCGTTGGGTCCGGTCGGAGCGGCTTTATCGATCTTCGACGGCGGCGCACGCGCCGCGCAGGTCAAGGTGACGCGCGCCGAGTTCGACGAAGCGGCGGCCAATTATCGCGGTACCGTGCTGACCGCCTTTCGCGAGGTCGAGGACGATCTGGCGCTCAGCCGGCAATTGGCAGCGCAGGAGCAGGACGAGCAGGTCGCGGTGCGCGCGGCGGAGCACACACGCGATCTCGCCCTGGTCCGTTATCGCGATGGCGCCTCGGATTATCTGGAGGTCGTGACCGCGCAGACCGCCGCTTTGGATGCGGAGCGTTCGTTACTGCAAATCCATGCGCGGCGGCTGAATACGGCCGCCGATCTGGTGCGTGCGCTGGGCGGAGCCTTCTAGGAAGTCCGTTCACTCCGGGCGAAATCGAAGAATGTGCAGAGTGCTTCGACTTCGCTCAGGACGAAAGGGTTGAGAGTCGCGCTCCTGTCTTTGCGCACGTGTCCGGGCGGCCTAGCATGGCGGCCAGGAATGCGCGCTGCTGCCAAAATGGTGACAGCGCTCCGCTACCGGGGCCGTGATGAGTCTCTTCTTCGCCTATCTGCAGAGCCCGGTGGGCAGGCTGAAGCTGGTCGCCAGCGATGCAGGGCTGGTCGCGATCCTGTGGGAAAAAGACGATCCGGATCGGGTGCGACTGGGCGGAATGGTGGAGCAGCCGGATCATGCGGTGCTCGCCGAAACATCGCGCCAGCTTGGCGACTATTTTGCCGGGCAGCGGCAGGCCTTCACAGTGAAGCTCGATTTTCGCGGGACCGAATTCCAGAAGGCGGTGTGGGGCGCGCTGGTAGGAATTCCCTATGGGGAAACGCGCAGCTACGGCCAGCTTGCGCAACAGCTTGGGCGGCCGGGCGCATCGCGTGCGGTTGGCGCGGCCAACGGGCGCAATCCGATTTCGATCATCGCGCCGTGCCACCGTGTGCTGGGCTCCAACGGGGCGCTGACCGGTTTTGCAGGCGGGCTCGATGCCAAGCGATATCTATTGGATCACGAACGCCGCTTCGCCGCGGCCTGAGGAGAAGATCATGAGCCAGGCCGAACGCTACGAACGTTTCCGTGCGCTGCACGAGCAGCTTTTCATCATGCCCAATCCCTGGGACGGGACTTCGGCGCTTCTGCTCAAGCAAGCCGGGTTCCAGGCGCTCGGCACCTCCTCGGCAGCGATGGCGTTCGCGCTGGGGCGGGTGGACGGCACGCATGCGATCAGCCGCAGGGAGCATCTCGACCATGCGCAGTTGCTGACCAGGCTGACCGGGCTGCCGGTCAACGGCGATTTCGAAGACGGCTATGGCGACAATCCCGAGGATGTCGCGCGCACGGTCGAGGCGGCGATCCAGGCAGGGCTGGCCGGGATCGGGATCGAGGACACGAGTGGCGATGCGAACCGGCCGATCCGCGATTTTGACGATGCGGTCGCGCGCATCGCGGCGGCGGCGAAGGTGGCCAAAGGCCGTGTCCTGCTGACCGGACGCTGCGACAACTTCATTCAGGGCCGGCCCGATCTCGACGACACGATCCGTCGGCTGACCGCGTTCGCCGAAGTGGGCGCGGATGTGCTCTACGCGCCCTATCCGGCCGACATGGCGGGGGTGCGGGCGATCGTCCGCGCGGTCGCGCCCAAGCCGGTCAATCTGCTGATCTCGCCCGCCGACGGGATCGTGCCGATGGCCGAGTTGGCGGCGGCGGGGATCAAGAGGATCAGCCTGGGATCGGCACTCTATATGAAGGTTATGGGAAGCTTCCGCGACGTCGTGGAAAGCCTTGCGCGGGGCGACCTGGATGCGCCTTCGGACGGCTTGCCCTTCCGCGAGGTGAAGGCCCTGGTCGAGGCCGCGACCGGACTCTGACCACTTTCCTCTTGTGGAAAGCCCTAAGGGTCCGCACATCACCACGTGATGGCAGATCTCTACAACACGCTGGGTGTCGCGCGGGGCGCGGACGAGGCCTCGATCAAGAAGGCCTATCGCAAGCTCGCCAAGGAGCTGCACCCCGACCGCAACAAGGATAACCCGAAGGCCGCCGCGCGCTTCACGGAGGTCACGCAGGCCTATGACCTGCTGATGGATAAGGACAAGCGCGCGCAGTACGACCGCGGCGAGATCGACGAGCAGGGCAATCCCAAGATGCCCTTCGGCTTCGGCGGCCAGCGCGGCGGCCCGAGCAGCGGCTTCCGCGCGACGCGGGGCGCGCCGGGCGGTGGAGACGCGTTCGACTTCGGCGACGCGGCAGCGGCCGACTTCGGCGACATTTTCGAGGGTATTTTCGGCGGCCAGCGTCAGCAGGAAGCCAGGGGCCGGAGCGGCTTCAGCGGTTTCGGCGGCTTCGGCGCGCGCGCCAAGCCGCAGAAGGGTGCGGATGTCGCTTATCGGCTGGCGGTCGATTTCGAGGATGCGGCCGCGCTGAAACCGCAGCGTATCACACTCCAGTCGGGCAAGACGATCGACCTCAAGATCAGCGCCGAGGCGGTGTCCGGCACGCCGATGCGCCTGGCGGGGCAGGGCGAGCCGGGGCCGGGCGGCGCCGGCGACGCGACGGTCACGATCGAGGTGAAGCCGCACCGCTTCTTCACGCGCGATGGCGACGACGTGCGGCTGGACCTGCCGGTGCGGCTCGACGAAGCCGTTCTGGGCGCACGGATCAAGCTGCCCACGGTCGAGGGTGCGGTGATGATGACGATCCCCGAAGGCTCGACCTCGGGCAAGGTGCTGCGCCTCAAGGGGCGCGGTTTTCACAAGCGCGGCGGCACGCGCGGCGATCAGCTCGTGACTCTGATGGTCGACCTGCCGGCAGACGACGAAGCTCTGAAGCAGTTCGCCGAAAGCTGGACCGGCGATGACCAACGCAACCCGCGCGCGAACCTGGGCGTATAGCTTGCAAGCTTAAAGGGGGCTTGCGCCATTCAGGACATCTCACCCGAATCGCCTGAACGGCGCGGCGATCATGTCGAAGAGGATCGGCGCCACACGCGCGTGTTCAACGTCGTCAAGCGGGTCGCGATCGGCGTCTATTCGGACGGCTTCATCCACGCCGGCAACCTCGCTTACCTCGCGCTGATCTCGCTCTTCCCCTTTTTCATCGTGCTCGCCTGGCTGGCGCATACGTTCGGCCACAGTGCCGATACCGAAGATGCGATCTATTCGTTCCTGCGCACGCTGCCGCATTCGGTGCGCGATCTGCTGCAGCAGCCGATCGACGAGGTGCTGAAGCAACGCACCGGTGCGCTTCTCTGGGTTGGCGGGCTGGTGGGGCTGTGGACCACGGGCAGCTTCATCGAGACGATCCGCGACATCTTGCGCCGGGCCTACGGGCTGCGTTTCTCAAAGCCCTTCTGGCATTATCGTCTGCTGTCGGCGGGCATCGTGATCGGCGCGGTGATCCTCATGCTCGCCGCCTTCAGCGCACAATTGTTCCTGACCGGGGTCGCCAATTTCCTCGACCGGGTCGTGCCGGGATCAGACGACGTCACCGGCTGGATCGGCTGGAGCCGGCTCGCGCCTTTGGGCGCCCTGTTCGTTGCGCTCTACCTGATCTTCTATTCGCTCACGCCCAGCAAATATCGCTGGACCAAATGCCCCAAATGGCCGGGCGCGCTGTTCACCGCTTTGTGGTGGGCGGCGGTGACCATGATCTTGCCGCCTGCTTTGGCCTTGCTCGGCGGTTATGGCCGCACTTATGGCAGCCTCGCAGGGTTCATCGTAACCCTGTTCTTCTTCTGGCTGGTCGGCTTCGGGCTGGTAATCGGCGCGCATCTCAACGCGGCACTGGCGGAGACCCCCGACCACAGCGTAAGGGACACAGGCCAAGCTTCGACGGAGGGATGATGGCCGGGCTGATGGAAGGAAAGCGGGGGCTCATCATGGGCCTTGCCAACGATAAATCACTCGCTTGGGGTATCGCCAAGGCCTTGAGCGCGCAGGGAGCGGAGCTGGCCTTCAGTTACCAGGGCGCGATGATGGAAAAGCGCGTGCTGCCGCTGGCGCAGGAGCTGGGTGTGCCACATCTGGTGGAATGCGACGTGTCCGACGCGGAGAATCTCGAGCGCGCCTTCGCCGAACTGGCGGAGAAATGGCCAACGATCGACTTCCTCGTCCATGCGATCGGCTTTTCGGACAAGAACGAGCTGCGCGGACTCTATGTCGATACCAGCCTCGACAATTTCCTGCTCACGATGAATATCTCGGCCTACTCGATGGTCGCGGTGACGCGTCACGCGCGCAAGATGATGCCCAATGGTGGCTCGATCCTGACCCTGACCTACTACGGCGCCGAGAAGGTCGTACCGCATTACAATGTGATGGGCGTGGCCAAGGCCGCGCTCGAGACCAGCGTCAAATATCTGGCGATGGACCTGGGGCCGGAAAATATCCGTGTGAACGCGATCTCCGCGGGCCCGATCAAAACGCTTGCCGCAAGCGGGATCGGGGATTTCCGCTACATTCTGAAGTGGAACGAGCTCAATTCGCCGCTCCGGCGCAACGTAACGATCGAGGATGTGGGCGGCGCCGGGCTCTACCTGCTGTCCGATCTTTCTTCGGGCGTTACCGGCGAAATCCACCATGTCGATGCGGGCTATAACGTGATCGGTATGAAGGCGGAGGACGCCCCGGACATCGCGCTGGCGTAGCCCCAGGGATGTCATTCAACTCCTTCGGCCGCGTTTTCCGCTTCAGCACCTGGGGGGAGAGCCATGGACCCGCGCTTGGCGCAGTGGTCGATGGCTGCCCGCCCGGGCTGGAACTGAGCGAGGACGACCTGCAGCCCTGGCTCGACAAGCGCCGGCCAGGGACGTCGCGCTTCACCACGCAGCGGCAGGAGCCGGATCGGGTCCGTATCCTGTCGGGTGTGTTCGAGGGGCGCACCACCGGTACGCCGATCAGCCTGATGATCGAGAATGTCGACCAGCGTTCGAAGGATTATTCGGAAGTCGCGCTCGCGTACCGGCCGGGCCATGCCGATTTCACCTATGACGCCAAATATGGCTTCCGCGACTATCGCGGCGGCGGGCGTTCGTCCGCGCGCGAAACCGCGGCGCGGGTGGCAGCGGGCGGGGTCGCGCGGCTGGTAATCCCCGAGGTGCGGATTCGCGCTTATCTGGTCGAGCTGGGTGGTGACGCGATCGATCGCGCGGCGTTCGACGATGCCGAGATCGACAATAACGCCTTCTTCTGCCCCGATGCCGGTGCCGCGGCCCGCTGGGAAAAGATCGTCGACGAGGCGCGCAAGAGCGGCTCTTCGGTCGGCGCGATCGTGGAATGCGTGGCCGAAGGCGTGCCGCCGGGCTGGGGCGCGCCGATCTATGCCAAGCTCGATAGCGAACTGGCGGCGGCGATGATGACGATCAACGCGGTCAAGGGCGTGGAGATTGGCGACGGCTTCGGCGCGGCGCGGCTGACGGGCGAACAGAATGCGGACGCGATCCGGCCGGGCAATGACGGCCACCCCATATTCCTCGCCAATCATGCGGGCGGCATCCTGGGCGGAATTTCGTCGGGACAGCCGGTGGTGGTGCGGGTCGCGCTCAAGCCGACCTCGTCGATCCTGACCCCGGTCGAGACGATCGACCGCAATGGCGAGGCGACCGAGATCCGCACCAAGGGGCGTCACGATCCATGCGTCGGCATCCGCGCCGCGCCCGTGGTCGAGGCGATGATGGCGCTAGTGCTGGCTGATCAGAAATTGCTGCATCGGGCGCAGACGGGGCGCTGAGGCACCGTCGGGAGTGCGGGCCGGTGCCGCTCCCGCATTAGCAGTCTAATTAAGCGAGCGGCCTGCACTCATATTGCCGGCCGCGGCATGGAGCGCGTCGGCGAGTGCGCGGAGCGTGAAGGGCTTACGCAGCACCTCCGAGCCCTTGAAGCTTTCGGCCTCGCCCGCCTCGCCGACATAGCCGGTGACGAACAGCAAGCCGACCTCGGGATGGCGCGCGCGGATCTGGCCGGCGAGTTCGGGGCCTGTCATGCCCGGCATCACCACGTCGGTGATGACCAGGCCGATATCGTCGCGTTCCTGCAATTGGTCGATCGCTTCCGGCCCTGACCCGCACAGGATCGCGGGATAGCCAAGCTCGGTCAAAGCGGTGCCGGTCGCAGCGCGCACGCGCGGATCGTCCTCTACCACCAGGATGGTGCCGACATCGGCGCTGGCCTTGGGCGCGGCCGCCACCGCCGCGGGTTGCGCAGCCTGTGCTTCGCCGTCGCGGCGGGGCAGATAGATCGAAACGGTGGTGCCGTCGCCCAGCGCCGACTGGATCGCGACGTCGCCGCCCGACTGGCGCGCGAAACCCGAAATCTGGGAGAGGCCAAGGCCTGTGCCTTGGCCCACGGGCTTGGTGGTGAAGAAGGGCTCGAACACGCGTTCGAGTGTCTCCGCGGTCATGCCCGTGCCCGTATCGGTGACCGAAATCCGGACATAATCGCCTGCCGGAAGCGCGCCGACCTCGCCGTCGGCCAAGGTCACATTGGTGGCGCGCATGGCGAGCTTGCCCTCGCCGTCCATCGCGTCGCGTGCATTGACCGCAAGATTGAGGATCGCATTTTCGAGCTGATAGGCGTCGACCCACACTGGCCAGACGTCCGGATCGCTTTCGATCTCCACCGCAATCCGTTCGCCGATCGTGCGGTCGAGTAGATCACGCATGTCGTGCAGCAACTGTCCCGAACGAATCGCGCCGGGCAACAAGGGCTCGGCGCGCGCAAAGGACAGGAGCCGGCGCGTCAGCGCGGCGGCGCGATTGGCGCCCTCCAGCGCGCTGTCGATATGGCGCGAGGCCTCCTGCGCCTGCTCCTCGACCCGGCGCTTGGCCATTTCGAGCCCGCCCAGCACCACCGCGAGCATATTGTTGAAGTCGTGCGCGATGCCGCCGGTAAGCTGACCGACCGCCTCCATCTTCTGCAGCTGGCGCAGCTTGGTTTCGGCGGCGGCGCGGGTCTGACCCTCCTCGATCAGGCGGAGATTGGCTTCGCGCAGTTCGGCGGTGCGATCGGCCACCGCCTGTTCCAGCATGTGCGCACGATCGGTTTCGATCTCGGCGGTCTCGCGCGCGACGCGGCGTTCGGCGAGCGCGGTCATGACGAGCCAGCCGAGCGCGATCACCGACAAAGCGAGCATCACGCCGACGAGCGACAGCAGATGCGCAAGGTTGTTGGAGCGATCGGTCTGGTCGTCGGCGAAACTGGACCTCTTGTCGAGCAGGCTGGATTCGGCGCCGGCGATCGCCTGCAAGGTCGCGTCGATATCCTTGAGCGTGGGCGATTTGCCCGCGACCGCGAACAGGGAGATCGCCGTCCAGCCCTTCTTGAGGCTGGCGAGCTGCGCGGGCGGCCCGAGTTCCTCGCCGCGCTTCTGGTAGAGTTCGCGCAGATGCGCGAGGCGTGCGGCCTGGCGTGGGTCGTCGTGGACGAGGTCGCCCAGATCGTCGAGCATCGAGCCGACCCGGCGCCACTGATCGTAATAGACCGTGCCAGTATCGCGATCGCCGTTGATGACGTAGCGGCCGAGCGCGGCCTCGGCCTGGCCGAAAGCACCGCCGATCTGGCCGGTCAGGACGACGATGTCGTAACTATGCTGTTTTCGCACCAGCGCAGCGTCGCGCGCATGGTTCGATTGCTGGACCAGGAAGAGCAAAGCGGCAAGCAAGAGAGCCGCGGCAAGCGCGACCGCGCCGCCCAGGAGCTTGACCCTGGTCTGCGGTTCATAGTCCGCTTGCGAGGCCCCGTCGTCCCTCATGGCCGCCTTCGCCATAGCCGGAAGCGCCTTAACCGGAAAGGGTTCTGACCCGTAACGGCCCGCTTCCGTAACGATCCGTCGCTCAGGCGATGGCGCCGACGGCGCGGCCCGCGGCCGCGAAGATGTCGATGATCTGGCCGACCTGCTCGTCCGAATGTTCAGCGCAGAGCGAGCAGCGGAGCAGAAAGGTACCGGCAGGCGTCGCCGGCGGGCGCGCGAGGTTCACATAAAGCCCGCCTTCCAGCAGGGCCTGCCACAGCATCACCGCTTTTTCCTGGTCAGGCAGCATCACCGCGATGATCGCGGACTGCGCCGTCTCGGTCGCGATCGTGTAGCCAAGATCACGCAGGCCCTGGTGGAGGCGCTTCGAATTCTTCCACAGGTGCGCGCGCTTGTCGCCCGCATGCATCAGCTTGCGGATCGAGGTGGCGGCGGTCGCGACCACCGACGGCGGCAGCGATGCGGTGAAGACGTAGGGGCGGCAGACGAGGCGCAGCACCTCGAAATCAGGGTGGTTGGAGACGCAGAAGCCGCCGACCGTGCCGACCGACTTGCTGAAGGTGCCGACAACGAAGTCGATATCCTTCTCGCAGCCCAGTTCCTCGTAAACGCCGCGGCCGTTGGGGCCAAAGAAGCCCATGCCGTGCGCTTCGTCGCACAGGATCATCGCGCCATGCTTCTTCGCGACCGCTACCATTTCGGGCAGTGGCGCGATGTCGCCGAACATCGAATAGACGCCTTCCAACACGACCAGCTTGCCCGCTTCCTTGGGCAGGCGACCGAGGCGCTTGTCGAGATCCTCGACGCTGTTGTGGCGGAAGCGCACAATCTCCGCGTTGCCGAGCCAGCAGCCGTCATAGATCGACGCATGGCTGTCCGCGTCGAGGATGATGTAATCGCCCTTGCCCGCGAGCGTGGAGATCACGCCGAGATTGGCCTGGTAGCCGGTCGAGAAGACGATCGCGTGATCGGTCCCGTAAAATTCCTTGAGCGCGTCCTCGCACTCCTTGTGGCCCTGATAGGTGCCGTTGAGCACGCGGCTGCCGGTCGTGCCCGAACCGAACTTCTCCAGCGCCTCCTTGCCCGCCGCGATCACGTCGGGATCGAAGGTCATGCCCATATAATTGTAGGTGCCGAGCAGGATCGTATCCTTGCCCTGGATCACCGCCAGTGTGGGCGACTTCACCTCGGTCATCACGATCGAGAAGGGATCGCGCACGCCGGTGGCCAACAGCGCCTCGCGCTCGTTGATCAGCGGCTTGAACTTGCTCAGCAGATCGTGCGGACCGCTCGGGTTGGGCAGGTCGGCGAGAGAGGCGTCCTCAGGCGTGTCGATCGCGTCGGTCATCACTTGGTCCTGAGCTTGCGGATCGTATCGACCAGCTGGCCGACGGTCTCGATCTCGGCCTGCATGTTCATCGTGATCAGGATGTCGAATTCGTCCTCCACCGCCGCGACGAAATCCATCACTGTCAGGCTGTCCCACTCCAGGTCCGTGGCGAAAGTGGTGCTGGCGCTAAGTTCGACGCCCTTCTTGTTGAAGGGCTCGATCTGCTCGGCGACGCGCTCGAAAATGTCGTCATGGTCGGTCATGGGTCAGCCTTTACGGAACGTACACGCCGCTTGCCAAGCGAATGCGGCAGCAAATTGGCGTTTCAGAGCCACCCCTGGGCCTTGTACCAGCGCGCAGTGGCGGCAAGGCCATCCTCGGTCGCGATTTGCGGTACCCACAGGGCGGCGGGCGGGCGCGCATCTGGCGTCGCGGTCCAGTCGGGATGGCAGAAATACTTGACCCGGTCGCGGGTCAGCTTGGCCTTCTTGCCGCGCACCAGCCGGTCGATCGCGCTGACGGCCAGCAGCAACGGCTTGGGGACGGGGAGGGGCAGCACCCAGGACTCGACTGCACGACCGATTGCGCGGGCGAGTTCGACCATGGTCCAGCCGCCCTCGCGCCCATCATCGGGCTCGTAGGTCTGGCCATGGCTGAGGTCGTTGCCGAGGCAGGCGAGGATCAGCCGGCAGAGGTCGCGAGCATGGATGATCGAGAGGCGGCCGCCCGGTGGGAGGGGAACCACGCCTTTGGTCGCGATCCGGAACAACTCGAACATCTCACGGTCGCGCGGGCCGTAAATGGCGGGAGGGCGGATGATCGTCCAATCGCCGCCCGACGCAATCACGGGAGCTTCCGATTCCCGCTTCGAGCGGCCGTAGGTGGAGAGCTGTGGTTCGCGCGCGGCGAGCGAGGAGATGTGGATGAAGCGGCTTATGCCCGCGCCCTTGGCTGCCGCGATCATATTTTCGGTGCCGACGACATTGCCCTGGTGGAAGGCGTCTGCGTCGCCGTTGATCACGCCCGCGACGTGAACCACCGCGTCGCATTCTTCGCAAAGCGCGGCGAGGCTATCCGGTTTGTCGAGTGCGCCTTCGATCCAGGTGACGCCTTCCTGCGGCGGCTGGGCGCGCCGTGTGAGCGCGTTGACCTGATGGCCCTCGGCGAGCGCGCCTTCGATCAGGTGCGATCCGACGAAGCCGGTGCCGCCGGTGATCGCGATCCGCATCAGAGCAGGACCATATGGTCGCAATGGACCAAAGCCGCGCGCGGCGCATAACCGAGCAGTTCCGCCTGGGCGTCGCTGCGGTGGCCGACGATGCGCGCGGCATCGTCGGCGTCATATTCGGACAGGCCGCGCGCGATCTTTGCGCCCTTGGCGTCAGCGATCTCGATCACGTCGCCGCGCGCGAACTGGCCATCGATCCGGGTCGCCCCGGCGGCGAGCAGGCTCTTGCCCTGGCGGAGTGCGTTGACCGCACCATCGTCAACGATCACGCAGCCGCGCGCGGTCAGGCGGCCCGCGAGCCAGGCCTTGCGCGCACGCGCAGTCTTGGAGGCGACGAAGAGGCTGTAGCGTGCCTCGGTGGCAAGCGGATGGTCGATTCGCCCGCTGGCAATGGCGAGGTTGGCGCCGGCGGCATTGGCGATGCGTGCGGCCTCGATCTTCGAGACCATCCCGCCCGAGCCCATGCCCGAAGCGGAGCCGCGATCCGCCATGCCCTCGATCGCCGCGTCGATCTTCTCGATCCGCGCGATATGGGTCGCGCCGGGCGAAGCGGGATTGCGGTCGTAGAGGCCGTCGATATCGGACAGCAGGACCACGCCCTGCGCGCTTGCGGCTTGCGCGATACGCGCGGCGAGGCGGTCATTGTCGCCGAAGCGGATTTCCTCGGTCGCGACGCTGTCATTCTCGTTGAGGATCGGCACCACGCCGAGACCGAGCAATCGGTCGAGCGTCGCGGCGGCGTTCAGATAGCGGCGGCGATCCTCGAGATCGTCTAGCGTGACCAGGATCTGCGCGGCAGTAAGACCGTGCGCGCCGAGCACTTCGGCCCAGACATGGCTGAGCGCGATCTGGCCGGTTGCGGCGGCGGCCTGCGCATCTTCCAGGCTGGCGCGCCCGCCTTTGACCAGGCCAAGCCGGCGCGCGCCGAGCGCGATCGCGCCCGATGAGACGACCGCGATCTGCTGGCCGGCTTTGTGCCGCGCGGCGATATCGGCTGCGATTCCTTCCAGCCATGCCCGCCGGACCCCGCCGTCGGTATCGACGAGCAAGGCCGAGCCGATCTTGACGATCAGGCGCGGGCAGGCGGCAGGCGGGAAGAGGCTTAGATCGGCGACCATTCCACCTCGTCCTCGCCCTCGTCGTCGGCATCGACATGCGCGGATTCGGGGCCGATCGCTTCGAGCAATTTGTCGAGGATGGGATCGAGGCCGATCGCAGCCGCGCCGGAGAGCGGATAAACGGGAACGCCGCTGGCGTCCTCCAGCTCGGCCTTGAGCGCGGCGATCAATTCGTCATCAAGCGTGTCGATCTTGTTGAGCCCGACGAGGAAGGGCTTGTCGGTCAGGCCCGCGCCATAGGCTTCGAGCTCGTCGCGCACGATGCGATAGCTGGTGGCGACGTCCGCGTCGTTGGCGTCGACGAGGTGCAGCAACACGCGGCAACGCTCGATATGGCCGAGGAAACGATCGCCGACGCCAGCGCCTTCGGCCGCGCCCTCGATCAGCCCGGGAATATCCGCGATCACGAATTCCCGCTGATGGCGGCGGACCACGCCCAATTGCGGGCGCAGCGTTGTGAAGGCGTAGGCGCCGACCTTCGCCTGGGCGTTGGTGACTGCGTTGATGAAGGTCGACTTGCCCGCATTGGGCAGCCCGACCAGGCCCGCATCGGCGAGCAGTTTCAGCCGCAGCCAGACATACATTTCCTCGCTCGGCCAGCCGGGGCCGTGCTGACGCGGCGCGCGGTTGGTCGAGGTCTTGTAGCTGGCATTGCCGCGCCCGCCGTCTCCGCCGCGCAGGAAGACCTCGCGTTGGCCCGCCTTGGTCATGTCGAGCAGCAGCGATCGCTCTTCGTCGTCGGCGAGTATCTGGGTGCCGATCGGGACCTTGATGACCAGATCCTCGCCGCCGGCGCCGGTGCGATCGCCGCCCTCACCGGGATGGCCCCGCTCGGCCCGGAAATGCTGCGAATAGCGGAAGTCGATGAGCGTGTTCAGGCCGGGAACGGCCTCGAAAATGATGTCGCCGCCCTTGCCGCCGTTACCGCCGTTGGGGCCGCCATATTCGATATACTTCTCGCGCCGGAAAGACACCGCGCCGGGGCCACCGGCGCCCGAACGGACGAAGATCTTTGCTTGATCTAGAAAATGCATTGCCGCCGCCTACAGGAAGGCGGCGGAAATGCGAAGCTTAAGGGTAGGCTTTCAGGCGAAAGCGACCCGACGACGGCGCATTGCTGCGCCGGCCAAGCCGAAGCCCATCACCATCAACGCCCAGCTTGCTGGCTCGGGCACCGTCGTGGTCGAATTGTTGCCGCCGGGATGATGCGGGATCACCGGCGCGCCGATCGTCAGGTTCGACGCGACGAAGGTGTAATCGTTGTAATTGTTGTCGCCGCGGGGATCGCCCGTGGTCGTGTCCTCGAAGCCGAGAAAGATGCCGGCCGGAACGCCGATCCACGGCTCGCCCGGATAGGCGTTGGCGAACAAGTGGTTGAGCCCGTCGGCATTGTCGGCCTGGTCGGAATAATAAGTGCCGAGATAGGTGCCGGCGGGGTCGCGATCATAGACGTTCAGGAAGAACTCAATCACGTCGCCTGCCTGGAAGCTGCCCAGATCAGTGGCATGAAAATCGGGCGAGCTCGAACCCAGGGGCAGGATGCCGTTGTCGATCACATGGCCGTTCACCTCGACGCCCAGCGTCGACTCATAATAGCCGGTCGACGGCATGGTGTAGATCGACACGTCGCCCGTCTGGGTCACGGTGAAGCTGTAGGTCTGGGTGTTGGCATGCCCCGCATTGTCGTAGCGGTAGTGCATGTCGGTCGCCGAAGCGGCGGTGCCGGCCAGAGCGGTCGCGATCAAAGCCGCGGCGGAAATCAGTTTACGCATAAACTACAACCCCAAGGAAACTGGCTCCCTCCGATTCGGAGGCGCCTCTTAAGCGCGCGTTAGGGAAAAGCGGCTGAGTCGTCGCCCGCAAATCGGGCTGGTTTACCTTGTTTGACATTTGGGTCGTGACGTTTGCGCAACTACACCCTTCGATAGGGCTCCAGTGTGAATTTCCCCGATCCGGATCGCGGATCGGGGAGATTCACGCCGCGAGCGCTTGGGAAGTTTCTTCGCGTTCGCGCGTGTAGAGGCACGTGTCTACGGTGCCGCGCACCAGGCTGTTCGAGCGGATTGTTTTGCCCAGGGGCTTGAAGCCGAGCTTGCGCAGCACGTTGGCCGATCCGGCATTGTCGCGCGTGCGCCGTGCATGGACGCGCGGCAGACGCAGGCTGCCGTCGGCCAGCGCGATCAGCGCCTGACCGGCCTCGGTCGCGAAGCCGCGGCCCCAATGGTCGCGCGCGATCCAGTAGCCGAGCTCGGGCTCGGCATCACCGGAAAGGCCGATGCCGCCGACGATCCGGTTGCTGTCTCGCAGGCAGATCAGGAAGCGCGGACGCAAGGCTTCCTGCGGCAGCGTCAGGAACGCCTCCGCATCGCCCTCGCCATAAGGGAAAGGTATATGCGTGCAGTTGCGCGCAATCGCCTGGTCGCCGATCGCGGCGGCCAGTTCAGGCGCATCCTCGATCCAGCCCGGCCTCAACAACAGCCGTTCGGTCACAGCGAACATCGGTTTGATCTCCTGTCGCTCGCCCTGCCGCGGATGCATGAAAATTCCGCGACATGCGTGTCAGGGAGACACGAAAAAGGGAGGCGGTGCGACCCGTCTCCCTGACGATCCGGCTTGTCCGGACCTCGGGTCGCCCACTGGACGACCCGTTTTCACGTTCGTCCGATTTACTCGGCCGCTTCCGCGGTAATCACGCTGACGTACGAGCGGCTAAGCTTGCCCGTATGAAAAGCGACGCGGCCTTCGACGAGCGCGAACAGGGTGTGATCCTTGCCCATGCCGACGCCGACGCCGGGATAAACCTTGGTGCCGCGTTGGCGGACGATGATGTTGCCGCCGACGACGGTTTCGCCACCGAACTTCTTCACGCCGAGACGGCGGCCAGCGGAGTCGCGACCGTTGCGCGAAGAGCCGCCTGCTTTCTTATGTGCCATTGCTCTCTAGCTCCTGCTTACGCTTCGGCAGCCGCGGGTGCGGCGTCCTTGGCGGCTGCCTTCTTGGCCGGTGCCTTCTTGGCGGCGGCCTTCTTCTCGCCCTGCTCGCCGCCGATGGCGGTGATCTTCAGGACGGTGAGATGCTGACGGTGGCCGTTGCGGCGGCGATAATTGTGGCGACGGCGCTTCTTGAACACGATCACCTTGTCGCCGCGGCCCTGCGCCACGATCTCGGCCGAAACGGTCAGACCGTCGACCGACTTGAGGTCCGCGCCCTCGCCCGCGAGCAGGACGTCGCCCAGGGTGACCGACGCACCCGCGTCGCCCTCAATCTTCTCGACGACAATCTTGTCTCCGGCGGCGACGCGATATTGCTTGCCGCCCGTGCGCACGATAGCGAACATGGCTCTCTCTACTTATGAATTCCGGATCGTGAGCCACCCGTAAGGGGCCCGCGAAAGCGCGCCGCCTATGCGGTTTGCCCACGCCTGTCAAGGCGAACCGCGCTTATTTGGGCCGGCTCAGATGCCGCTGAACCGGGATCCGCACCGGCCCTCACCCCCGCCCGGCCTCCCAATAATTTATGCTATGGGAGGCCGGGCGGGGGTGAGGGCCGGTGCGGCCGACGCATAGGGAAGTCAGCGGGCGTTTTCGGCCATGAACCTGCGGAAACAGCCGGTCTGGCCGGCGGTGCCGATGAAGCTGCAGCTGCCGGGCAGCCCCCGGCTGCTGACATATTCCAGCACCTTGGCGGTGCCGGCCCAGCTGCCGTCGCGTGCTGCATTATAGCTTTTTTCGCGTAATTGCTTGGGAATGCGGTAGCGTTCGCTCTCCGGCTGCCGGGCGCAAACCACCACTTCGTCGGGGCTGCTGCGCGGGCATGGGTCGTTGCCGAACACGAGAAGGGTCGAAAGCCGCGTGGTGGTGGGCTTGCCTTGCGGCGCGGCCGCGACCGGGGCTGCGGCGACCAGGGCAAAAAAGGCGAGGGCGATGATTTTCATGACGCTTCCGTTCTGCTTTTCCGCCTGAGCCCCGCGTGAACGCCTATTTCGGCAGGGGCGATTCGGCGGCCGCCTGGGCATTCTGCTTCTTGTCGGCGTGATATTCCTTCATCTGCTGGTTCCAGCAGCCGGTCCAGCCGCCGCCGCCCACATTGGTGCAGCTGCCCGTGCCGGTATTGCCGACGGTCGCGATCGAGGCCGCGCGCTGCGCCCACGGCTGGTCCTGCGGTGCGAGCGGGCCCGAGCGCAGCGATTGCGGAATGCGATAGCGCTCCGTTTCGGGCGCGCGGATGCAGACGGTGCCCTCTGGGCATTTGTCGTTGCCGTAGACGATCAGCGCCTTGTCGTTCTGCTGGGCGAACGCGGGTGCGGCGACACCGAGCCCAAGGAGCGCGGCCGCAGGCAGCAGGAAATGCTTGATCATGGCCTTGTCTCCTCCAACTCCAGACTCAACGCCCGGAAACTCTATCATATCCGCTCCGATAGGCCGATCGCGACGCGGCAGCCAAGTCGTATCGCCGCCGAAAGCAACGGATAGGCCGGGGCCTGCTCCGCACCCGCGGCGATTGCAGCATCGCGATGCTCGACCTCCTCCGCGCGGAATTCGGCGATGGTCGCGCCCAATTCGGGGTCGTTATCGCCCAGGCGGTCGAGCTGCGCGCCATAATGGCGGTCGATCTCGGTCTCGATCGCGGCCGTGCAGGCCATCGCCGCCTTGGGGCCGATCAACGCTGTGGCCGCGCCAAGTGCGAAGCCGGCGACGTCCCAGAGCGGGGCAAGCGCGGTCGGGCGCACGCGGCGCTGCGTCATCATTGCATCGAATACCTGGCGGTGACGCGCCTCCTGGGCGGCCATGCGGGCGATCCCGCGCGCCTCGGGATGGCGCGCGCCCATTACCGCCAGCTGGCCGGCATAGATGCGGGTCGCGCCGAATTCGCCCGCCTGATCGACGCGCAGCATGGCCGCGCGCTCGCTCTCGCTCAGCGGCGCTTGAGGCATAGCGCGAGGACGGCGAGGCCGCCCACTGTCGAAATGAGGAAGTTGAAGCCTGCCAGGCTGATCCCGAACAAGGTCCATTGCGGTTCGTCGCAGCGGATCACGGGTGCGGCCAGCAGCCGCTTCAGGAAATCCGCGCCGGCCGCGACCGTGCCGGTGCAATGCTGCGGGCCCGGCCACCATTTATATTCGACCCCGGCGTGGAAGCCGCCGATCAGCCCGCTCGTCAGGATCAGCGCGCCCGCCAGCATCGTCAGCGGCAGGCTAAGTGGCGTGCGCCGCAGCAGGATCGCCAAGGCGGCGGCCACGATCGCCGCATAATGCGGATAACGCTGCCACATGCACATCTCGCACGGCACGAGGCCGCCGAAATATTGCGAGCCGAGCGCGCCCGCCATCAGGGCGAGCGGGATCAGCAAAGCGAGCAAGCGGGCGCGTGCGAGCATCAACGTTTCCTGGGTTGGGTGGGAGCGCTGTTCATCGCCATCTGTACCGCCGGATTGGCGAGGCGCGCGATCGTCTTGATGGCGTAGTCGAGCTGGAAGTCGGTGACGCCGTCCTTCTTGAGCGCCTCGGGCGTCGCGGCGAAGCGCGGATCTGTCTTGGCGTCGCTTTCCAGGATCGAATTGTCGACCTTGGCCTGGTTGAGCAGATGGCGCTTCAAGTCGGCCTCGCGCAGGCGCGGACGGTCCTTGTAGTCGGGATCGGACAGCTGCGGCACCGTGATGTCGGGCTCGACGCCGCCTTCCTGCACCGAACGGCCAGACGGGGTGTAATAGCGTGCGGTGGTGAGGCGAAGCGCGGTGTCGTCGGTCAGTGGCAACAGGGTCTGGACCGATCCCTTGCCGAAGCTGCGCTCGCCCATCACGATCGCACGGCGCTGGTCCTGCAGCGCGGCGGCGACGATCTCAGCGGCGGACGCCGATCCCGCATCGACCAGCACCACGATCGGCGCGCCGTGGGTCAAATCGCCGCGCACCTTCGATTCGGCGAAATAGCGTTCGATGTCGCTCTTCTCGCGGCCACGTTGCGAGACGATCTCGCCATGGTCGAGGAAGATGTCCGACACCTCGATCGCCTGGTCGAGCAGGCCGCCGGGGTCGTTGCGCAGGTCGATCACATAGCCGCTGGGATGGCCGCCGGTCTGCTTCTCGATCTCCGCGATCGCCTTCTCGACGCCCGGACCGGTCGTCTTGGAGAAGCCGTTGATGTTGATGATGCCGACATTGTTGACGATTTTCGACTTCACCACCTGGATGTTGATGATCTCGCGCGTCAGCGTGACGTCGAACGGCTTGTCACGGCCGGGCCGCACGATCGTGAGCCGAATCTTGGTGCCGGGGGCGCCGCGCATCTTGTCGACCGACTGGTCGAGCGTGTCGCCGTAGATCAGATTGCCGTCGAGGTCGGTGATATAGTCGCCGGGCTTGATACCGGCCTTGAAAGCGGGGGTGTCCTCGGTCGCGGCGACCACTTTCACCGCACCTTCGTCCATCTGCACGGTCAGGCCGAGGCCGCCATAATTGCCGTCGGTGGTCGACTGCATGTTCTTGAAATCATGCTCGTCCATGTAGGAGCTGTGTGGATCGAGGCTGGCGAGCATGCCGTCGATCGCGCCCTTGATCAGCGATTTGTCGTCGACCTTGTCGACATAGTCCGCTTTCACGCGCTCGAACACGGCCATGAACTGGTCGAGCTCCTTGTAGTCGGACGCATCGTCGCTAGAAGCGGGGCCGGCAACCGACGCGGACAGGACAAGGGCGGCGGCGATGAAGCCGCCAGTGCGGAGCAGGATCTTACGCATCGTACCTGGGTTCTTTCGTCATCTGCCCGACGCTTTAGCCGCTTGTCGTGGGCGGCGAAACCGACTTGCACAGGCCTTCCTGTACCCAGCCTTGCTCATTGCAGCGCCATCGCCGCGACGTCGGCCGCTTGGCCATTATGGCGCAATTCGATGGTGAGGCGGGGGTTCTCCTTGCCCATATGACCGATCGACGCGCCCGCCTGGACCAGTTCGCCGTTGCTCGCGGTCACCAGTTCGAGGCCGGCGAGCATCGTGGTCCAGCCGTGGCCATGGTCGAGGATCACGATGTCTCCATAGCCGCGGAACGGCCCGGCATAAGCGATTCGCGCCATGGCGGGGGCGGTGACGGTTGCGCCCGGCGACGTGGCCAGCGTCAGGCCGCGTGCGCGCAGACTTTCGCCCGATCGCTCGCCCATGCCGACCACCACCTTGCCCGCGGCCGGCAGGCGATAGGCTGTGCCGCGCCGCGTGGCGCCGGTGAAATCCGGGGCGGGAAGGGCTGCCAGACGTGCGGTCTGCTTCGGCGACTGGGCGAGCACATCGCTGCCTTCGCGCACATCGAGCGCGTCGGCGAGCGCTTGTTCGGCCCGGGCACGCGCCGCCTGGGTCACGATCATCTGGCGGCGGAGAGCGGCGGTGCGGCGCCTTATCTCGGGCGCCAGGCTTGCGATCAGCGCGCGGGTGCGCACCATCTCGTCGGCCGCCGCCGGCTTGGCGAGCGCCAGCGCGGGCGGGCGCAATGCCAGCCGCTGTGCGGTGGCGAGCAGCTGCGCGAGCGGAGCTTCCTCGGCAGCCAGTTTCGCCTCCTGCGCCCGCGCCTGCGCGTCGAGACCGGCCAGCCGGGCCTCGGCCTGAGTTTGCGTCATGGAGGCGCTGGCGAGAAGGAAAGCGAGAATCATCAGCCCTCGCGATGGTAGGGATGGCCGGCAAGGATGCTCGATGCGCGCCACAATTGCTCGGCCAGCATCGCGCGGGCCAGCATGTGTGGCCAGGTGAGTGCGCCGAAATTGAGCAGGAAATCGGCTCCTGCGCGTGCAGCATCGTCAAAGCCGTCCGCCGCGCCGATCAGGAAGCGCAGCTCGCGGGCGCCATTGTCGCGCCAGCGACCGACCTGTTCGGCAAAGGCGACCGAGTTCAGGCTCTTGCCTTTCTCATCGAGCATCACGGTGATCGTGCCCGGCCCCGGCGCGGGCATCTTGCCGCCGCGATCGGGGAGTTCGGTGATCTTGGTCGGCCACGAAAGGCGCGCAAGGTAACGGTCCACCAGCTCCGCCTCGGGGCTGCGCCCGATGCGGCCGCGCGCGATAATATGCACCAGCATATTTTGTCAGCTATGCTGAGACCGTACCAGCCCGCACCC
>Ga0070658_10000958_pt1 | contig 24678 bp, 17 predicted proteins | sample KBSC13metaG_FD_64664 | JGI IMG/M metagenome (GOLD analysis project Ga0070658, IMG submission 64664) | Corn rhizosphere microbial communities from Kellogg Biological Station, Michigan, USA - KBS C1-3 metaG | ecosystem: Host-associated > Plants > Roots > Rhizosphere > Soil ...
GAGACGGCTTTCGGGCAGGATACCCTCACCGCCGAATAACAGAAACCCTGCGATACCCAGGCCGCAAACCGCCGCAAGCGCGGCGATAAGCGGTCTGGAGCGCCGTGGCAGGAATGAAAAGAAATGGGTACCCATACCCACAGCACAGGCGATGATTGAACCACTGGTACGCGTAATGGCGAGCACCGCGACCACCGCGGCAGGCGCGGCAAACTGCAGCCAGCGCGGATCGCGGCGGTCGGTGAGAAACAGCAGCAGAAGAGGAATGAGGGCCAGGTTGTTTGGATTCGCGAACAGCCCGGAGTGCCGCGTTCCCGCCTCCCATGCTCCATTGGCGTCCGTTAAAAACGACAGGACGAGAACGATACAGATCTGAACCGCAAAAAATCCGCGGACTGATGAGCGCGAAACGGAGGGCAGCCATAGAATCCTCGAGATCGCCATCACGATATAAAGCGAGATGTGCTTCACCATCGCATCCGGATATCGCGTGGCGCTCGTTGTCAGGGCGACAACCAGAGGTACGGCGGCCGCGGCTATACAGGCGATGGCGACGGCGTCCAGCCTGACCCAGAGCCGTTCCAGAGTCGCCCATCCCAAGGCAGCCAGAATGAACACCGCGCCAACATTGTTCAGCGCATTCCGGTCCGTGTACACCCCCGCGATGAAAAACACCCAATACAGCGCATACGCGGCCGCGAGCCAGCGCCAGATCGATTCGCCACGCGCCATCGCCGTTGTCGCGATCGCGAGCGGGCGCGGGCGTGGTGAAGCCGATTCATACGGCATGGTGAAGGGTCCGGGAATGGTGGAGATCGGCATTGGTTAATACGGATTGCAGTTGGGAGAGGCTATGCTGCGATCGCCGCAATCCTGCTTCGCCGGCACGCATAACGGAGCAGAAGCGCTCCGCCGGCGCTCTGGACAATGGATGAAATGAAAATCGCCGCGGCGGCGCCGCGCATTCCCATCGTGGGAACCAGAAGAAAACAGGCCACGGTAGTCGTAACGGCCGAGAGGGCGAACAGCGGCAACTGAGGCGCGAAACAGCGGACCGCAGTCACCGCCACGCCCATCATGCTCCCGAGGTACAGGGCGCCTGAAGCCGCCATCAGCCAGATCAGAACGTCCTGGCGGGTCGCGAATTCAGGACGATAAGCGAGGGTAAGAATCTCACGGCCGAACAGGGCTGCGGCAAGAAATCCCGCGACGCCCAGCGACACGCTGATGCCGGTGAGCAGCCAGAGCAGCCGCCGGAACGCGGCTCTGTCGCCGGATGCAAAATATTTTGCAAGCCTCGGCGTGACGCACTGACCCAGCGCGCCTACCGCGACGCTGCCGGCAGCCATCAGATTGAGAATTGATGAAAAGATGCCCTGTTCCCGCATTCCGAAACTTCGTTCCACGAAATAGCGTGGAATGTTCAGATTGAGCGAAACGAGCATCACTACCAGCCCCAGAGGCGCGCCGGACCACGCAAGCGCGAGCAGCCGGCGGGCGGCGCGGCGGCGGCCCCTGAGCATTACTTTGATCTGCAGCGCGCATTCACGCAGCGCGCGCACAAATTTCAGTTGAAGCAGATTCAGACTGACCGGAACATCGAAAAAAACGAGCACCAGGCCGGAGGCGATCACAAGCGCCACTCCGATCGAGCTCAATGATCCGCGCGCCACAACCGCAGCCGCCATGGCGGCCAATCCCAGTGTTCCTTTCAGAATCATGGAAAGCGCCATCGCGCGCATATTTTCTTCGCGCTGCAGTAATGCGTAAAACATGTCGCTCACGTAGTCGAGCGCCTTCGCCGTCGTGATGGCGGCGATAAAGAAAACGAGTTCGGGGCGATCCCCCTCCAACATCCCCGCGGCTGAGGCGCCGACGACCGATACCGCCAACATCCCCAGACGAAGGACGAAATACTCGTGGAAGCGAAAGACGCCCTGCTGATCTGTCACGAAGATGGAGCGCAGGTTCAGACAACTGAACATCAGGATGGGGGTGGCGATGGCCAGCCCCAACGTGTACGCTCCCACCATCTCGATCGTCCCCAGCTTGGCCATCACGATGAGCATGGCCCACTGGCAAAATCCGTTCCAGACGGTGCCAGCCACCATCCATGCAAGATTCACGCCCAGACTTCGGTTCGCCGGCTCCCGCGCGCGCTCAAAGCCGGTACGGCCGATCGGCTCCACCGGAATCGGCTCGACCTGCGAAATCGGGGGAATGCGTGCGTGCGCGGGCGTGATCATTCGGCGGGCGTCCGGTATCTTTTCAGAACCGCGCTCTTGTAATTGCCGTAGAAGCGGTCATGTGAGGACTGTGGATTCCAGCCATTCAGCACAATGCCCAGCAGTTTCGTTCGATCCTGCACGAGCCTGGCGGAAGCCGCTGAAATTGCTTCGCGGGCCGTGTGGCCAGCCCGTGCGACCAATATGACGCCGTCGGCCATGCGTCCCATCAGCCGCGCGTCGGGCATATGCAGCAGCGGCGGACTGTCGACGATGACCATCTCGTACTTGTCCCTGTAGTGGCGTATCAGGCCAGAGAGCGCCGTGGAAAACAGCAGATCGCAGTTACTTGGAAGCTGCGGTCCGCTGGTCAGCACGTACAGGTTCGGAATGCCGCTCGAACGGACGGCGTCATCGGCTGCATCGGTGGCGCCTTCTTCCTTGCTGAGCAGATCCGAAAAGCCGTTCTTGTTCTCGAGGCCAAAGATCCGATGCAGGCTGGGTTTGCGCGTATCGCCATCGATGAGCAGAACCCGTTGTCCTACCCGCGACAGGGCGATCGCGAGATTGACAGCGGTTGTTGTCTTTCCCTCCATTGGACCCGCGCTCGTGATGACGAGTGAACGCTGCCGGAGCGGGGAAAAGATGATGGAAGTGAGAACCGCGCGGAAGCTGTCCGCCATCTCAGATGGATCATCCTGCCAGCCTGCGACTTCTTCCAGTTTGCCCGTAGGAAGGGAATCTGGTTTCGCAATGACGCTGACCATCCGCGATTCGGATCCTTTGCGCCGTCCGGCTTTCGGGATCACACCGAGCTCCTGAATCCCCAGGAGGCGGCTCGCCTCGCCCGGATGGTTGAGACTTCTGTCGGCGCGTGAGCGGGCGATGACTACGATCATGCCCAGCATTCCCGCCACGAAGAAGCCGCCTGTCACGTTCAACGGCGTATTGGGTTTATACGGTTCCCTCGGAATGCGTGCGGCGTCAAGCACGCGGATGTTGGATGCCCGGAGCGCCGAAGCGATGCTCGCTTGCTTCACCTGCTGGAGCATCGATTCGTAGGTCGAGCGGTTGATGTCGACCTCATGCCGCAGGAGATCGTACTGAATGGCCTTCTGCGAGTCGGCCATCACCTGCCGCACCTGGTCGTCATAAGCCGAAGTAAGCATGGATTCGCGATGTTCAGCTTCCTGATAGTCGTTTGCGATGCGGCTCACGATGTCCGCGCGCTGGCGGTCGCGCGCGGCCTCGAGCGTTTCGATTTCGGCTCGCATCTGTTGCGATTTCGAATACTCGGGCTTAAACGTGATGGCCAGTTCCGCGGCCTGGCGCCGCAGATCGGTGATCGTACCCTGCGTAGCTCGCAGTCCGCCATCGTTCAGCACGTCGGCGAGCGTATCGGGAGAAGCGGTACTGGCGGTTTTGAAGCGCGCTTCCTTCTGTACGCGATCGGCCTGTGCGGCGGAAACCTCCGCCTGTATCTGTCTGAGCTTTACGGTTGAGACGTTCTCCTGGCCGCCCGCATAAATCAGCCCTTCCTTGCGGGCATAGGCCTGGAGAGCGTCATCAGAGCGCGTCAGGTTCGAGCGCAGCTCGTCCAGCTGCCGGTTCAGCCACGCTGATGTGTTTCGGTTCGACTGCCAGCGGTCCTCTGAATTCTGATCAATGAACTCGTCTGTCAGAGAGTTGGCAAAGCCCGCCGCAATGCGCGGATCGGTGGATTGAAAAGTGACCTCCAGGATTCGCGTCTGGCCGACGATGTTCACGGTGAGATTCTTTGACGCCGCCGCAATGAGATCCTCCCGATTGTTAGGCGTGGATTGCCGATGCAGGAACGCGATATTGGGTCCGGACGACAGCACATCTGTCGAATTGATCTGGAGGTGTTTCAGGGTTCGGTCGATAATCGAGTCGCTCTGCAGGATGTGGAGTTGCGTCTGAAGATCGGTGAACGCGTCCGAACCCGGCGAATCGTCCACCGGGCTGACCGGTTTCATGTTCAGAAATTCACGATTGACATCCTGCACCTCAACCGTCGCACGCGCACGGTAGACCGGCTGTTGCGATCGGGCAACCAAAAGACCGATTCCGGCGCCGGCCACGGCGGCTGTCAGCAGAATTAGTTTTCTCCGGCGAAGCATCCGCCAGTAATCGATCAGACTGCCGGTGGCTACGTCGTCGGCGTATTCCGCGGTTTGGTAAAGATTGGCATCACCGGCCGTGAGCCCGTCCTTTCCGGAAGTCGTGTCGATGTCGGGTCCGCTGGCGGGGGGTAATAATCGCTGATTTGGATTGCGCATAAATTTTTTCTCCTCTTACAGGCGCCAGATCACGAGCCCCGTGGTCATCTGAACCGCCGCGTCCAGCACGCGCAGTGAAGCGCTTCGCGCCTTGCTGTCCGGTACGAAGAGAATGTCATTGGGGTCGAGCGTGATATCGCTCGCGCTGCCTTCGAGGATTCGTTTCACATCCACTCGGATCTCCACCCGCGGAGCTCCCACGGCGCCCGGCCGCAGAATGCGTGCGGATCCGGCATTCGCCAGTTTGTCCAGACCTTCTGCGAGTGAAAGCGCCTGGAGAACGGACATCTGCTTCTCCTGATTGAGAATGAAGCCGCCTGGCCGCCGCACCGCGCCAATTACATAAACAAGATCGCCTTTGGGAACGGTGATAACGTCATTCGGAAGTACCTCGATATTCGAGGCGGGATTGCGCGCCTCGAGGAGCGATCGCACATCCACTTCGCCGACGTAAAACCCGCCCGTTGCGTCGAGTTTTACATCGGTGAGCGGCAACGGTCCCATCTCTGCCCGCCGGGTGATTCGAATCGCGTTACCGGCAGTGTCTTCGATGCCGCCTGCCAGGGACAGCACTTCCATCAGTGTCCGGCGGCCGCCCAGTTGATGCACGCCAGGATTTTTCACGCTTCCCAGTACCGATACCGGGCGGCTGGCGAATTCCGTGACCATGATCGTCACGTCCGGGTGGTTCATCAGGCGGGACAGTTTTACCGCCATCTGCTCCTGCATGCTGTCCACCGTGAGCCCGGAGGCATGAACTTTGCCCAGAAGCGGGAGGCGCACGTCGCCGTTGGGATCGATTCGGATTGCGCTTGTGTTGGCTCCGAATTCATCGAGGCCGGGAACCCGAATGGCAATGACATCGTCCGGACCCAGAACGTATCTGCGGGCCGCCGACGTTAACGCGTCATCGGCCACTAACAGACACACTAATACGAGAATGAGCGCGACTAACTTCATAATTTTGACCTCAATCGATTGGTGACTTAAGAGTGATCGCCGTTCGCCGCCCCGCGCGAGACCGCGGAATTGCCGCCAGTCTCATTTCTGCGCAGTCGATAGTTCACAGCAGTTCCGTGCAGTTGCCATACTTCAACGCCCATGGCATCCAGCATTTTCAGAAGCTCATTCGGCCAGACTTCGGCGCCGCAAATGAGCTTGAGCTTAGCCCGGACCTGCCATTTCGCGCTCAGGAACGCGGTCGCGACCCCGGGAGTCGTCCGCAGCACCAGCGCGCGAGCGCGCTCGATCTGGTCCAGGAGGAGTTCGCCAACCCCATCCTCGCGGGCCGGCGCGAGAATCACGCGCGCGCCGCACACCAGAGGGGCCAGCACCCACATCCCGAAAAGCGCGAGATCCGGCCGCAGTGTGCTGATGAACCAGTCTGCCGGCGTCAGGCCGAGAGATGTCCGGAAAGAGTCCATGGAATCCAGACATGCGCGATGCGAAATTGCCACTCCCTTTTGCCCCGTGGCGAGTGCGTGAAAAGCAACGCTGGCGAGACCCTCTGCGCCGCTCCGCGAAAGATTCCCTGTGCTCCCGCATTCGATGCTTTCAAATTCGTTCTCAATGCTGATCGCGCGCGCGCGCCGGGCGGGTAAACACGCAGGCGTCGATTCGGACGGCAGCAAAATGAAGGCTTCCGTCTCGGCGAGGGTGGCGGCAGTCTGTATCGGCGCGCCTTCGGGATCCAGAGGTATGTATGGATTTCCCGCCTTCAGCGCCGCCAGCAGACAAACGACGGTTCCAATACACGGTTCGATGAAGATCCCAACCGGGGTGGCCGGCGAGGGCGCCATGCGCCGGAGGAATCGGGCGAGACGGTTGGCCCGTGCATTGAGTTCGCCATAGGCCACTTGCTGGCGGCCGGAAATCACTGCAGTCTCCTGCGAATGGCTCGCAGCGTATTGCTCGATGCGGCGGTGTATAGGATCAGCTGTGTTGAGAGGGGTCATTGCGGCATTCCGCCATCGAGGCGGCGTGGGGCTGACAAAACCGGACAGCGTACGAATACCAGCGGTGGTGTTTCCGGACGGGCGCGCGGCGGTCCTGTCGTCGAGCAACCGTCGGCTTCTCAAAGCAGACGGGGCAGTGATCCTTTCCGGGAAACGTGCATCCGGGAATGACATATATGGCAGATTTCAAAAATAGGCGGGCGGCGGCGCGTCTTCAGACAATGACGCAGGCCGCGATGCTTTCGACGGCGCTTCTGTCCAGTTCCACCATGACCGAGCGCATCAGCAGCGAAATCGAAATGACAATTCGGTCGCGGCTGCCTTCACGCGCCAGCGTGCCCTCTACGCCGGCCATAGGACCTTCGCGAACCCGAACGCGCTCGCCGATCGAGATCCAGGCACAGGGCTCGGCATCGAGACCCGAGTCCGTCAGTCGGCGTACCGCATCCATTTCCACCGGGTCCACCGCTACCGGTACTCGTTGCCGGCAGACGACGTGCACGACTCCGGGGACCGAAATAATCGGCAGGAGAACATTCGAATCGAACGAGCAGAACAGATAGCCCGGAAAGAGCACGCTCTCTTTGCGCCGTCCCGTGCCGTTCCTCCTGGACCGGCAAAGGGGCAGAGAAACGCGGAACCCCCGCCCCTGAAGCAGGGTCGCGACAACTCGCTCGCGATTCGACATCACGCGAATCGCATACCACGGGAGTAAGTCCTTCGCAGTGGTTTCATTCAGGTCGTATTCCGTGTAGACGGCGTTTTCAGTAACCACGGCTTCCCTCAGGTTTGTATCGCTGGGCCAGTGTGGGCGTAGCTTCGCCCCTTTCCGACATATCTGCTTTTTTCCGGGTACCGGCACGCTCTATGTGGAACAGGAGAGTGCGAAAACGGTGCGCACTTCCGTCAAAAACAGCCAGACCGCTCTGTCTTGATGTATTCGAGCGTAACGGGCGGCACGGTGGTGGTTCAAGCTCGCAAACATACTGTAGAAAGCGGAGTCAAAAAACATACAATTCACGAGCCGGAAACAAATAGGGCCAGTAAATCTTCGATAATCAGGCAGTATGTTAGGTAATCGTGTAACTTACAGCTTCGCGCGTAGTGGGTCCGAAATCCAATTTACACTTAGACGCGGACCAAGGGTGCTCTGAGACGCAGAGTACCGTACACTCGCGATCAGATTCCGGGAGATTCCCGAGGTCCATGAGGCGGATATGTGCGTTAGCGTGGAGTTCTGAATGAGTGATGGGCGTAATCCAGGAAAAATGGCAGGACGGCGGATTGTCATTGGAGGCCCAAAGCGGCGCCTGCTCGAAGGCCTGAAGGAAATTGCTTCGCGCACCTGCCGGGTAGTGGCGGTTTCCGATAACTTCACGGTGATCTACCAGGCGGTGCGGCTGCTCTCGCCGGATTTAGTGATCATCGACGCCGCCTCGACCTGTTGGGAACTCGGGTCCGTAGTGGACCGGCTCGGCGGTATCTCGCGCGAGCTTCGAATTCTCGCGCTGGTTCCGAACGACGGGATGGCGGAAGCGGAAAAGGATGAGCGGTTGAAAACCGACTTCCTCACGCTGTTGCCCGCGGACGCCTCCGAGGAGTTGTTTCACGAGACGCTGTTGCGGCTGGCTGGCGGGGAGCCGGACCGGCCCATGGTTATAGCGCTATCCCATGAGTCGCCAGATCCGGAGTCTCCGGATGTGCTGACGCCGCGTCAGCGCGATATCCTGCGGCTGATTTGTTCCGCGGAATCGACAAAAGACATCGCGAGGATTCTCCAGATCTCGACGCGGACAGTTGAGTTTCACAAATATCGGATGATGAAAACGCTGGATGTGAACACGATGGCGGAACTGATTCTCTTCGGTATCGCTACAGGCGTCGGCGTCCCGCGGCCACGTCCCCTGGCCGGCGATTCCGCCGGATTCGCGCAGTCCGTGAAGTCGAGGATCAAGCCGGCGGCGCGCGCCGCGGGATTGCTTCCGAGGCAGCCGCGATCATCGGGCGTTGCCCCCCGCCCGACGTATTTCACGCGGGGCTGATCGCTGAGACTCTCCTGGCGCGCAACGATGCGGCGCGCCGTCCCACGGCGAAGACGGGACCATTTGCTCAGGCAGCGCAAAAGACCGGCGTGTGCGATTCCAATGTCTTAGGAGCGATCCTCCTGACGCCGTTTCTCCGAATCCCTGGCAATGCATGCCCTATATTCACGCTCTCGGCCGTGAGCGATTTCAAGTCGGGCATCGCGATATCCGGCATGGGGAGAGGCCGGTTTCATCGGCGGGATTCGGATCTGTATTGCCAGATCTGGTGTGGCGATTCGCAAATGACGTGATTAACCAACCGCGTCTGGGGGGCGAGCGCCTGCGCCGCCTGTGCCGGGAATTGCGGCGTCTACAAATTTCTAAGACACCACATTAACTGGTTGCCAGACCGTTCGGCAGGCCGAGGCCGAACCGGATGCGATCGATCTCCTGCAGCGGCTTAAGAAAAACCGGCTCTTCCAGTGGCCAGAGTTGCGCGGGTACCGCAGTTGAGCCTGACGCAAGAAGAAGGCAATTGACTGCGCGGCGTGCCGCTTCGTTGGCTCCTTCCATGCACGCGATATCAGTGTAGGTGCGCACGTAGTCAGAGGCGACGAAGAAGTTTTCAATCTCGACCTGGGCCTCGGGTCGGTATTGGAGGGATCCTGCCGTATTAATGAGCAGCGGCTCTGCATTCGTGGCATTACCGGGGTTAGGGAATTGGACGTCCGGATCGAGAAACCAGGTGAGCAGGTTCGAGTCCTCGATGGAGGTTGATCCATTCCCATTGAGGTGCTGCTTCAGTTGCGCCCACGCCTCCTCTTTGATTTCTTCGGCGCTGCACTCACGCGCAGGTTTCCCGTAGAGAACACCAGGAGTTTCCCAGTCGGAAATGTCAACTGAGAGAATGCCGCCTACCCGGCCATCCCCAAATCGGGAAAAGTCGAGGTTGGTCCAAAACTGTCGTTGAGAGATGGAGGTGAGGGCCCAGGGAGAGTCGAGATAAATGGCGTGGCCATGGACCAGCGGCGCGTCTTTGGCCAGATAAAATTGAATACCGTTCATCCAGCGAGTCTTTAACTGGCGGAGGTTGGCAATTGACGGCGCCGCACGTTTGAGATCATCCGTGATCAGAGATGTCATGACCTCGACGGGCAGCGCAGCAATATAGAAGTCTGCATTCAACAGAGCGTCATTCACAATCGCTCCGGTCACCCGGTGGCCGTCCGTCTCGATTTGAGAGACACGGGAAGCGGTGTGGAATCGAACGCCGAGTTTTTCCAGATATTGAGTCCACGGAGAGATCCAAACGTCGCTCGTAGGGCCGGAGAGCAGACGATCGAAAATCCCGCCAGGGGAGATCAGGCCGTAGAGAAGCTGAAGTTGCGTGATTCCCACCGTGCGGGTGCTGCTCTCTTCGGCGCGCATGGCAACGAGTGAGCGCGTGAGTCCCTGTCCGAGATATGCCTGGTAGGCTTTGGATTTGCCGGGGGCGTCTATGAAGTTCCACCACGTGCTGTTTTCGTATTCCGCGAGGCGACGCTCAGCGCAGCTGGTTGCTACCTGAAGGAGGCGGTTGACAAAGAAGACCACTTCATCGAGCGGAACACCGAAAGGCGTGAAAAGCTCCATGATGAAGGCACGGAGATCTTCGAGGGTGGCCGGAGAGCGGGCGAGCCAGGTGATTTCGGTTTGCCCGGCGCGCGCGAGGAGCATTCGCGTGGCGACCTGAAGATTGTCGTAAACGCTGCCGTGAGCACCGTAAGGAATCCGGCGCATCGTGTCAATTACGTGTTTGTAGAAACCGGGAAAGAAGCGGAAACCGTGTTCGCCAGGAAGAGTAAGACGGCCGCTGCCTGCAGAGTTGGGGACCGGAATGCTGCGCGCTTTGCCGCCGAGGACCGATTTACTTTCGTAGACGTCAACAGCGAAGCCACGCTCCGCAAGTTCGTGAGCCGCGCTCAGGCCTGCGACGCCCCCACCGAAGATCGCTACGGTTTGTGGCACGATGTTATTCTATTCCGGGCCGGAGTTCCCCAAAGCAATTCCGGATCATCGAATTCCCCAGGGCATGGGAACGGCGAAGGCCCCTCTCTGCGACTCCCTCGTTGACTCTGGCATCAATCAGCTCGGTCCACAACCACCCTCAATCAGGAACTTCGGTGCGCTCGAAACCGATCGATTCCGGAATGCGGGGGACGCCACTTGTATAGAATGGGCCATGAGCCGCGTCGCGAGGGGTACATCATTGAGGATTACATCATGATTCGAAAACAATATGTTGCAGCTTTATTCGCCGGATCGGTAATCACCGCTCTGGCTTACGCGCAGAGTACACCAACGCCGGTACCCGACCCTGTTCCAATCGCTCCCGGCAAAGGTGTTCGCGCCAACGGATTTACACAATATACGCGGCCATTGGCATCGCAGGACGTTCGGATTCGCGGCAAAGCCCTGTACAACTCCACGTGCGCATCCTGCCACGCATCTGATATTCGCGGTGTCTCAGGGAAAGGCATCAACCTGCTGCGTTCGGGCATCGTTCTGAGCGATAAGGCAGGCGAACTCATCGCCGGCAGCGTCGCCAAACACAACCCGCAGATCAATCTGATCGAGGCCGACAACCTGGCCATTTCCGAGTATCTGCACAGTATTGAGGCAACGATGGGCGCGCAAGGGAGCCCTCCCGGACGCAACCCGATGGGCATCGAGCTGAACGTCCTCGTGGGTGACGCGAACGCCGGCGAAGCCTATTTTGCTAAGGCCTGCGCGAGTTGCCATTCGGTGACCGGTGACATGAAGGGTATCGCCTCAAAATACGCGGATGCAAAAGCATTGCAGAATGGCTGGTTTGACGGGATTCTCCCTGGCGGCGGACGCGGCGGCGGACGAGCCGGTATGCGGGCGACTGTGACCATGCCGAACGGCGCGACCTTTGAAGGCAGATCGATCCGCAAGGACGACTACATCGTGATCCTCATGCTCGCCGATGGCACGCGCAAGTCCATCCCGCTCGATGTAACGCCGGCTCCGAAAGTCGAGATGAAGGACCCGCAGGAAGCGCACAAAAAAGTGGCCATGGCGATTGATGATCCGGATAATAAGAACCTTCACGACATCACCGCATTTCTCTGGACTCTGAAATAGGGAGCGAATAAAACCATGAAAAAAATACGGATCGTCATTTCGCTTCTGGCATCGATGAGCGCCGCGCCTGTTTTTCTGCACGGGCAATCCGGCGGTCTCGAACCGACCGACATCCTGAAGCCCCTCTCTGATCAGTGGACGAGCTTTTCCGGTGACATGACCGGCAAACGCTACAGTTCCCTGAAATCCATCAACCTGGACACCATCAAAGGCCTCAGTCTGAAATGGGCGAACACATCGATCACCACGGGTTGTGGTCCGGACGGAACCGGACCTGCCTCCGCCGGCGGAGGACGCGCTGTTGCCGGCCTGATCGTCGGCGGTCTTGGCAACGGTGAGTCGAATACCTGCGGCCCCGCGCGCTTTGGCGGCGGAATGCTTTTCGTCGACAACACGATCTACGCTGCAACCCGGGACGATGTCTATTCCATCGACGCGCGCGATGGCAGCGTTCTCTGGCACTACTATTGGAAGTTCCGCGGTGGCACCTCAACGGGCACGCGCGGTCCCAGCATGTGGCACAACTATATCTATTTCACCTTCCACGACGATTACGTTGTGTGCCTTGACGCCAGGACCGGCAAAGAGGTCTGGAAAAAAGAGATCGCCCCATTCGATCAGCAGTACTTCTCTTCCAACGTCCCTCTCGTCATCGGAAATCACATCCTGGTCGGCCCCGGCAACGATATGGATTCACCCGCCTGGCTGCAGTCTCTCGATCCCGAAACCGGCGCGATTCAGTGGACTCACTACAACACTCCGCAGAATCCGGGTGACCCGGGTATCGAAACCTGGAAGGATCTCGATGCGGCGCGTCACGGGGCAGGCACCAGCTGGATTCCAGGCTCCTATGATCCCGACACGCATCTCTATCTTTACGGCACCGGCAATCCTACCCCGTCCTACACGGCCGGGCGCGGCGACGGAGATAATCTCTTCACTTCCTGCCTGATTGCGCTCAACGTGGATACGGGCAAAATGCAGTGGTATTTCCAGACTTCACCGCACGACACGCATGACTGGGATTCCACCCAGACACCGATCATCGCCGACCTGCCCTTTAACGGGCGCACGCGGAAGCTCGTGATGATGGCCACGCGCAACGGCTATTTTTATGTTCTGGATCGCGTGACAGGAGAGCATCTCATCACGAGCAAGCTTGGCCTCGTGAATAACTACGCATCCGACATCGGCACGGATTCCAAACTCCATCTGGACGCCCGGGGGCAGGTGCAGCGAAACCCGCATAAGGACGCGAGCGTTGCGGGATCGGTTGTCAACGATGACGTGCTGAATCACCAGCCACCGACGTTCTCGCCGGACACCGGCCTGTTCTATGTTCACGAGACGAATTCGCTGCGTATCGACTACCTGCTGGAGCCGGATCCCCGGGGATCGATGGGGCTCGGCGGCGAAAGCAGCGCGGCCGGGATAAACTACGGCACATTTATCGATGCTATCGACTACAAAACGGGCAAGGTGGTGTGGCGGCATCAACTCAGCAGCGGCAATGTCGGGCTGCTCTCGACAGCGGGAGGGCTGCTGTTTACGAACGACGGGCAGAACTTCGCGGCATGGGATGCGAAGACCGGCAAACCGGTTTGGCACACGCAAATCGGCGGACTTTCGGCTCCTCCGGAGACATTCATGCTGGATGGCAAACAGGTAGTCCTTGCCTCTGGCGGAAGCGGGCTATATATGTTCCAGATGAACCAGTAGAAAGACCGTTTGCCTGACAGGCACGCTATTGTTTGCGTCGCCTGCCAGGGCCTGCGGCTTTCGCAACCTCAACAACTACAGATTGAGGGTTAAGGTGTTGTGGTCTTAAAATCGGCCGGAGGCTGGGTTTGCCCCCATTAACTGCGTAGGGCCGGGCTGCCGGGATTTGAACCCGGGACCTCTTGCGCCCCAAACTGCCCGAAGGAAAAAGCGCAAGCGGTCTATTGTAAAACGCTTATTCATAAATGGCTTACCCGAAGACCTATTGAAAGTGTAGATATCTTGTTGGCGTCTGTGGCGATGGCGTCCACAATATCATCTACATCCGGACCTCTTGTCTTTTCGTAAACACTCGGCGAGTTACTAGTGCGAACCCTAACGGACGAGTCTCCTAATGTAGCCTGAAGAATCGCTGAAAAGAAGCGGTGGCGGATCGGGTTGCGTGATGGCTTTGGTAGGGGAGCGGAAAGCGCTCAGGCCTCCACATTATTGTTGAAGCTAGCAGTGATATGGGTCATCAACGCAATCAGGATAACGATTGGAATCGGAATTCCGAATAGCAATCGCGAGGTCAGTCGTCAATAGACGCATCCGGCCGCAACGCCCACCAATTTCGCGACTGAGATTTGCAATTTCAGGTGGATCAGTCAGCGTATTTTGGATCGATTTCCATGAGGCGGGCCTTCCGCCCACGTCGCTCGCAGCCAACGCGCTCGACCAATTCGACCGGTTTAGCTGCAGGGTGGATCCGCTTGGCCGCGGGCTTCCTCTCTTCCCAGAGCGTCGACTGCGATTTGTCACCGTACCAGCATCTTTCTGCCCTGCGACGTGAGCGTGGAAGATCCGCTCGTGCTGGAACTTGTACCGGCCGAATCCCCATCCCGGCGCACTTGGTCACGGCAAGCCGGCTTTATACTGAGGGTTCGATGTTACGACTCCCATTCGTCATGCTGCTGTTGCTTGGGACCGCACCCTTCGCCGCAACCCAAACCAAGCCAGACAGTGAAATGCAGCGTGCTGTCCAGGAATTCGTGCGACAGACACGTGCGCTCGGCATGCGCCAGGATTCGGCGGCGGCGCGGCGAACTGTTCGGCGCCCGGAATGGCACGGGCGTCTCTTTGAGAATTTCCGCAACGACGCGCTGGACGCTATCCCCCACGAAATACGACAGCGCGGCCAGAGGAACTCCCTGCTGCGGAGAAACCAGTTCGGCTTCAACATTGGGGGGCCCTTGATGCTGCCTCATCTGCTGAAGCAGTCCTCCAAAGTGTTCTTCTCGCTGTCTTACGAGGGAGTGAGCGAGCACATCTCCCGCACGTACCTGCAGACGATCCCCACAATGGCCGAGCGGATCGGCGATTTCTCCTCGACCGTGGACAGCGCCGGCGATCCCCTGGCGATCTACGACCCGCAGAGCACCCGGACGAATCCGGCCTTCGACCCCGCCCAGGCAGTTTCCCCGAGCAACCTGCAGTATCTGCGCGAGATCTTCCCCGCCAGTCGGATTCCGCCTTCCCGGCTCGACGCCACCGCGCAGGCGGCGCTGGCGTTCTATCCGGAGCCCAACACCAGCGCCGGTCCGTTCTTCCAGAACAATTTTTTCATTAACTCGCCGGAAACCAACGACGCCAACGGCGTCATTGCCAAGCTCGACGCTCCGGTCGGAAGTGCGCAGCATCTGTCCCTCGAAATCGATTTCTCGAACGGACTGCTCGGGGCCTCACGATGGTTCCAGACCGATGCGAATCCAGGTCCGGCCGACCGGAATTTCCAGAGCCGCGCGGGAATCCTTCAGGACGTCCTGACGGTTTCGCCAGGCACCGTGCAGACCTTCACCGTGCAGGCCCGCAGCAGTGTATCGAAAGCCGGAGCTGATCAGACGATCTTCCCACGCTATAGTCTCGGCTCATATCTGGGGATGGGCCGCGGAACGCCCTATTCCTCCGCGGCGCGCAATACCTATGATTTTTCCTGGGGCGTTTCCGCGCGCCGCTCGAAACATACGCTCCAGGTGAACGCCGCGTACAACCTGAATCAGGTCAATGTGTATGTTCCGCAGTACCCGGCCGGCTACTTCAGGTTCACCTCGGGCATCACCAGCCTTCCCGGCATCGTCAATACGGGCTTCGGTTTCGCCAGCTTTCTGCTCGGCATGGCGGACTACGCGGAACGGAGTGTGGTGGACGACCCGTCTTACTTCCGTCAGAATACGCCCCGCCTCTCGCTGTCCGACCAATATCAGGCCGTCAAAAACCTGACCGTGACCGTGGGGATCAACATGGCCGTTCAAAACCCGCGAGTGGAGAAGTATAACCGCCAGTCCAACATCGACCTAAGGGCGATCAATCCCGCGAATGGTGTGCCGGGCGCGCTGGTCGGCGCCGCGCAGTCCGGCGCGACTCGCGGCTTCCGCCCTGCCATCGCCACGTTCGATCCGAGAGTGAGTATTGCGTGGAATCCCGGAAGCCAATCGGACACTGTTATTCGCGCAGCCTGGTCGCAAGGGCACTCCGGCATTCCCATCTATTCGAATCAATGGGGCACACAGGCATTCCATGCCCGCCAGACCTTCCTGTCTGCGAATTCTCAACTTGAGCCGGCGCTGACGCTCATCCAGGGTATTCCACCTCTGGGCTATTCGCTGCCAAACCTTTCTCCTTCGGTTGCCAACGACTCGGTTGCCGATCTACTTGATACCAGCCACCGCCTGCCGCTGGTGCAATCCGCGTCATTCAGTATTGGGCGCCAACTCCCGCGATCGCTCGTCGCTTCCCTCTCCTACTCGCATACTTACGGTCGGGATCTTCTGGCGGGAAACGGCACAGCGAACCCGAATGCCATTCCGGCCAGCGCCCTGCAGTACGGGAATCAACTCTACACAGAAAGCTTTAACGCCTCGCTGCGACCTTATCCGCAGTTCAAGGGTTTTGACCTGAATTCCTCCTACCCGCTGGCACGTTACCAACGTGACGCAGCCAGTGTGAGCATCGAGAAGAGAGCCTCCGGCGGCTTGTCCATGAATGCCATCTGTACGTTTTCGAAACAGATGGACGATTACTCGGGCCCTTGGGGTACGCAGGATTTTTACAACCGCGCCAATGAATGGGCGCTCACTGCCTGGAACCGGCCACTGGATTTCCAGATGAACTACGTGTATGAATTGCCCATGGGAAAGAACAAGGCGCTGTTTCGTTACTCTGACTGGCGCCGCTTCCTTGTGGAAAACTGGTCTGTATCCGGAACCGCTTACCTCGGGGTCGGCACGCCTCTCGCGTTGCATCCCGCCTTCAACAACACCGGCGGAGTGCTCAGCACGCTGAACGTGAATGTCGTCCCTGGAGTGGACCCGCACGTTGCCAACCCTGGTCCCGCGCAGTGGTTCAATCCCGCAGCCTTTGATCAGCCCGAGGATTTCACGATGGGCAATGCGTCCAGAACTTTGCCCGGCCTTTCCAATCCCGGCGTGCACAGCTTCGATCTCAGCGTTTCGAAGCGGTTTTCCATCAGCACCGAACGCACCCTCGAGTTGAGCGGCGAGGCATTTGACGCGCTCAACCATGCGGACTGGAATCAGCCGGACCCGATTATCGGGCCCGCCTCCGCACCCAATCTTAACGCGGGCAAAATCATTGGCTCGCACGGCGGCCGTGTGATACAAGTGGGCGCGAGGGTGAGCTTTTGACGAGAGGTTTCAGCCGCCTCCGTGTTCCCGTCGCCATTGCGGTCGCCGCCGCGGCTTTGTGCGGAGCCCTGTTACGGGCTGCCGAGGTCCCGACGATTCACCTTGCTGTCCGGCCGCAAGCCGAGACGAAGGACATCCTGGCCGCCAGCGACTTCCACGTACGTGTGAACGGCGCCGAGGCCCCGGTCCTGAACGAAAAGACGCCCCGCGATGGCCAGATGATTCTTGTTGTCCTCGACCTCGCGGAGGATATCGCCAATGCCCAGGCGGCGAAGGACGCGCTTGTCGACGAAGTCGCTAAGCTCCCCGCTTCGGTTCTGGTCGCTCTCATTCGCGCGCAGGATGGCCCCGTGGTTCTGGTGGATCCCACCGCCGACCGTGCCGCCATTGCCAATGCCATTCAGGCCAGTCCGGTCACGGGCAAAGCCGGGCTGCTCGATTCGCTGTCATCGGTGGAGGCCCTTGCCAGTTCCATCTCGAAGGCGTCGCATGCGCGTGTCGCAATTCTGTATATCACCGACAGCTCGGCCGGCAATTACCGCGAGGATTTCGCCAATCCAGTCATAAACTCCAGTGACTCGCACGACCTGAGCCGCCGCTTCCCGGAAGCGCTTATCGGAGAAAAAATCGACCGGATGGAACAAGAGATCGCCGCGCGCGAGGTGCCGCTGTTCATCGTCCACCTGCGCTACAGCACGTCGACGCTGAACGCCGCCTACCAGTCGGGATTGAAGCGGCTCGCGGAAGAAACTGCCGGCTGGTCGGCGTTCTGTGCGTCCACCGCCGAAATCCCGGATGCAATACGGCAATCGTTCTCCGCTATATCATCGCAATATCTTCTGACCGTCGGATTGCCGGGCCCGACACCTTCCGCGGTTCGTATCCAGGTGGACACACGCAGCAAAGATGAATCTTACGGCGATGTGGTTTATCGTCCGAGGCTCCTGCTCAGATAGAGCGGGTAGCCGTCATCCGCCGCAGTACTTGCCCGGATTGGCCTCCAACCCGCACCGTCGCGTCCAGCGCGGCGAGTGCCACCGCCATATCCGAAGGATGTACCACCACACAAGCATCACTCGCGCAAAAGCCTTTCAGGTATGGCTCGAACGCCAAGTGTGACAGGCGCGGGGCTGATCCGCGATGGACGTCTCGTGTACGACGCGACTTTCGCAGGCGCCATGCTCGCATGGCAGAGGGCGCGCTGCATCCCGCATCGAACCCTAATAAATGCGCTTCAGGACAGGTGAACCGATCCCAGGCAAATCGGCGCTCCGGCTTCATACTCGAGTCGCGTTTGTGACATGCACGCCTGACAGTTCCTATGGCAAATCACACCGCGCCAACCAGTCCGGCCATACAGTCTCAAAATGTCGGATTTCTCAGACTGCTTGTCGGGTTCCTTGTCGGGAAATTCAGCCTACCCGACATCGGATGACCTTCGGAGTCCGCGAAATGGACGCCGGTTGGACTCCCAGATACGGCTGGGCTGCCCCCATTAAGTGCGTAGAGCCCCAGATACGACCTGTAAAATGCTGTCCTGGCTCTAAGTGTTTGAAGGGTTTGGTCGGGCTGCCGGGATTTGAACCCGGGACCTCTTGCACCCCAAGCAAGCGCGCTAGCCAGGCTGCGCCACAGCCCGAAACATCCAGTTTACACTGCTTCAACCGCGCGGCCTCCCCGCCGCGAACCGATACCTCCATATGCCACCATAGCTATTTGATACTTACCCTCACTATGAACCCCGCGATCGACCGCACCATCGCCGTCGATCGGCTCGCGTTCGATGACCGCGCCTACATCCTCTCTTCCAACGACTCCGCTGGAGGGCGCGGTATCAACGCCTCCATCGTCATCCACAGCTTCGGCGGAAAGACCCTCGCGGTCCTCCCCGCCGGCGGCGAGCCCGCGGCCCGCTTCGAAAAATTCATGGACCATTGCGGCTTCCCCGTCGCCACCGTCCCCATCCGCAACGACATTCGCCTCAACCTCACCATCACAGACCGCAACGGTCTCACCGTCAAGCTCAACGAAGCCGGCCCACGCTTCGACCGTGAGGAAGTCGACGCCGTCGAATCCACCGTCGAAGCCTATCTCGGCTCCGCTTCCTGGCTCATGCTCTGCGGCAGCCTGCCGCCCGGCGTCCCCACCGATTTCTACGCCCAACTCATCACCCGCGCACGGAAGAAAAACGTCCGCACCCTGCTCGATACCGACGGCGACGCCCTCTTCCGCGGTATCGAAGCCGAGCCCACCATCGTGACTCCGAACCAGCAGGAAGCCGAACATCTGCTGGCCACCGTGCTGCTCACCCGCTCGAGCGCTATCACGGCCGCCCGCCGGATTCAGTCGATGGGTGCGCAATCGGTAGTGCTTTCACTCGGCGCCCGCGGCGCGCTGGGCGCTTCCGGCACGTTCCTGTGGGAGGCAATCCCACCGCGTATCGAAGCGATCTCACCCATTGGCGCGGGTGACGCAATGGCCGCCGCCGTTCTCTGGTCCATCGAAAATGGCGATGACTTTCCCCAGGCGCTCGCCTGGGGTGTCGCCGCCGGCACCGCGTCAGCCAGGCTTCCAGGCATTCAGTTCGCCACGCTGGAGCAGGCCCGCGCGGTTCGCGGAGATATCGATCTTCGCCGGATAGAAAGCTGACGACGGCAACCCAGCACGAGCGCCCGCGCGACGGATTCTTCCGTTCGGCGGGCATCGTCTCTGCCGCCGTTGCTGTCAGCCGCATCACCGGACTCATTCGCGAAAGCGTTCTGAGCTGGCTTTTCGGCGCAGGCGCCACGTTCGATGCCTACAGCGTCGGCTACCGCGTCGCCAACCTCGCGCGCGATCTTTTTGCCGAAGGCGCGCTCTCCTCTGCCTTCGTTCCCACCTTCACGCGCTATCTGACTACCAGGAGCCGCAAAGAAGCGCAGGAGCTCTCCAACATCACCGGCACGCTCCTCATCGTGATCGTGGGCGCCATCTGCGCGCTCGGCATGCTGTTCGCCGGAACGTTCGTCGAAATCCTGGCGCCCGGCTTTCACGCGGTGCCGGGCAAATTCGAGCTGGCCACGCAGATGGTCCGCACCATGTTCCCCTTCCTGCTGCTGGTCGCCATGGCTGCGCAGACACAGGGCATTCTCTTCGCCTGCGGAAGATTCGGCATTCCGTCCGTTTCCTCCAGCATGTTCAACGTTGGCTCCGTAATCTCAGGGCTGATCCTGGGATATTGGCTCGGTCCGCGCCTCGGGATCTCGGAAGTGCAGGGCATGGCGTACGGGATCCTGTTCGGCGGCGCGGCGCAGCTTCTGTTTCAGTTACCCACCGTCTGGCGCGTGGGCTTTGCGTGGTGGCCGCAATGGAACCTGCATCACGAGGGCGTCCGCCAGATTCTCTGGCTCATGGGCCCCGCAATCCTGGGCGGCGCCGCGCTGCAGATCAATCTGATGGTGAATACGAACATCGCCGCCGGATTGCGCGACGCCGCTGGCCACGTGCTGAACGGTCCGGTGAGCTGGCTTTCCTACGCGATGCGCTTCCAGCAGTTGCCGATGGGCCTGTTCGGCGTCTCGATCGCCTCCGCCACGCTGCCGCGTATTTCAAAATGCGCCGCCGAGCACGACCTGCCGACCTTCCGGGCAATCCTCTCGCGCTCCATCGTCACCGGTCTTCTTCTGACCATTCCCTCCGCGGCCGGCCTGCTCCTGCTCGGCGAAAGCATGATTGGCATCGTTTATCAGCACGGGCGGTTCGCGGCCTTCGATACGCATCAGACGAGCATCGCTCTCTGGTGCTATGCACCCGGCCTTGCGGGATACGCCGCCGTCAAACTTCTGGCGCCCGCTTTCTACGCTCTCGGCGATGCGCGCACGCCGATGTTTGTGAGCCTGGGCTCCGTAGCCGTGAATGCGGTCTCGGCGATTACTCTGGCGCGCTATTCCGGACTTGGCTTCGCGGGACTCGCGCTTTCGCTGTCGCTGGTTTCTACATGTAACGCCCTGATGCTGGCCGCGCTGATCCGCCGGCGCACCGGTGGCATCGATGGTCGTGCCATCGCATCGAGCACCATACGCATTCTCCTCGCCACGGCCCTCATGGCGATTGCGGTGCGTGGCGTCACGCTCGGCGCGCATGCCATTTTCCTTTCTACCAAACTCGCGCGCATCGCGGACGTCGCTCTGGGGGTGCCGATCGGCGCTCTCGTGTTCTACGCCGCTGCCTCTGCGCTCGGCATCCCGGAGATTCAGGAAGCGCGCGAATCGCTGCTCCGCCGCTTCGCAAAAAGCCGCTGATTGTCAGCCTGTTTTTACCGGTTTGTTAAACTGATTGCCGATGCTCCCTGACATTCAGCACGCGATTCGTCTTCAGATTGTCGATGACAAGGCCGCGGAACTGATGAGGGAAATCGCCGCGCTCCCGAAATACATTGCCGAGATCGAGCGAAAGCTCGAATCCCACTTGCGCCAGATCGATCACGACAAGGCCGCTCTCACAGCCAATCAAAAGGATCGCAAGCGGCTGGAAGGCGACATCCAGACGCACGATCAGAAAATCTCCAAACTGAAGTCCCAGATGATGGAGGCGAAGACGAATGAACAATATCGCGCCTTCCAGCAGGAAATCGACTTCGCCGGGCAGGAGATCCGGAAAGCCGAAGACCGCATCCTCGAGCTGATGAGCGAAGCCGAGCCGCTTGACCGCAACGTCAAAGCGGCCGAAGCCTCTCTTGCCAGCGAGAAGAAGATTGTGGAAGGCGAGAAGGCGCAGGCGCGTGAACGCACCGCGGCGGACCAGCAACAGATCGACGCCCTGAAGACCGAGCGCACTGGCATCATCGCCGCCATGACGCCCTCAGTCGCTTCGAATTACGAGCGCATCCGGAAAGGCCGCGCGGGCGTCGCGATCAGCGAAGTCACGGCGAACCGCTGTGGACGCTGCAACATCGCCCTGCGTCCGCAATTCCTGCAGGATCTGAAAAAGAACGACAAAATCATGACCTGTGAAAGTTGCGGCCGCATCCTCTACTACAATCCCCCGCAGGCCGTGGAAGACCTGGGTGGACGCCGCGTCAACATGAGCGCGGGTATGGGCGTCGACGCGGACGCCTGAGTCTCAGCGCAGAAAGCGCGAAGCCAGCACTGCGAAACCAGCCACAATCAGATTGCGGAACAGGAAGCGCGACTTCTTCGGCCGCTCCTGGCTCGCCACGAAAGCCGGCGTGGGTATTTCCACCGGCCGATCGGGTTGCGGTATAGAGTCACGCCGCATCGCTTCGTTCAACTGTGATTCGAAGGCCCGGGGCGCATAGAGCGCGGGAGGCGGCGCAGGCGCCGGTTCGGCTACGGCGGGCGGAATCAACTGCGTTCGCTCGCAGAGCTTCTCAATCGCGGAAACCAGACGCTGCAGATTGTGATCGGTTTCCGCCGCGCGCGTATTCAGCGCTTCAATCGACCCGGCCTGTTCCGCCAGCGTGCGCTCAATCGCGCCGATTCGCGAAGAGATCCGGTCGTCGATGGCGCGTTCGAAAACCTCCAGCATTCGCTCGCGCGATTGGTCGATCTCGGCGGAAAAGCGGCTTCGCAGATCTTCCGTGCGCGCGGCGACCGTGCGTTCCACGATCTCCGGGATTCCCGCCCGCGTCTGTTCCACATCGCGCTGCACCGCGGCGACGGATTCCATCGCCCTGCGTTCGGCCTTTTCCACCTGTTCCCGCAGCAACTCCAGATCCCGCGTCTGCTCGTCGATCCGACGCTCCAGATTCGCCACAGCAGCGGCGAAATCGGCAGGCACGGCGGTGGGAGAGCGCTTCATCCCGTCTACCAGATCTTCGAGGCGCTCCACGCGATCAAGCAGGGGCTCAATATCGAGAATTTCGTCGCGAGATGTCAAAGCCAGCGGTTCCGGGGCAGGCGGCAATGCGACCGCGGGGCGATAGCGTACGGCGCGCGGACCGGACATCGTCCGGGTGCGGCCAGACGTCAGCCCCATCGCCAGACCGGTACCCGCGGCTATCGCCAGACCTCTGAGGATCACATTGGCCATGCGTCAGGCAGCAGCGTGTTCAGCCGTCTGAGAGATACGGCGTGTCAGGAATGCGTAGAGTCCGAAGATCGCTGCAGAGTAGAAGAGATCGCCCGCGACCGTGTAACCCCAATAGGGAATCGCCGAGACGTAGCACGCGATCAAGCCGGCAACATTCGGCGCATAGTAGGGATGCAGACTTGTGCTCCCCGCGAGCCAGACGCCGAAATTGCTGATGATAAAAAACTGCGTGCTGCACAACAGAGCGGCGCCGCCCACGCGGGTCACGCTGACTTCCTTCTTCAGCAGCTGCCGCCCGATCCAGACACTCAGCATGAAGCTGGCGTAGATCAGCGGAGAGCCGAATGTGTAGCCGCCATGAGCGCCGCCCGCCGCGCCGACAATGGGATCAGTCGCGATCATCACCGCCAGCGGCAGCAGATACGCCAGATAACCGCTGATGCGCGAACCCGCGAACAGACAGGAGGAGCCGACCGGAGTGAAGTTCGGTACGTGGGGAACAAGCCGTCCCATCGCGCTGAGCAAGGTGAGGCCAATTGCGTAGGTTCGGGACTGATTCTGGGTGCTCATGTGTCTCTTATGGTAACTCAACGTCAGCCCGCCGGATACTGCCCGGACGCCGCCGCGTTCGGGTCCCACAGGTTCTCCGGAACCCCCAGTTCGCGGCTCGCCCAGCGGCTCCAGACGAAGAACGCATCGCTCAGGCGGTTCAGATATTTCACGATTTCGGAATCCACTGGCTCGCGCGACGCCAGCGTCACACAGATCCGCTCCGCGCGACGGCAAACAGTGCGGCAAACGTGAAGTTCCGCGTTCAGGCGCGACCCCCCAGGCAACACAAAGGACCGAAGCGTCGGCAGGCCGTCGTTCATGCGATCCATTTCACGTTCCAGCTGCGCCGTCTCGGCTTCGGTCACCCGCGGCTGTTTCGGATGCAGGTCCTCTGTCAGCGTCGCAAGCACGGAGCCGAGATTGAACAATTCATGCTGGACCCGCCGCAGAATTTCGGCCAGCCCCGCAAGGCCAGGCGCGCCCGGCGTCAGTTCGACGGCCGATTCGCGCGCCAGCCCCACGAAGCTGTTCAGTTCGTCAATGGTCCCGTAGGCTTCAATGCGAAGATCGTCCTTCGGCCGCCGCTGCCCGCCCACCAGACTGGTTTCACCCGCATCGCCGCGGCGCGTATAGACCCGGTTGATGGCAAGCCGCGGCGGATCGAAGGCTTTCTCACTCATGGCGTTTATCTCGCCCGCGCGAGACTCCATTTCAGGCCGGCGACCACGTTCAGCAGCGGCGAGGGGAAGCCGTAGACTTCTTCGTAGCGCTGATTGAATGCGTTGCGGAGATTGGCGTAAGCAGTCAAATTGTGCGCGACACGAAAATTCACGTTCACGCCCGCATTCTGATAACCGGCATTCCAGAAACGGCCAGCCGATGCGCCGAAGTTCGGTTCCACGTCAAGTGTGTGGCTGCGCCAGTAGCCTGTCAGATTCCCTGTGACACGGCCTTTTCGCACGCTTGCCACTAAAGTACCGGAGTTTCTCGGACGCCGGAACAGCGGCTGGCCCAGGTAGTAATAAGCCTGTACCACTCCACTG
>Ga0070658_10000959_pt1 | contig 24675 bp, 22 predicted proteins | sample KBSC13metaG_FD_64664 | JGI IMG/M metagenome (GOLD analysis project Ga0070658, IMG submission 64664) | Corn rhizosphere microbial communities from Kellogg Biological Station, Michigan, USA - KBS C1-3 metaG | ecosystem: Host-associated > Plants > Roots > Rhizosphere > Soil ...
AAAGCAACGGAGGACGATCCTGCGTGCAGGCATCAATCGGTTGACGAGTTTTGGGCAGACCTTACCGGCCTGCGCGAGTTTGCCGCCGACGGAGAGCTAAGTACTGTTGTTCGAAAGCTGAACGACGTCCCTCAGGCCCATGTGTCGAGAGGCTATACGCCTGTCGCACCGAGCAAGGCCGTATTCGACGATGGACGGGAGCCCACTCCCGTCTATGCCAGAGCCGCAGCTGCCACGGCCGCCAATTCATCCATGTCCGCTCCCGCATCGTCTCCGGTGCCGAGCGGGATCGACTCTGCAATTCCAAGGACCTCGCCGTATATGGACCGGGTGACGCGGGAGAGCAGATCGCCGGCGTTGGACCAGGGGACCCACAAGCGACGTATCAGGCGGATAATGACATTCGTCGCCGCGATCCTGATCTTCACCGGGCTGCTCTACGGCACCGCAAGTTATATGCGGGGCAGGCTGAATCTGCCGATCTTTGCGTCGAAACAGCAGACGGCGACGGCGAACACAGACATATACCTCAGGCCGCAGCCGAATACGGATAATGATCCGATCGGTCTTGTAACCAAGAATTCAAAACTCAAGATCGTTTCAGCCCAGAATAGCTGGTATCAGGTGGATATTGTCGAGCAGGGGCGTGCTCGCCAGGGAGCGAACAACGTTTCTCGCGGCTGGCTGAACGGCAAATACATCGACATCGATCAGAACTAGAGGAGCAAGTTGAGCATTTTAGATAAGGTCAGGCGTTGGATAGACGGTGAGTCAGCCGAGCTCGTGCTGGAGCAGGCGGCTCGTGATGCGCAGGTAAAGCCCCGGAGTAAGGCGGAGGAGTTCATCGTAAAGATCGCTCGCGAGGTCGAGACGGTGATGCAGAACGAAATGGTCCCGCTCCCCCAGGGAACCACGATAATCCCAAGCGAGTACATCATCTTCCTGAGCTCCGAGGATGATAAGGACTGGCAGGGGGTGAAGCGTCGCGGCCTCGAGCAAGGCCTCTACCATATCCTCGCAGAGCGTGCCCGCGAGATAGCCGGCAAGAAGAAGCTCGAGACAAAGTCGTTTGTCATCGAATTGAGAGTTGATGCGACACTTGCTGCCGGAGAGGCTCGGGTCCAGCATAGTTGGGAAGACGCAAACAACAAGACCGGCGTGCTTGCAAGACCTAAAGCACAGGGCGAACAGGCTAAAGCAGAACCTAAACCTCAAGTAAATTCTGAACCTCAACCATTACCTGAGGTCCGTGGGTCCGCACCTGTGACGAGTCCTAACCTCCGGGTCACCGCACCGCCTTCTGCTAACTTCGATATTGCCGCGACGATCCCAAGTGCTGAGGTCGATCAGGCGGTCTCAGTTCCTCCGGAGGACGGCGAGGAGATGACCAGGGTCGGTGCGAGGACCGGGCGAGAACTATACAAACTCGAGGTCTGGCGCGGGGGCGTGCGTCAGAATGTCATTCCTGTGTTCGAAAAGGAGATCGTTGTCGGCCGGGGTTCCAAATCAAAGCCGGTGGATATCCCCTTAACGGGAGATGTCGAGATCAGCAGGAGACACCTGACCATTCACACCGACGGGAACGGCAAGTTCTGGGCAGTGAACGAGGGCAAAAACCCGGCCGCCATCAATAACTACGACCTGCCGTCAGGGCAGCAGGTCCAACTTACCGCGGGTGTGCCGCTCAACATCTGCAGTTACATGCTCCGGATCCAGCCGGGCACCTAGCTAAAAAGGGAATCTACCGCCTCTGGCGAGCTCCAGCAGCTCGATCAGCGCACTCTCAGCCGCCCTTATGACCTCCGGTGAGTAGCCGTAGGCTATGGTATTCCTCTCGAAATCATCCTTGTCCAGCACCTCCACGCGTCCATCCGGCCACTGGATCACATCCATGTCGAGATCGACGTAATCGATCACATTACCGGCGACGACCGCCGGCATGGCGACGTTCGCGTAAGCAGCCTTTTTGGTGCCGTCCGGCTCATGGAAGTGAAAGACGTTGTACCAGCGGTCGGTCCAAAAATGCTCAACGGAGATGGTACCGGCGTGGATAGTGCCGAGTTCGCCGTGCTCGTGGGTCTCGGAGAACTCCGCGATCAGACTGATCAGGCCATCATGCTCGTTCGTTGAGGTGCCTTTCCAGGAACGATGAACGCGTCCATCGTATTTGCGGGCGTTCACGGTGATAATGTCGCCGATCATTCGTCGTCGGAGTTCGGCCGCCCCGTATACGCGGCGTGCAGCTTGCCCAGGAGGTCGGGAAGTATGAGACGCTCGGTGTCGGTGAGCCCCTTAAGGTACTCGGATTCAAGCTCAAGCCACTGTGCGGCTACCTGTGACCTTATATTCCGCCCCTTGTCGGTAAGGAATATGCGTGTCGACCGGGCGTCATCCCGCTCTCGAGAGCGAGTTATTAAGTTGATCTCGGCAAGTCCCTTGAGGATCTTTGTTATTGTCGGCGCGGAGAGGTTAAGGCGGTCCGCAATGTCGACCTGACGAAGCCCGTCCTCCTTCCACAACTCGAAGAGTACGAACACCTGTCCGCCGTGCAAGCCCGCTACCGAGAGGTGCCGTTCGAGAGCGTTACGATAGGCGGTCGTGACGCGGGCGAGACGGTAGGTGACGGTGTCTTCAAAACTAACTTCAGCAGGCATAGAGCAGAGGGTTAGCCGCCTAACGGTTATATCTTAGCAGGCTCATCATAACTAATTAGCCGGCTAAGTAAAAGTAGTTAGCCAGCTAACTAGATAACGTTAGCCGGCTTGCTATATTCGACTAGCCCGCTAAGATTAGCTTTATGAGCAAGGCGGAAACCCTAAAGAATGCACGCGATATTCTCCTCAAACTGCACAAGTCGATGCTCGACATTGAGAGGGAAATGTACGAGGGGCTGAACGGACCCGTAGCGCCCGCGCAGTTCGTCAATCTCCTGATGGAGGATGAGGATTTTGCATGGTTGAGGAAGTTCTCGATCCTTATCGTCGAGATCGACGAGATGTTCGCGTCGAGAGAGGGCTTTAGCGAGGAGATGGTCGATGCCTTATTAATGAAGGTCCAGCAGCTCGCCGATATGAGCGAACCGGACGAGTACTTTAAGGCCAAGTACCAGTTCGCACTTCAGCGGGATCCTAACGCGGCCGGGCTCCAGAGCCAGCTGAAGAAGGTGCTGTCGAACTAGAGCATTCAAGCAAAAAGGCCGCCTCAAGGGCGGCCTTTATTACGAGATCATTCCATCTCAGGACTTTTGCTTGGCGTTCTCGCGAAGTTCTGCGGCCTTCTTTGCATCCGCCAGGAAGTTGTCGAGGCCCTTATCGGTCAAGGGGTGCTTTACAAGCTGGGTGAGGATCTTGAACGGAATGGTTGCCACATCAGACCCGGCAAGAGCGCAATCTACGATATGCATCGGGTGCCGGATCGATGCGGCTAACACCTCAGTGGCGAAACCATAGTTGTCATAGATCTGCACGATGTCGCGTATGAGCTGCATGCCGTCCCACGACACGTCATCTACCCGGCCGATAAAGGGCGAGATATAACTTGCCCCTGCCTTCGCTGCGAGCAGTGCCTGCGCGGCCGAGAAGCAGAGTGTGACGTTCACCTTCGTGCCCTCTTCGCGAAACGTGCGACACGCCTTTAGTCCGTCGATCGTGAGCGGGACCTTTATGACGACGTTCTCTGCGACCTGTGCGAACTCCCGGCCCTCGCGGAGCATGCCCTCGGTGTCGAGGGCGGTGACTTCCGCCGAGATGTCTCCTTTGACCATCTCGCAGATCTTTGCGAGGTGCTCCTTGAAGTCTACATTCCCCTCCTTAGCGACAAGGCTGGGATTGGTCGTTACGCCGTCGATGAGGCCCATTTCATTCGCCTCGCGGATCTCGTCAAGGTTTGCGGTGTCGATGAAGAATTTCATATTGGTTGTGGAATGCTCGCTCAGTGCTGATCGCTGGAACGGCGGCAACTTACGGTATCGACTTCAGTGGGTTTCGCAGAATGCCGATACCTTCGATCTCGACCTCACACACGTCGCCCGCGTCCATCCCGGACACCCCCGCGGGCGTGCCGGTAGCGATCACGTCACCGGGCACTAAGGTCATCATTCGTGAGATGTATCTTATCAGGAATTCGACGGGGAAGACCATTTGTGATGTTCGCCCATCCTGGCGTATTTCGCCGTTAACTCGAGTAATGACGCGGAGGTCGGCCGGGTCGAGCTCCGTCTCGATGTGCGGACCGACCGGACAGAATGTATCGAAGGATTTCGCACGCGTAAACTGGACGTCGCTCTTCTGCAGGTCACGCGCCGTCACATCGTTTAGACACGTATAGCCCCGGATATACTCGTTCACATCTGCATCGTCAGGCAGGTCTTTGCAGATGTCGCCAATAATGACGGCAAGCTCGCCCTCGTGCTCTACTTGGCCGGAATATTCCGGTATCACGATGTCGTCCCCGTCATGAACCAACGACGACGGAGCCTTCAGAAACAGCAAAGGTTCCTTAGGGACGTCATTTCCGAGCTCCGCAGCGTGATCCGCGTAGTTGCGGCCTACACAGACGATCTTTGAAGGGCGGAAATCGGGCCCGATCTCGAGTCTCATACGAGTAAGAATAATCCTGATCAGGCCCGCTGCCAATCTTGAGGACGGCTATGCGCCGGTGGCAGGTGTTTGCCGCCTAGTCTTCCAACCCGGCCTCGTCTCGTAAGCGGTCGATCTCGACCGAGGCCTCGGCTTTGGTCATATCGCCATTCTTGAGTTCCTCCCCGGCTTGTGCGGCCAGGGTATTGAGATACGAGAGCTGCGATGGAGTAGCCGGGTCGTCGCCGCTCTTCCAATCCTGTGGGTCCTTGATCGCTGAATCTTGAACGTCGTTGTTTTGTTGATCCTGTTGGTCAGCCATAACGTTATCCTCTCTGTGTCACCAGTACATCACGATGCGAGAGATGAAACGGTACGCGACGCTACATTACGGAGCGGTTTCGCTGACTATCTCGGAGGGCGGGCTGATGTTTCCGGCCGTGTCAGTCGCCGTCAGGTAGTAGTAGTATTTCTTTCCGGCCTCCACCCTGGCGTCCTGAAACGTGTTCGTCTTGAGAAGACCAGCCGCGATTGGGGACCATTTATCAAGTGCCTGACTGCGGTCTGTCGAACGGTAAAGTGTGTATCCCACGACGTCCTTCTCAGGGTTTACCGCCCAGAAGATCGAGATAGTGCCTGGTGCCGCCCCGATGGTTATCGCGGCAGGAGCCGACGGCGGGAAGACGTCTTTGGGAGCAAATTCCACAACATTTGACTCGGCACTCTCGACGGGTTCGTTTCCTACGCCTGCGGAGACCGCCCTCACGAAGTACCAATAGCGCTTGCCAAACTCAAAGAACTCGTCCGAATAGCTCGTACCTGTCCAGGGCGTTTTGTTGAGGAGCTTTCCCGGCTGCGACGCCGAGGTCGAGCGATAGATGTTATAGCCGATGATCGATACAGGCTTAGTCAGATCAATATTCGTCTCGGGAGCTTTCCACTCGAGCCGAACGGCGTCCTGCGAGGCCTCAGCCGTGAGTCCCGTGGGATTTGCGGCGATCTTTGAGGCGGGCTCGATCACGACGGCGTTTGAGAAAGCGGCCTTCTGTCCGGACGCATTTACAAACCGTATGGCGTAGCGCAGCCGCACAGGCTGGTCAGCGAACTGCAGTGTGTCTTTGTAGTTGAGAATGCGGGAGTTAAAGTCGCCGTCAGTGATCTTAAGTGCGGCGATGAGCGTGCTCCGGTTTGCGAAATCTTCTTCTGATAGCTGCAGTGGGGATGTGAGCGGCTCTGCAAGCCGGTATACGTCAGCACGGCTGATGTTCTGGATATTGCCGAGGGGAGCATTGGTGCGCGGCATCTTCCACGAGATGATCACCTGGTTGCCTCGCTGGAATCCCTCAAGATCGATCCTCTGGAGAACGCGTTCGCGAGGGGGTATAGGAGCTCCCCGCTTTCCGCAGGACGGGCCAAGCAAGCACACGGAGAGAACGAAGATGAGTAAACCGCAGAGACGGAGAGACGGAGAAGGGATCAAGGTGAGGATACCTGGCGGTCTGATCATCTGGGCTCTTCGGGTCTTTGCTCTGCCTCTCGGCTATCTCGCTTGAAACAGGTCTACAGAATATATTGCCGCAGGTCGCGGTCCTCGATCAGGCTGTTGAGCTTACTGTCGACATACGCAGCGTCGATCGTCTGCACCTTCTCGGCGAGGTCCGCTCCCTCAAAACTGATGTCCTCGAGCAGCTTTTCGACAAGGGTGTGCAGTCTCCGGGCCCCGATATTTTCGGTGGCGCGATTCATCTCGGCTGTCATATCTGCCAGGCGATCTATCGCATCCTCCGTGAATGTCAGCTCAATGCCCTCGGTTCCGAGTAGTGCCTGGTACTGCTTGATCAGTGAGTTCTTTGGCTGAACGAGGATCCGCTTGAGGTCCTCGGTGGTCAGTGCCTCGAGCTCGACTCGAATTGGGAAACGCCCCTGCAGCTCGGGTATGAGATCGGTCGGCTTTGCTACGTGAAAGGCTCCCGCGGCAATAAAGAGGATGTGGTCGGTCGAGACCATGCCGTATTTTGTATTGACGTTTGTGCCCTCAACTATGGGCAGCAGGTCCCGCTGAACCCCCTCGCGTGATACCTCCGGGCCATGTCCGCCTCCCTCCCGTCCTGCGACCTTGTCGAGCTCATCCAGGAAGATGATCCCTGAATTCTCAGCCTGTTCGATCGCCGAACGCGTGATCTGGTCGCCGTCAACGAGGCTCTCCTGCTCGTCGCGGAGCATGACCGTACGGGCTTCGCCAACTGTGAGCTTTTTGCGCACTGTTTTAGACGGGAACATATTGCCGAACATGTCCTTGAGGTTGACGCCCATCTCCTCGACACCTTGGCCGCCGATGAAATCGATAGTCGCGTTTGAGCGGTCCTGTGTGTCGATATCGATGAGGCGCTCGTCGAGGTCACCGCGGCGGAGCTGTTCCCGGAGCTTCTCCCGCGTACGCGTATGAGAAGTTTGTTCCGGAGATTCGCCGTTCTCGTTATACGTGTAGCTTGGCGTCGGCAGCAGTATGTCGAGGAGTTTTTCCTCAACGTTCTGCTCGGCACGCGCTTCAACGTCCTCAAAGGCGGCCTGCTTTTGCATGTCGACAGCCACTTCGGCGAGCTCACGGATCATCGACTCCACATCGCGGCCCATATAACCGACCTCGGTAAATTTCGACGCCTCGATCTTGATAAAAGGTGAATTCGCGAGCCTTGCGAGCCGACGGGCGATCTCCGTCTTACCCACTCCCGTGGAGCCGATCATGAGGATGTTCTTCGGCAGGACGTCCTCCGCCATCTCAGCAGGGAGTCTCTGCCGGCGGATACGGTTGCGCAGTGCAATAGCCACCGCACGTTTTGCCGCCGCCTGCCCGACAACGTACTTGTCCAACTCCGCCACAATCTCTCGTGGGGTCAGTTCATCAAGATTCGCTTTGACTGGCGCGGTCTCGCCGCTGAGGTAGATCGCCATGAACAATTAGATAGTAAAGAGTCACCTCGTGATAGGCAAAACGGTCGGGTATTGCCGCTTACCGTCAGGCCGGCAAAATACGGCGAGAATGCGCCGTATGCGAAAAAGCGACGAGGGAAACACTGTCTCATTGTGGGAGGCGACGGCGGACCTGATCGGTGGTGAGGCAGGGCTGCCCAACTCCACCGGCACTTGTATCGTGGGCGGAGGAATCGCCGGGCTGACCACCGCCTACCTACTCGCCAAGTCGGGAGAAGACGTCGTCGTCGTTGACGACGGTCTGATCGGTGGAGGGGAGACCTGCCGGACAACAGCGCACCTCTCGAACGCTATCGATGACCGCGTTTACCGAATCGAGGAATGGCACGGTGAGGAAAAGGCGAAGCTTGCCGTCGAGAGCCATGGGCGGGCGATAGATAAGATCCAGGAGATCTCCGAGGCTGAGGGGATCGAATGTGACTTCTACCGTGTCGATGGATACCTATTTGAAGCGGATAACGGCGGTGAGGACGATCTGCAGAAGGAGTTTGAAGCCGCTCGCCGCTGTGAGATCGATGTTGAATGGGTCGACACCGACTTTGGACGTTCGATCAGATTCCCGCGACAAGGACAGTTTCATGTTCTGAAGTACCTCCGAGGGCTGGCTGACGCGGTTACCGCTGCCGGCGGTAAGCTGCTGTCAGGCACGCGTGTGACAGACTGGAAGGGTGGAGAGTCGCCCGTGATCACCACGAGCAAGGGAGAGATCAGTGCTCGAAAGCTCGTTCTCGCGACTAACTATCCCCTGATGTCGCACATGTTTGCCGAGCTGCCGGCTTATCGCACATACGCGATAGGCGTTTCAGTGCCTGCGAACACGGTCCAACGGGCTCTCTACTGGGACAATGCTGACCCGTACATCTATGTTCGCACGCAGATGGACGGCGACGGTGAGATCCTTATCGTTGGCGGAGAGGACCACCGAACGGCTCAAGCGAACGACGGGCAGGCGCGGTTTGAAAGGCTCGAGGCATGGACCCGAAGGCACTTTGCTTCTGTCGGGGAGGTCAAATACCGATGGTCAGGGCAGTTCCTGGAGACGCACGACGGGTTGGGTTTCCTTGGGCAGTACTCGGAGAACGAGCCGAATGTCTATCTGATCACCGGTGACTCCGGCATGGGCATGACACACGGCACCATCGGCGGGATCCTAGTCAGTGATCTGATAGCCGGCCGTGAGAACCCCTGGGCCGACGTCTATGAGCCGTCAAGGATCGCAACACAATCGGTGAAAGAGGCCGTGCCTGAGATCATTGCGTCGACAGTACCGTATAAGGATTGGCTCACCGGCGGAGATATCGAGTCCGTCGAGGATCTGCAGCCCGGTGAGGGTGGGATCCTGCGTGACGGCTTATCTAAGATCGCGGTCTATCGGTCCGAGGACGGCGAGGTCCATAAACGTTCCGCCGTATGCACGCACATGGGCTGTATCGTGAGATTCAATTCGCTGGAGAAGACATGGGACTGTCCGTGTCACGGGTCGCGGTTCTCGACCGAGGGTGAGCCCATCAACGCTCCGGCCATAACCCCGCTCGGTGAAGCTTAGGCGGAGCCGAAACGCTGCCGTGGGAAGCTCTAGATCTCCTCGACGATGATGTCGTTGTTTGTGTAGATGCAGATCTCCGCGGCAATGCGCAGGGCTTCTTCGGCGATCTCACGAGCAGTAAGGGTGGTGTGCTTCATCATGGCGCGCGAGGCGGCGAGAGCGTATGGGGACCCTGACCCGACCGACAGCAGGCCGTCGTCCGACGAGATGACATCACCTTTACCCGAGATAAGGAATGCATCCTTACCGTCCGCGACGATCAGGAGAGCCTCGAGGCTGCGTAGATACTTATCGGTCCGCCAGTCCTTGCTAAGTTCGATCGCGGCTCGCTCAAGTTGGCCTTGATGCTGCTCCAGTTTCGCTTCAAACCGTGTGAGCAGCGAGAATGCGTCAGCGGTGGAACCTGCGAACCCGGCAATGATATTGCCGCCCGAGATCCGGCGGACCTTGCGCGCCGTGTGCTTGATCACCGTGTCACCGAGGGTCACCTGACCGTCGCCGGCCATCGCGGTCTTCCCGTCACGACGTACTAACAGAACGGTGGTGGATCTGATCTTCTCTGACTTTGGCATCAATATGGATATTCGCATCAGTACCGCGGGAGGGCAATCGCGGCCGGTAACGGCGTGCCACCTAATTGACATCATCCACGTATCTGCCTGAACATAAAAGGGCTTATGACACGTCGTCCCCGGATCGGGATCACAATGCGGCTCGAGCTGCCTACGGACAGATTTTATCTCGGCCGTGATTACTCCGAGGCTGTCGAAGCTGCCGGCGGAATACCCGTCCACATTGCTCTGATACCAAAGCAGGAATATATCTCGGAGATCATGGACGATCTCGACGGGATCCTGCTGCCCGGCAGCAACACGGATGTGGATCCGCATCTCTACGGTGAAGAGCCGCACCCGAAGCTTGGTCCCGTGATCCCGGTAAAGGATCAGACAGACATGCTAGTCCTGGAGGAAGCCGAGCGTCGGGCTCTACCGCTGCTCGCGATCTGTTTCGGGATGCAGGTACTTAACGTACATCGAGGAGGCACGCTCGTTCAGGACATTGAGGCCCAGACCCCGGAGCCGTTGAAACACGAGCAGGGAAGTCCGTCCACCAGAGCATCCCACTCGATAAGGCTCGGAGAGAATGGATATATCGCTTCGCTAGAAGCCGTGCGGAACTCCCGAGGGCCGATTCGCGTAAATTCATCGCATCACCAGGCCGTGAAGGAACTGGGACGAGACCTCCAGGCAAAAGCCTGGGCGAAGGACGGGATCATTGAAGCGATCGAGGACACACGGGGCGAGCGGTTTGTGGTTGGGGTGCAGTGGCATCCGGAGCTATTGACCGGGCATGATGAGGTTTCGAGGGAACTCTTTCGCACCTTCGTCGCTAAGTGCGGTGCCGCAGCGGTAAGTGCGTGTGGCTCAGGTACTTAGATGTCAAAGTATGAAGTGCTTTAGAGCTTAAAGTGGTGCATGAAGAGACTGGGAACAAACCTAGTAATGGCATCAGATACGAGGTCGAAGTTCGAATTTAGTTTAGCTAATGGATAATCCTGTATTAGTTGGATTGGCAGCGTGGCTGTTCCCCGGAGCAGGGCACCTGCTCCAGGGAAAGCTTAAGCGTGGCATCGTTCTCTCCGCCGTGATCTGGATCATGTTCGTCATCGCGATAATCAGCGGCGGAGCACATTATCCCGGATTCGGTTTCAAGGACGGAATGCTGCTTTATTTACTGAACGTTTTCGCTCGTATGGGTAATGCGACGGGAGCTATCGTCAGCTGGATCATGGCCGCAAACGCATCTACGACCGGAGCCCCGCCGGCGGCACTGCCGACATTCGAGTATGGCGGCCGGTTCCTAGAGGTCGCCGGACTGCTCAACTATCTGGCGGCTATCGACGCCGTAGATATAGCTCTCGGGAGGAAGAAATGATCCATTTCCTCTACCTGATCACGTTTGCGTTCTTTGTATCTGTCGCGTTTGGGGCGTACTCGAACGGCACTAACCGCGAGCGGATCTTCTACGGACTTAAAACTTTTGCTCAATTCGTAGTTGTAAGCCTCGCTCTTGCATGGCTCCTCTACTTCATTCCCTGGTAAGGCCCTTGAATGCCGCTCATCGAGACCGAGGGCCTCGTCCTCAAGAGCTACAACCTGGCGGAGGCCGACAAGATCGTGGTGATTCTGACCCACGATCACGGGATCGTGCGAGGAGTGGCCAAGGGAGCAAAGCGGCTAAAAAGCCGCTTTGGGAGCAGTCTGGAGCCGTTTACCGAGGTCCGGGCGAGCTATTTCCAAAAGGACAATATCGAGCTGGTATCACTCCAGAGTGCGGATCTCGTCAGGTCCAATTTCTCCTCCGCTAGTGACCCGGAATTTCTCGAGAGATTTGTCTTCCTCTCAGACCTCCTGATCTCGCTCACGCCGCCGCACGACCCGGCTCAGGACCTTTACAGAATGGTTCGGGCTTGTCTCAGTGCCGTGGCAGACCGGCGTGTGGCCCTTCCTGCTGTTGCAGTGTATTTCGAGATCTGGCTGCTGAAGCTCGCCGGCTATATGCCGGACTGGCGCAGATGCGATGTATGCGGCCGCGAACTTAGTGGATCCGAGGAGGCGAACGTACAAGCCAACTTTCATCTCTTGTGCAGCAACTGCCGCCGGGCGGCATCGAACCGCGTGCTGGATGGGGCATCGCGGGAAATCGTGGCAAGTGCTATGAAACTGTCGCCGGGAGAGTTTTCGTCGCGAGGGGCCGATCTCGAGAGGCTTAGAGGGATCTCTATGATCCTCCGCGATATCATGTCCGCGGCCATTGGCCGTGAGGTGCGTGGAGCATGAAGACCAGAGCAGAAAGGTCAAAGAAGGTCAGCTGGCTTGTCTCGCGCTATCTTCTGGGCTCGATACTGCCATATTTCCTTTTTGCATGGCTGCTCTTAACGGTCATCCTCTTCGTCCAGCAGGCGAGCCGCTATTCGGACATATTCTTCGACGCGAATGTACCGGGTGAGCTGGTATGGCAGCTCGCTGTAGCTCTGCTGCCGAACGTGATCGCCTTTACCTGCCCAATGGCGATGCTCGTCGGAACGGTGATCGGCCTCACAAAGATGCAGGGCGACAGCGAACTCGTGGCGATCCGCGCATCGGGAGTTGCCAATTGGCAGATCGCCTTGCCAATAGCAGCGGTGGGAGTGCTGCTGTCCTTGTTCGCATTCGTCGTGAATAGCCGTGGCGTGCCGCTCGCAGCCTCTCTTGTGCGGCGGGTCGCACTCGAGACGGCAATAAAGAAGCTGGAGTCGCCCGTTGAACCCGGCACGTTTAACCGTGACGTCACCGGCTACACACTCTACGTGCAAAAAGGGGACGTCGACACGGGCCGCTGGCAAAACATATTCATTTACAGGGAAGACCCCGGAAACGGGACCGTACGGCTGATCACCTCGAATTCCGGTCGCATCGATACCTCAGATGAGACGTCCGAACTCGCCCTGGAGGACGCCTCCGTCATCACGCTGCCGATGATCCCCGGCAAGGGAAAGTATGCGGTAGAGTCGGTCGGCGACCTCCGGCTGTCGATCCGGACGAGCCGGAGCGAGCTTCTCAAACGGGTCTCAAGCGTTCAACTGACACCGGAAGAGCTTGGTCTCGCTGAGCTCTCCGACTATGCCGCGTCAGCTGAAAGGAGCGACAAGGAACGGCGAGATGCGCAGCTGCTGCAGCAGCGCCGTATCTTGCTCTCGATCACTCCCTTGATATTTTGCATACTCGGGACCGTGATAGTGCTGAGACTCAACCGGGGCGGCCGCGGATTTGGTATCGCGCTCGCACTCGTCGTGCTCGTCGTCTATTACTTACTGGCGTTTTTGGGCGAGCAGCTTGGGCGGACCGGACAGATCCCCGTGATCGCTGCCGGGCTTTTACCCATCGCCGGGAGTACCGCGGCCTTCGTATGGTTTGCTTTGTCGCAGCGCATGACGTGGCTCAACGCTATTCCACAGGCATTTACATCCTGGGCCGCAGCATATCGTACCCGGAGCCGTCGTATACCCCTGCGGGACGTCTTTGTGGACGTGACCACCGGCATACGTGACTTTGACCTCGTACGCGGGCTCACGGCCAATTTCCTCCTGACGCTTGCCTTTGTCGGTGCGATCTTCGTGATCTTTACCGCCTTTGAGATGTGGAAGTTTGCGGGGATGATCGAGGGCGGGGTGATGCTCTTGCTCAAGTACCTTTTTTACCTCCTGCCCTTCATCTACCTCCAGATCGCCCCGTCCGCCGCGATGATCGCGATACTGGCGACTTACGTAGTGAAGTCCCGCCAGAATGAAATAGTCACCTGGACCTCGGCGGGGCAGAGCGTCTACCGGCTTCTACTCCCGTGTTTCTTGCTTACGGCATTGCTGGGGGCGTTTAACTGGATCTTGCAGGAAAAGGTGCTCCCGAGATCGAACGAGCTGCAGGACAGTGTCCGGGAGGTCATCCGAAACACCGGGCAGCGCCCGAGCGATGTGGGGAATAGATGGGTGGCAGATAAAGGTCTGATCTATTCGTTCGCTCTCGCGTCTGATAACGACAAGACACATGCCGCAACAGTCGCGTCTGATAACGAAAAGCGACGCGACGGTGATTCACTTGTGCCACTCACACTCGTCTCCGTTTACGATCTCGGCACCGAGGGAAAATTGCGAGCCGTGTACCGCAGCGAGTCCGCGCACTGGCAGGATCAAAGGCTGTACTTTGACGGAGCTATGGAGAAGGACGACATCTTAGGCGGGAGCGTTGTTTCGTCGAGGCAGAATGGCGGTGAATTGCCCATGTCCATAGATCCTTTGTCCGCGGTACGTCAGAAGCCGACGCACGTGGACACAAAGGGGTTGAAGGATCAACTGGAGAAGACCGCATCTGATTCGCAACACCGTGCGCTTGCGGTGGCGATACAGCGTAAATATTCAACGCTGTTCCTGCCGCTGATCATTGCACTGTTTACCGCTCCGTTTTCGCTGAGTCTCAGCCGGTCAGGCAAGGCCGCGACCGTGGGATACGCCGTCGCTCTGTGGCTCGTGTTTACCGGGCTATCGAGCGCATTTGAGCAGATGGGAACGGGCGGGCAATTATCACCTGTGGTCGCGATCTGGTCGCCGCTCGCGATCTTTGGCCTCTTCGGAGTCTTTCTGCTATCGAGAGTGCGGACGTGATCCTATACACAAGAAAAAGGGCTGCATCTCTGCAGCCCCCGATCGAGCAAGTTATCAGGATCCTAGCGTCCTGATCCAATGACCGGCAGCCCCCTTGCCGAGTACTGCTTGTTAAACTCCGCGAGCTCAGACGATTTAATCCGAGCCAGCTCGGCAAGCTGCTTATCTACCTGGGCGGAGAGGTCGGCGAATACCGCCAGTTGCTGAGCAGTGGGCGGGGCGTCTGAACTGTCCACCGATGAGCTCAGCGCAGCGAGCTTGTTGTTCAAGCGTATCGGGAAGTTCAATGCGTCCTGTCCGCTGCGGATCTTGGTTTGAACGAGTGCCTCCTCGACAGCGGTGAGCTTCTTTGTGATGTCGCTCGCCATATCGGATAGAGCCTTGTCGGACCGAACCCGTCCGCGAACGGCGTCGATCTGAGTACGCATTTCCCGGATCTCGAGGATCGCAGCATGAGTTGCACTGAGCTTCTGGTTGACCTTCATCAACAGGTCATATTGAGCGTCTAGCTCGGCCTGCGTAACGGCAACACGCGGGTCCTCCTTGATCGCGAATGTTTCCGTGGACACCGGCTTGCCGTCGACAGTCAGGCGAACAGAGTAATTTCCGGGCGGCACGCGTGGGCCGGTGACCGAACCGGCCCAAAGGATCAGCGGGTCGATGGAAGTGGCGTTCGGGCGGCGATAGTTCCATACAAAGGTATTGAGCCCCGCATCGGCGGTGACCGGTTGGTCGCCTCCACCACCACGACGGCCTCCGCCTCCGCTCTGGGAAGCTGCATCCGCGCCGCCCGTGCCCTCGGCACGTTTAGTGAACGTGCGGATGACCTCGCCCTTGGCATCGAGAAAGTCGAGCTTGACCTCCTTCGAGACCTTGTCTTTTAGCCAGTAATTGACGACCACCCCATTTGGCGGATTTTTGCCCACTGTACCATTTGGGCCAGGGTCAAAGCCGCCGCCCGTCGTACGGTACGTATCCTCGGGTTTGAAGAGGAATGCCTCGCTGCGGCGCGCTTCATCCAACTGATACAGCAAGGGCAGGTTATCCAGCACCCAGAAGGAACGTCCGTGGGTGGCGACAACGAGATCCCCGTCACGCTTCTGAACTGTAAGGTCCGCAACCTGCACTACCGGGAGATTGAGTTGGAGGCTCTGCCATGTCTCGCCGGCGTCTGATGAATAGAAGATCGCACGCTCTGTGCCGGCGTAGAGGAAGCCGCGCTTGTTCGGGTCCTCGATGACGACCCGCGTGAACTGATCGCCTGGAATGCCATTGACGATCTTTTTCCAGGTTTTGCCGTAATCGGTCGTCTTGAACAGGTACGGCTTTGTGTCCTCGTTCTTGTAGTTGATCGCCGCCACGTACGCAGTGCCCGCATCAAAGGGCGAGGCCTTGATCTGGTTGACCTGGATCCATTCAGGCAGCTCCTTGGGTGTAACATTGGTCCACGAACCGCCGTTGTCCTGGCTGAGCTGAACCAGGCCGTCGTCAGTGCCGACCCAGATGACGCCCTGCCTTACGGGAGACTCATCAACCGTAAATATCGTGTCGTAATATTCGATGGTTGTGTTGTCCTGCGAGATCGGGCCACCCGACGTCGCTTGTTTCGTTTTATCGTTGCGGGTGAGATCGGGTGAGATCGCCTGCCACGACTGACCCTGGTCGAGAGACTTGAACAGCACCTGTGCTCCGGCGTAGAGCACGTCTTTACCATTCGTCTTCCACGGGCTGAACATCATCGGGAAGTTCCACTGGAAGCGGTACTTCACGTTGTCCGCGCCCGAGCCCATTGGATTATCGGGCCATGGGTTAATGTCGCGGCTTTGGCCAGTACGGTGATCGGTGCGGGTGAGCAGGCCATCGTAGCTGCCCGCAAAAACAATATTCGAGTCCTCTGGCAAGGGAGCTATCCAACCCGACTCACCGCCGCCGACGTCGTACCAATTGTCCGTCCCGATGGTGAAGCCATTGGACCTCGACGAGATCCTCACGGTCGAATTATCCTGCTGAGCGCCGTATATGTTGTAGGGGAAGTCGTTGTCCGTCGCGACCCGATAGAACTGAGCCGTTGGCTGATCTTCCTCGCTCCACGTTGCCCCGCCGTCCGTCGTGACCGTGGCGCCGCCGTCGTTTCCGTTGATCATGATCTTCGCGTTATGCGGGTTGAGCCACAGGTCGTGATGGTCACCATGTGAGCCGCCGATGGTCGCGAAGCTACGGCCGCCGTCGATGGACTTCTGAAATTGCACGTTCATCACGTACACCGTGTCCACATTCTCGGTATCAGCGTAAACGCGATTGAAGTACCAGGGGCGCTGACGAATGTTCGCGTTCTCGCTAACGCGGGTCCAACTGTCGCCGCCGTCGTCTGAACGGAAAAGCCCGCCGTCCTTGTTCTCGACCATGGCCCAGATGCGATTTGTGTTGACGGGGGAAACGGCGACATTGACCTTGCCGTCAACGCCGGAAGGGAGGCCGCGGTTTCGTGTGATCTCGATCCACGTGTCGCCGCCATCGATCGATTTGAAGAGGCCGCTGCCTTCGCCACCCGAATCCATTCGCCACGCCTTCCGCTGCATTGTCCAGAAGGCGGCGTAGAGGGTATTCGGATTTGACGGGTCAATTACGAGATCGCTAGCACCGGTGCCTGCATTGCGATACAGAACTTTCTCCCACGTCTTTCCGCCGTCCTTTGAACGGAATATCCCTCGCTGCTCATTGTTTCCCCAGACGTGTCCTAGAGCGGCAACAAAGACAATGTCGGGATTCTTCGGGTTGATGCGAACCCGTGAGATCTGCTGTGTATCCTGCAGCCCGAGATTCTTCCACGTTCGGCCGCCGTCGAGGGACTTGTAAACCCCGTCGCCCGCCTGGACGTTCCCGCGAAGGGTCTCCTCCCCGGTGCCAACGTAAATGATGTTCGGGTCCGAATCGGCCACGGCGATCGAGCCGATCGTCGTCGTCTTGAACCACCCGTCGGAGATATTGGTCCAGTCAACGCCGGAATTGGTCGATCTCCATACTCCGCCCCCTGTAGCACCGTAGTAGAAGGTCTTCGGATCTGACGCGACGCCCGTCACCGCACCCACGCGGCCGCCGCGAAAAGGGCCGATCTGACGGAATTGCAGATTCCTCAGCGGATCAGGAGTAGGAGTGGGCTTCAACCCCTGTGCCGAGGTGCCGGCGGGGAGTGACAGCAACGACGAAACAAACAGAATGCCGATAATCAACGACCAGCGAACGAGTGAATTCATATTTTGAGGTGATCCGGCTATGACCGCCGGTAACTGATATCTGACAATTACGTCTCGAATGGTAGAAAAGTTAAAGGATGCAGCAGGGAATTACAACCATGAGCGAATTTGCGTAATTTCCTGACTCAACTCAGGGAATTCCCCTATACAGCCGAACCAAACGTCGCGTTACTCTAACACTGTCCTGAAAAGGGCCATTAACAAGGGGTAACAACAAGGGGTTCGACAAGGGGGAAACCATTCTAGGGCAGAATGGTAATCAAAATATGAGGGTGACGAAAGTAGAGCTCGTCACCCTCTCTTTTTACTGCGCCCGGAGGGATCGAAATTAACGTCCGGACCCGAGAATGGATCCTCACGAGCGGGTTCGAAGCACAGCCGTAGGTCTTTCCTCATCACTTGCGACGCCGTATTTCGCACCTCTTTCGCGCCAAACTGCCTCCTGCTCGGACAGGAACTCCTTAAATGCTTCATCCGCTCGAATCCGATTGAGGTTCGGGTCATTCGCGAATAACGGGAAACAGGGAAACCCGTTGTCCGCCGTAAAGCATAGATATTCCATCGCCTTCTCGTTTTGTCCCATCAGTGCGTAAGCCGCGGAGATGTAGTGTGTAGTGTGATGAAAGTGCCCGAATCCGCTGCCCTTTTCGACCGCGTCTCGAATGGAACGTTCAGCCGCGTCCGCTCGGCCCCTGGCCGCGTGCACCATCGCCTGAAGCCCGGCGAATTGACCGCCCACGTCCGTCGCGGACTCCGCGAGCGATCGCTCGATCAGGTCGGCAGCGGCGTCGACCTGTCCCAGGCTCAGGTGGCACCAGGCCGCCGTGCTGGTCACCAATGGATTCACAGCCGGTGGAAGGGATCTCAGTGCCCGTATAGCCTCTCGATACCGGCCCGCGAAGCCGTCGACCATCGCTCCGTGTAGCCTGGCAATGTTCTTACCGGGGTCCAGTCTGAGCGTCGTCCGTATCTCGTGTTCGGCCTCGTCGAGCAGACCGACATGGAAATACACCGCCGCCAGCCAGTTATGTGCATCGACCAGGTTCGCGTCTTGAGCGATCGCTTTCTTGTATGAATCTATGACCTGCTCGTGAGGAAATCCGTTGTTGGGGTTCCAGAGAATGAAGCCCTGTACCTCATAGGCCTCAGCGGGATGCGACCCGATCATGAAGGCCTTCTGGAGCGCTGCGTAGCTTTTGGCCGCAACTTCCTTATCCGCCGTGAACAGAAAAGCCTTCTGGTTGTAGGCCCTTGCGAGTTCGATATGGCTTAGCGCGTGATCCGGATCAAGCGCCACCGCACTTTCGAGCAGCTCGATAGCTTTCTCATTATCGGCCGGGTTGTCTCTGCCCGAGTAAAACCTGGCTTGGAAGTAAAGGCCGTCCGCGTGTGAAGCGCCAAGGCTCGTAGGAACATGCGGAGCTGCTTGGCCGGGCGGCTCCGCATCGCGAGCGAGTACTGCCGTCTGCCATTCGGCCTTTAGCCCCGGCCCGTCGAGGAGCCGACTGCCATCGTCGAGACAGTAGAGGAGACTGTCGTCGTAGTATTCGCGGCGGCATTCCGGGCAGAGCTTCATCGCTAATCAAAGTTATAGGAGGTACCTCGCGTGAATATAACGTACCTTGAGCTAAGCGGCAATACGCTCGCGGGGCATGGATTCCCGCCCGGGAGCATCATTGCGTTAAACTATTTGTTTGGGCCGATAAGTGAATTCTAGACTGAGGCATTCATAACAACATGGCAGATACAAGAGAAGCAGTTATCGTGAGCGCGGCGAGGACGCCGACAGGGAAGTTTCAGGGAGCGTTGAAGGGCTTTACGGCTCCCGAGCTCGGAGCTATCGCGATACGCGAGGCAGTGAAGCGGGCCGGCGTGGCTCCCGACAAGATCGACGAAGTCATCATGGGCTGCGTCGTTCAAGCCGGAATAGGTCAGGCTCCGGCGAGACAAGCAGCGATGAAGGCCGGTCTTCCGCCGGAAGTTTCCGCTCTGACGGTCAATATGGTCTGCGGTTCGGGGCTCCGTGCCGTGGCACTGGCTGCACAGTCGATCAAGCTCGGTGACATGGACATAGTCGTGGCGGGGGGCATGGAATCCATGTCCAACATTCCCTACGCGATGCCAGGAGCCCGGGACGGGTACAGGATGGGCAATCAGCAGGTGCTTGACCTGATGATCCACGACGGGCTCTGGTGCCCGTTTGAGAATTGGCATATGGGCAATACGGGTGAGGTCGTCGCTGAGAAGCACCAGATCACTCGCGAAGCGCAGGACCAGTTCGCGTACGACTCCCACCGCAAAGCGGCTGAGGCGCAGGCAAACGGCTATTTTAAGGACGAGATCATCCCGATCGAGATCCCGCAGAAGAAGGGGGATCCCATCGTTTTTGATTACGACGAGCCCGTGCGCCAAGACACCACCGTCGAAGCTCTCGGAAAGCTTAAGCCCGCATTCAAAAAAGACGGCGGCACCGTAACGGCGGGTAACGCTCCGGGCGTCAACGACGGCGGCTCTGCGTTGGTCGTAACCTCGTCGGACAAAGCTTCTGAGCTAGGTGTAGAGCCGCTCGCCCGCGTGGTCAGCTATGCAGTCTCCGGTATCGAGCCGAAGCTTATTATGCTCGCTCCGGTCGAGGGAGTTCGCCGTGCGGTGGCCAAAGCAGGCTGGGACCTCAAGGACGTCGATCTCTTCGAACTGAACGAGGCCTTTTCCGTTCAGGCACTCGGCGTGGTCAAGGAACTCGGCATCGACCTCGACAAGGTCAACGTCAACGGCGGGGCCGTCGCGATCGGCCACGCGATCGGCAACTCGGGCGGCCGCGTGCTGACGACGCTCCTTTACGAGATGAAACGCCGCGGGGTCAGGCGCGGTGTTGCAGGCCTGTGCCTCGGCGGCGGCAATTCTGTTGCGATGGCTGTTGAGAGGTTGTAGTTTCGTTCTTCTGGATGTTGCCGTTCGCTTTAGCGAACGGAGACTCAGACGGGCTTTAGCCGGATCCGGGCTAAAGCCCATTTTCTTGTTATCGCAACGCATTGTCCGCCAAGCTAACGGCAGTAGAGAGATCTGATTTATCGAACCAGGATCCACTTTGGAGCGTATTTGGGTATAGAATTCGCGGGAGGCGGATCTTATGGCAATGACAGCGAAGGAACACAATAATCTGCTCGGTATCTTTTTCATGGTTCAGGGCGGTCTGGTTTGCGCGATAGGGCTGCTGATGGGCCTGATCTACGGCGGAGTTGGGCTTGGGCTGCTTGCCGGCGGACATAAGCAGGAGGACCATGTTGTCGGCGGGGTCTTTGTTGTGCTTGCCGTTGTGCTTGCCGCGATCATGCTCGCCATCGGTGCACTCGACCTGTTTACGGGTTCAAAGGTGCGAAAGGTCGCACCCATCGGCCGGACGCTCGGTATCGTGATATCGATCTTGTCGCTTTTCAGCTTTCCGCTCGGCACCGCCCTGGGCATCTACGGCCTTTGGTTTTTCTTCGGAGATATGGGCAAGGCACTTTACCTCGGGTCCGGAGCTCCGGCCGGTAACTACAACCCTCCGGCACCGCCGCCGCCGAATAGCTGGGCGTGATCCGGGTGATGAGCGTCACGGGCTAACGACATCGAGTCGAATAAGAATCGAGCGGTCAGGGAACTGGCCGCTCGTTTCGTTTTGTGCGAGATGCTCTGTTAAATTCATAGTTTGATCTAACCACCTCAGGAGTCACTAATGGCTGAAACAATAGGAGTCATAGGTGCGGGAACGATGGGCAACGGCATTGCTCAGACGGCCGCAAGCAAGGGTTTCGACGTCGTCATGTGCGACGTTCAGCAGGACTTCGTCGATCGCGGATTGGCGAACATCGGCAAGAGCCTGGATCGCTTCGTCAAGAAAGAGACGATGACCGAGGAGCAGAGGGGCGAGGTCCTCGGACGTATCAAAACGACGACCAAGCTCGAGGATCTCGCGGACTGCGCCCTAATAGTTGAGGCGGCGACCGAGAACTTTGAGATCAAGAAGCAGATCTTTCAGCAGTTGGATACGCTCTGCCCGGCTGAGACCATCCTCTCGTCAAATACATCCTCGATCTCTATCACAAAGATCGCTGCCACAACCAAGCGGCCTGACAAGGTGATCGGGATGCACTTCTTCAATCCCGTCCCACTGATGAAGCTTGTTGAGGTGATCCGGGGAATAGCGACGTCGGACGAAACCTACGCAAAGGTAAAGTCGCTCTCAGAGCAGCTCGGCAAAGTGCCGGTCGAGTGCAACGACTCGCCCGGCTTCATCTCCAATCGCGTCCTGATGCCGATGATCAATGAAGCGATCTTCGCCCTGCACGAGGGCGTCGCTACGCCGGAGTCGATCGACGAGATCATGAAGCTGGGAATGAACCATCCGATGGGGCCGCTGACACTTGCCGATTTCATCGGCCTTGATGTCTGCCTCGCGATCCTCAACGTTTTGCATGAAGGGCTGGGAGATCCCAAGTACCGTCCATGCCCGCTGCTCAAGAAGTACGTAGATGCAGGCTGGCTGGGAAGGAAGTCGGGTAAGGGTTTCTACGACTATCAGTAAATAGAGACATTTAGCCGCAGAAGGACATCGGGCCGCCGGCCGACCCGGGCTCCGGGTCCCTGTGGCTGAGTCTTAACATGCACAAGAACCTGCGTACATTCATTGATCTGCTCCGGCGCGAGGGCGAGCTGGTCGAGGTTGCCGCCGAGGTGGATCCGTATCTTGAGATCGCTGAGATCCATAGGCGTGTCATAGATGAGCAGGGCAAAGCCCTGCTTTTTAAGAATGTTCGCGGCTCTTCGTTCCCGGTTATAACAAACTTGTTCGGTACACGGCGGCGCATCGATCTGGCATTCGGGCCAAAGCCGCTGGAGTTTGTAAAAGCAGCGGTCCACGCAGCCGAGACGCTCCTTCCGCCAAGCTTGGGGAAATTCTGGGGTCTAAGACACCTCGCTCTTGACGCAACGAAGGTGGGAACAAAACAGGTCTCGCGAGCTCCGGTCACAGAGTCTCTCCAGACGCAGGTCGATCTCGAGAAACTTCCTCTGTTGCAGCTATGGCCGGACGACGGAGGGCACTTTATAACGCTGCCGCTGGTCTATACCGAAAGTCCGACAGACAAGAAGCACAACCTCGGGATGTACCGGATCCACCGGTACGACTCGCAGACGACCGGTATGCACTGGCAGATCGGTAAGGGCGGCGGATTCCACTATTATGAGGCGGAGCAGCAGAACAAAGCCCTGGAGACGACGATCTTCCTCGGCGGGCCGCCCGCTCTGATCCTTTCCGCTATCGCGCCACTACCGGAGGGACTGCCGGAACTGATGCTCGCCTCCCTTTTGCAGGGGAGCAAACTTGCGGTCACGAAAAATCCGCTGGGCAACGGCCGGCATCGCCTAATAGCTGAGGCAGAGTTCGCGATCTGCGGCAGTGTCGCCCCGCACCAACGACGGCCCGAGGGACCCTTCGGTGACCATTACGGATATTACTCCCTGCAGCACGATTATCCGGTCTTTAAGGCAGACGCAGTTTTTCACCGCAGAGACGCGATCTATCCCGCGACCGTGGTCGGAAAGCCCCGGCAAGAAGACTATTTCATCGGGGACTACCTACAGGAACTTCTGTCACCGCTCTTTCCAATCGTCATGCCGGCCGTGCGGGACCTGTGGAGCTACGGAGAAACGGGGTTTCACTCGCTGGCTGCGGCTGTCGTCCGGGAGCGCTACGGACGTGAGGCTCTGTCCGCCGGTTTCCGCATACTCGGCGAGGGACAGCTGACTTTGACCAAATTCCTGCTGCTTACTGATAAAGAGCAGGATCTGCGTGATTTCAAGTCGCTCTTCGAATACATCCTCGCGAGAGTAGATTGGCAACGGGACCTGTTTATTTTCAGCCAGACGGCCTTTGATACGCTGGACTACGCGAGCGGCAAGATCAACCACGGGAGCAAGGCCATCCTAATGGGTGTGGGTGATCCAAAGCGGGAATTGCCGCGCACCTTTACAGGTCAACTGCCGCAGGGGATCCGCGCAGCTGAGCCCTTTTGCGGCGGATGTCTGGTCCTCGCCGGCGACCCGTACGAGAGTGATACCGAGCTGGCCGAGCGGGTCGCCGCGTCCCCGGTGTTCGAGAACTGGCCCCTAGTCGTTATCCACGACTCGATCGAGTTTGCACGCTCAACAGACAAATTCCTCTGGGCGACCTGGACGCGTTTCGATCCGGCGTCGCATATCTACGCCAAAGAGGTGACTACCCGCAATAATCACATCGGGTATACCGGACCCATCGTCATCGATGCACGCATGAAGCCCTGGTATCCTGCCGAGGTCGAGCCTGCCGATGCGACCGTAAAGCTCGTCGACTCGCGCTGGAGAGAGTACTTCCCCGCGTAGCAACGCCTCTCCGCATGCGTCCACTTAAAGCTCGATCCGTCTTTCTGATCACCGTTGCGACCGCTATCGTGCTGGCGTTTTTGTACGGGTACTTTGTTGAGCCACGACGGCTAGTCTTCAACGCCCAGGACGTGCCGGTAAAGGGGCTCGATAGTGCTTTTGACGGTCTAAGGATCGCAGCTATCGGCGACGTCCATGGCGGCACCAACTACGTCACCAAGGAGAGGCTGCAAGACATAGTGCGGCTGACGAATGAGCAGCAGCCCGACATTATCGTTCTCCTCGGCGACTATGTCGGCCACGAGCCCGGATTCTCCGAGATCACAATGCCAATGCCCGAGGTTGCCGATGGTTTACAAGGCCTTCGAGCCCCGTACGGTGTCTACGCCGTACTCGGCAACCACGACGGTTGGTACGGGGACAAGAAGGTCACTAGCGAACTCGGGCGAGTGGGCATCACGGTCCTTCAGAATGAGGTGGCCACCATCAGTGTCAACGGCAAGCAACTCCGTCTCGTGGGACTCAAGGACCACCTGGAGCTTGCTCCCAAATGGTCCAGTATCTCGACGGACGCGAGTACCTATCTCGCCGGCGGTGACGGCCAGATCATTCTTCTCGAGCACAGCCCGGACATTCTTCCCGCCGTCACCGGTGATCGTCTTATCTCCCCGGACCTCCGGCTCATACTCGCGGCACACACGCATGGCG
>Ga0070658_10000960_pt1 | contig 24674 bp, 25 predicted proteins | sample KBSC13metaG_FD_64664 | JGI IMG/M metagenome (GOLD analysis project Ga0070658, IMG submission 64664) | Corn rhizosphere microbial communities from Kellogg Biological Station, Michigan, USA - KBS C1-3 metaG | ecosystem: Host-associated > Plants > Roots > Rhizosphere > Soil ...
GAAATCTTTGCCGCACGCGTGAAGGTCACTATAATCAACGAACTATGGCACGAGAGACGGTATACGAGTTTGACGGTTTCGTCGTAGACGGCTTGCGAAGGGTCGTGACACACGATGGAGCGGCGGTTCAGTTGACCTCCAAGGCACTCGACACGCTCCTTTTCCTGGTTGAGAAGCGGGGAAAGACCGTCACAAAGCGCGAGATCATGGACGCCGTCTGGCCGGATACTTCGGTTGAGGAGAATAACCTCACGCAGCAGATCTCGGCACTCAGGCGAGCATTTGGCGAGACGCCCGGTGATCACCGTTTCATTGTTACCGTCCCGGGAACCGGTTACTCGTTCATTGCTGATACCGCTGTCCCAAAGCCGGCACCGCAGCCGCATCGTCTTAACTCTCTCTTCACTCAACTGGCGATCGGCTGTGCGATCCTGCTCTGCTCACTGAGTATCGGCTTCCTGGTGATCGCGGCCAGCCGGCAAGCAGTGCGGCCTACAGTCGCTGTTCTCGCGTTTCATGCACCGAACGGGAATGAAGACACGCTCGGTGCCGGGATGCGGTTCACTCTCACCGCAAAGCTGGGGACGCTGCACGACGTTATAGACGTCCGTCCGGCGGGCGTACTGCCGCATGCCGACCCGCTCATTGCAGGACGTGAGCTTGCCGTGGATACCGTCGTTGACGGTACCATCCAGCACGTCGGCGATCAGGTGCGTGTGACCATACAGATGGTCGATGTGCGTCACGGCCGGGTGCTCTGGGGCAAGAGTATCGACGCCGACGCGTCACACTCGTTAGCTGCACAGGACGTCGTTGCGGACGAGGTCGTCGCAGGTCTATCTCAGGTCTATGCCAGGAGCTAACGGCGCCACACTACGGCGAGCGGACCTCAGCGATGCTGCCGGACTTACTCGCCTCGCTTTCGAAACCTTCTGGGATGCATTTGCCGGGCATCTGATGAACGCGCCCGCAGACCTCGACGATTACATGCGCCGCACCTTCACGGTCGAGCGCATGACCGGGGAACTGTCCGACCTCAATTCTCTCTTCACCATCGCCGAGGTATCCGGTGAGATGGCGGGGTATTCAAAGTTGGTCGTTGGCAACATCGAGCCCGGGATCACAGCCGAGCGGCCCGTAGAACTGGCACGCCTCTATTCTCATCAACGATTCCTCGGGCAGGGTATCGGTCCGGCACTGCTCGACAGGTGCTTTGAAGACGCTCGGGCCGCGAAGTGCGACGTGATCTGGCTCGGCGTCTGGGAATACAACCCACGCGCCCGGCGGTTTTACGAAAAGAACGGCTTTCGCCCGGTGGGCAAGCACATTTTCCAGCTTGGAGCCGATCCGCAGACCGATCTCCTCATGCAGCGAGAGCTTTAGCCCAAGGCTTGCCCTGGGAGCCTCGGATGCATTATTGTTGCATTTGTGAGATACGTCACGAATCCTCCCAACCCGTACAACCGCTACACAGCTGAATTCATCGGTGAGCCGCCGCCTCGAAAGCTTGAGATCTTTGAGGAGACCGCCACGCGAAAGATGATCACAAAGGCTTTCGCATCCGACTGGGAGGGTGGCTGGCGCTACACCGTTAACTGCTACCGCGGCTGCGTTCACGGATGTACGTACTGCTTTGCCCGCCAATATCACGAGTATCTGGGTTACGGGGCGGGAACTGATTTCGAGACGAAGATCGTCGTAAAACCCAATGCGCCGCAGGTGCTTCGCGAGGAGCTAAAGAAGACACGCGACGTGATGCCTCACATCGATTTCTCCTTCGCGACCGACCCGTATATCGCGCTCGAGGCCGAGTACAAGCTCACCCGGCAGTGTATTGAAGTGTGCGTCGACTTTCAGATACCTGTCGGCATCATTACCAAGTCTCCTCTCGTTACCCGTGACATCGACGTGCTCAAAAAGCTGAAGGACGTCTGGATCTACTTCTCACTGCCATTTCTCACGAAAGAGCGGTCCAACCCATTTGAGCCCTATACGCCTGTCCCCGAGGCTCGGCTTAGGGCTATGCAGACGCTTGCGGATGCAGGATTTAACATCGGCATTGCGATAGCTCCGGTGATCCCCGGCTATAACGAGGCCGACATCCCGGGCCTGCTTGAGAGGGCGAACGAGGTCGGAGCGACACGAGCTTTCATGTCGATGCTGCATTTGGATACCGACTCCATCGAGCAGTACTTTGTCGAGAAGATGAACGAACGTCTCTCCCCCACCGCTGTCAAGAAGATCGTGAATCATATGAAACGCGAACGCGGCGGGACGCTCCGTCACAACAGCTATAAGGAGCGCGGCACGGGTAAGACAGAACAATGGGAAGTTACTAAAAAGCTCTTTGATTTTCATTCCAACCGGCTCGGCTTCAACGTCAGAGATCGTGCCGAGGACCTCGTGCCGCTTCCAAAGAGGGACGTTCTGCCGCGTGAGCATCCTGTCCAGCAAAAACTGTTTTGACCTCGGCAGTTACTAACTTCGCCCGCTATGCGGATAATCTATAGGTGAGGGAGTAAACATCATGAGACTACGTGCGATTTCGATCGGGATCATTCTTCTCCTCACGGTTAACGCCGCGGTAGCCCAAAAGCAGCCGTCAGGTAAGGACCTCCGCGATGCGGTCAACAAAGTGGCAGATGCGTCGACAGCGTTCAAGCAGATCATGCAGGCGTCAGACGGCATCCCCAGAGACCTTCTGCGTAAGGCAAACGCGATAGTGGTCTTCCCGGGTGCAAAGAAGGCGGCCTTCATCGTCGGAGGTCAGGGTGGTAGCGGGGTGGCCATAAAACGCGTCGGCAGCGGCTGGAGTGCTCCCGCGTTTTTAGATATGACGGGCGCAAGCTTTGGCTTTCAGGTCGGCGGCTCCAAGACCGACTACATAATGCTGATCATGAATGATGACGGCATGAGGAGTCTGCTCAGCGACAAGTTTGAGATGGGCGGCGAGGGCAGCGTCGCTGCGGGACCTGTGGGCCGGACCGCCGCTGCCTCAACGACAGGCAGACTCGGGGCAGGCATACTCACATACGCGCGCAGCAAGGGTGCATTTGCAGGCGTTTCGCTCAAGGGCGTAGTCATTACCCCGGATAACGATAGGAACCGCGAGATCTACGAGAAGACCGCAAAGGAGATCCTGGGTGAGCCGCCGCTTCCCGCTCGTGACGCGCCGTCAGCTCTCCGGAGATTGGGTGAGACGCTCTCGACCTACGTCAAGTAGCCATGCAGGACCGTACAGAGGTTTTTGAGCAGATGCTCGCCGTTGACCCGGACAACACGATGGTGATGTTCGGGTTGTCTAAGGAGTACGAGAAGCGCGGTGACTCCGCGAAAGTGATCGACCTGCTCGAGCGATACCTCACGATAGCTGATGACGAGGGCAACGCCTATGGGGCCCTCGCCAACGCCTATCTCCTCACCGGTGATCGTGATAAAGCGATCGACACCTACAAACGCGGCATCGAGGTCTCACTCGCTCATGGGCACCCGTCCATGGCCAACGAGTACAAGATGACGCTTGAACTCGATCTCGCCGAGTGACGCAGGTCATTGCCCGCCATTCCCCCCGTTTGATATCCTCGAAGATTGCTGAACAAGTAATTTTTACCTCTATCAGGTACCCATAAAATGGCAACAGCAGGCGAGAAAGGTGCGAGCAAAAGGTCGCTCGACAATGGCAAGGAGGTCGTCGCGGAGCCAGCGAAGACGACCGAGCCGGACGGCTACGTGCAGGACACAAAGACCCAGGAGACCGCAAAAGCTGAGACACCCGCTCCCCGGAAGGCGGAGGGTGAACCGGCAGCAAAGTACGAGGGATTGTCCCCCGAGACCCTCATATCGATGTACCGGACGATGTACATGTCGAGGCGCATCGATGATAAGGAGATCCAGCTCAAAGGCCAGAACAAGATCTTTTTCCAGATCTCGGGTGCGGGCCACGAGGCAGCACTTGTCGGCGCTGCCCAGGCACTCAAGCCCAAGTACGACTGGTTTTTCCCATATTATCGCGACCGCGCTTTGATGCTCGGCTTGGGAATGACCGCGCAGGAGATGCTCTATTCAGCGGTAGGAGCTGAGGCGGATCCAAACTCACACGGCCGCCAGATGCCGTCACACTGGGGTCACAAGGACCTGAACGTACCCTCGCAGTCATCCTGCACAGGCTCGCAAGCCCTTCATTCAGTGGGGGCGGCTGAGGCCGGGTATCGTGCGTCGCTGGTCAAGGAACTTCAGGACCAGATCGTCGGATTCAAGGGCGACGAGGTCGTCTACATGTCGGTGGGCGATGGCACAACAAGCGAGGGCGAGTGGTGGGAGGCCCTAAATACGGCCTGTAACCTAAAGCTGCCCGTCATTTTCTGTGTCGAGGACAATGGTTACGCGATCTCGGTTCCGGTCGAGGTGGGTACGGCTGGCGGCGATATATCAAAGCTGGTCGCCGGATTCCCGAACATGCTGAGCCAAAAAGTGGACGGCTGTGATCCGATCGCAAGCTACAGCGCGTTCAAGAAGGCAGTCGATTACTGCCGGGCCCGCAAAGGCCCGGCCTTCGTCCATGCAAAGGTCATCCGGCCGTACTCGCACTCTCTCTCGGACGACGAGAAGCTCTACCGGCCCGAGGAGGAGCGTCAGCGTGACGCCGAGATCGACCCGATCAAGACATTCGCCGAGTTCCTGATGACGGAGGGGATTGCGAGCAGCGAAAAGCTCGAGGCCCTGCGGAGTGAGGTCGACGATGAGATCAACAAGGCGGCAGATGTCGCTGTCGAGACGCCGCAGCCTGAGGGGCCGACGGCTCTCCGAAATGTCTTTTCGCCGGACGTGGATCCCACAGACCGCCAATTGTTCGACACTGAGGACGGTGCCGAGCTGTCCGGCAATCCGGGTACGATGGTCGACCTGATCAATCGCTGCATGCACGAGGAGATGGAGCGAGACCCGCGGATCGTCGTATTCGGCGAGGACGTTGCTGACGCATCGCGTGAGGAGTACCTCGAGACCGTGAAGGGCAAGGGCGGCGTTTTCAAGGTGACGGCTAACCTGCAGCGCAAGTTTGGCTCAGCCCGCGTCTTTAACTCCCCGCTCGCCGAGGCAAACATCATCGGCCGCGCCGTAGGAATGGCGATCCGCAATCTCAAGCCCGTGGTCGAGATCCAGTTCTTCGATTACATCTTCCCGGCGATGATGCAGATCCGTAACGAGGTCGCCTTGACCCGTTGGCGCTCGGACGGCGATACGAAATGCCCAATGGTCATGCGTGTGCCGGTCGGCGGATATCTAAAGGGCGGTGCCGTCTATCACTCGCAGTCGGGAACGACGCTCTTCTCGCACACGCCGGGGCTGATGATCGTGTATCCGTCGACCGCCCTCGATGCGAACGGTCTGCTTCGTACGGCTATTCGCTGCGACGACCCGGTGCTGTTTTTAGAACACAAGCACCTTTATCGTCAGGTCTACAACAAGTCGGCGTATCCCGGCAGCGACTTCCTCATCCCGTTCGGCAAGGCCAAAACGGTGCGTGAGGGCTCGGACGTCTCGATCATCACCTACGGTGCTCTTGTCGAGCGTTCGAACCAGGCCGCCAAACGTCTCGAGCAGCAGGGAATTTCGGTCGAGATCATCGACCTACGCACGCTCGTTCCCTACGATTGGGAGGCTGTCGCCGAGTCCGTCAAAAAGACCTCGCGCGTCATCGTCGCTCACGAGGACCCTGTTTCCTACGGCTACGGTGCTGAGCTCGCCGCCCGCATCTCCAACGAACTTTTCGAATACCTCGATGCCCCCGTCCGCCGCGTCGGAGCCACCGACACCTTCGTCGGCTACGCCCCGCAGCTCGAGGACTTTATCCTCCCGCAAAGCGAGGACGTCGAGAAGGCCGTGCAGGAGTTGATGAAGTACTAAGCCTCTCTGTCGGTAGCTATGACTGAGCAAAGTGATCCGGAGAGGATCGGACAAGTGGCACGGGAGTTCGCGGGCCTTGCCATTGATAAGCTCGCTGACGAACAAGGTGTCCACGCAGAGACTGTGATCGCCGGGGTCGCCAGAATGGCCGGGACATTTTTGTTCCGGTTGTTCGGCGTTAATTTCCCGGACGCAAAGGCAGGTCAGGCGGTGCTTTCCGAGGCCGCAAATGAACGCGGACCTCGTCTCGTGAACCTTCTGGGTACGATCCTTGTTGACGCGGGAATTCACCCGGACCTGAATAACATCAGTGACGCCTCGCGAAAGGGACATGAGCCGCTCCTTGCATTTTTAGAGACGCAAAGGCGTCTTGAACCTGCTTTCGCTTCCGTGCGCGAGAGATTTGGCCTATCGCTCCCTCAAGCGGCCGATGCTGCTGCTCTAGCGACCGCGATGCTGATCCAGCAGACGGTCCGGGTGCTGGATCCGGATCTCGCATTCGACATAGCGGTGTACTCGTTCATCGAGGGCACCAAGACCGTGCCCGCAAAAGTGTAGCTTCCAGACACTATGTCTAAAGTCGTAGTCCAATCCATCGGTGTTTCTCTCGACGGCTTTGCCGCGGGGACAGATCAGTCTCGTGAGAACCCACTCGGCGTTCGCGGACCGGAGTTGATGGAGTGGTTCTTCCCGACGAAGACTTTCCAATCGATGCACGGCGGCGGCGAGGATGGTGAGACCGGTATCGACGACAGCTTTGCCGCAGAGAGCATGAAGAGCAAGGGTGCGTGGATCTTGGGACGAAATATGTTCGGTCCGGTCCGCGGTCCGTGGCCCGACGACACTTGGAAAGGCTGGTGGGGCGATGAGCCGCCCTATCACGTCGAGACATTCGTGCTGACGCATCACCCGAGAGAGACGATCCGGATGGACGGCGGTACGAACTTTCACTTCATAACTGACGGCGTCGAGTCAGCGCTCGAACAAGCAAGAGCCGCGGCCGGTGACAAGGACATCCGCATTGGCGGAGGGCCTTCAACGATCAGGCAGTACTTGCAGGCTGGGCTGATCGACGAGATGCACGTCGCAGTGCGTCCTCTACTCCTTGGCAGGGGAGAGCCGCTGTTTGCCGGACTCGATCTGCGTGAACTTGGCTATCAGGTCACGAGAATGGTGCCTGGCGAAAGGGCGGTACACATGTTCATCAGCCGCGACGCTCTGTCTTAGAGATCTCTCAGGGTGTAGACGCCGGTCGCCAACCGCTCGGCAAACCCCGCCTCAACTAACGCCTGATTCGCAGCCCCCGCCGCTCGCCGGGTAATGCCGAGGGTGCGAGCCAGGTCTCCAAGCAAGGTCATTCCGCACATCGATAGGTACGCTCTGGCGAGCACTCGTATCGCCTCATCGCGCGGCAGCTCAACATTCATCTCCTCAGGAAAGCGAGCCTCGGCGAGCGTCCAGATGTAGGTAAACTTCGGTACGTAAAGCACCTCCTGCGGGACGACCTTCATGGTCTTCTGCAGCTTGTCGAGAGCTTTTGTGAATCGAGGCCGTGTCGTGATGCCCGCTTCCTCGCGGAGGTCGGCCGAGCCCATCTCCCATTCGCTGCGCAGCACCTTGAGGATCTTGTTAGCACTGCCTGAGAGGTCGCGTTCCTCGCGGGCTTTTGGTACGCCCCAGATAGCGTGAAACGCAGGGATCAGTCTCGGGGCGATAAACCAGGATTTGCCCTTTGCCAACTTGCCGTAGTAGACCCTTCCGCGGGCGATGACCTCGTCCTTGAGCACCCATGCGCGGCTCGCCTCCTCGTCCTTTTGAACATTCCTGGGCAGGAATGCATCCCGTCGTCCGCAGACAGCGGTGAAGACCGAGGGAAGACCCGTGCGAGCGTCGGTGAGTCCGAGACAGAATCCCAGCTCCTCGACCATCTGCTCAACATCCTCGGCCGAGTCGACACGCAGAGCATTCTCACGTCGCCACTTTCGATCGCGGTACTGCTGTATTTCCTCCGGGAGATCTTTCACTTCACACCATTCTAACCGCGAGATCCTGCTGATGCAGGCACGAAAAAAGGCGACAGTATCAACCGCCGCCTTCCCGCGTTCTGCCTGCCTAAAACTAGCGAGTGTTTGTCTGGTTAGGAGAGGTCGACTGCACCGTTATCGTTGAACCCGGCTGAAGCTGGATCTCCGGCTGTCCCGTAACGAGTACGGTACTGCCCGCCGCGCCGGCACCGATGATGGCTCCTATGGCAGCTCCTTTACCGCCGCCTGCGATCGCTCCGATGAGTGCACCCAGCCCGCCGCCTGCCGCACCTCTTTTTGCCGTCTCTTTGGTTTGGCTGTCGCTGCGGGCGGTGCCCTCGTTATCGATCCTGATCACGCGGCCCTGGGCATCGGTCAGACCGGTCAGCTGACCGGCAAAGTCGTATGTATTGCCGTCGCGGAGAGTGATCTTTTCAAAGTTGAATGTGATATTCGACTGGCCGGAGATCTTCCCGGACCTCGCGATTCCTGAGATGTAGCCCTCCACAACAGCTCCCCGATATTCTGCCGGTGACTGCACTGTCATCCGAACGCGGTCGCCGTTCTGCGAGACCTTCGTATTTATCTCATTCTCGAGCCTTCCTGAAAGGGTCACACCGTACGGGATCACGAAGTTACCTGTGCGAGTGGTCATTCGTGGCTGACCGCCGTTGTACCCGCCATTGCCTGAGCCGCGATTGCCGTAACTGCCGTTATTCGAGCCGCCGTTCGCGACGGTGCCGTTCTGGTCGTTGTCCGAATACCCACCCTGCGGGTCGGCCGTGGTCGAGCTCTGTGAAGTAGACGCAGACGTCACTGAACTTGAACCGCCTGCTATGTCGAGCCGAGCAGTGGCGTCTGTCTTGTTGTACAGGCTCTCCGCAAAGACGGTCTGGCTCAGGTAGTCGGTTGTGATCCGGCGTGAGACCTTGAGGGAGCGTCCGCCAGACATTGATTCAAAAGTGATGTTGTAGTCGGTTTCGCCTCCGAGAGACGAGACGACGAGCGAGTTAGCGTTCAGCGTAGCCCTGAGCTTGATCGTGCGGCCATTCGAATTCTCCGTCTTATCTCTTCCGTCCGCTGTAAAGGTGACCGGAGACGCCTTTGATGTTGCGAGAGTTACCTGATCGCCTCTGATCTCTATCGCGATCTGGTCCGGAGCCTCGAGCTTGTCCCGCAGGTCGGCTTCATTCTGTCCCGACACCTGTGAGCCGCGAACGATGTCGTCAATGTTTTCGCTGGCCTGCCGGTCAAGCGTGTAAGTGCCAGAGAGGCCGACGGAGACGGTGTTGCCGCCATTGTTGCCGTGGATGGGCGGCATACGTTGAGGATCACGCCTGCCTTGCGGCACGACCACATCGGGGTCGCTAGTATTCGGCATTCCCGCACCAGCCTGACGGTCGTCCCAGCGGACACTCAAGCCATAATTTTGTCCAAGACGCTCCACCTGCTGACGGGTTTCCTGCCAGTCACGCTCCATCTGTTTGTTCGAGACAAAGTCCGCCATGTCCTGATCGACACGTTTGGCTGCATCCACCACCTTTTGCACGTCGCTTCGATTATCTCTGTGTCTGTCGAGATTATTTTGCAGCTCGACAACCATCCCGCGCATTTCCCGGACATCCTCAGTCATCTGGTCCACGAGGTCTCGCGGGATGGAATTCGACTGCATCTGATATCGAAAGCTCTGCTCGATATCGTCAAGCTTTGAATTAAGACTCCTGACCGCATCTTGTGCCTGTCGGGTGTTCTGCCCAAAGGTGCCGAGAGCGAGGGCGGCAGCGAGCGAAATTACGGTAATAAGCTTCTTCATGATAGCCATCCTGGTGGTAGTCGCGGGACACGGAGACACCTCTCCTCAACCCACGCGGATAGGAAGCATTTGTTGTGCCAAGGGTTGTTCATTGGTGAGAGTCAGGCTCTTGAATGCTGTGCTACAATCCTGCTGAATCACGACGAGAGATACCGAAATGCAGGATTACAAGGCCACAGTTGTGTATGCCGGAGATGACTTTTTCATTGGCACTCCGCCGAGCGGTCATGCCCATGTCATTGATGTGAAAGGAGATAGGCACGCTGCACCCACGCCGGTCGAGATGCTGCTGGTCTCGGTAGCCGGCTGCACGGCTGCAGATGTGCAGTCGATCCTGGAGAAGAAACGGCAGCACGTAACGGAGTACCGCGTCGAGATCACGGGTACTCGCGTTGATGACCATCCGCGCAAGTTCATCTCGTTTCACATTCACCATATCGTGCGCGGGAGCAACGTTTCAGACGAGGCGGTCCGGCACGCGATCGAGCTATCCGACACCAAATATTGCTCCGTCGCCGCGACGGTACGCCCGACAGCCGAGATAACTACAAGTTTCGAGATCATCGACGTTCCTGGAGAAGAGATCTCTACGCCGGTCGGTGATCCGGCTGGGTAGGAGGGTGAGATGAGAAAAAGTTTATTCCTGTTGATAACCCTGATAGTCGCGGCCGCTTCGGCGCACGCCCAGGATGTGGACCCCGCCGCCCGGGCTGCTCGATGGCGCGAATTCAATAAGCACGCTTTCGACAAATTTGACTTTGCTAAAAAGCGTCTGCCTCCGTCCGCTCTCAAGGGTCTCCGTGAGGATGAGAATGCCGATGATTTTGCCCTGCTGCGGGGTGTTGTATTCGGCAAACACGGACGCGTATTCAAGGAGCGGCCGATCCAGGACTACCTTGAGAAGCAGGCGTGGTACAAGGCTGCCAGGAGCTTCTCTAACGATGTCCTCACCAAGGTCGAGCGGGACAATCTTGATCTGATCCGTATCGCGGAGGCGCAGAAGCATGACTTCGTTGAGCCGGGCGATATGCGGATCTGGAAGGCCAAGTTAATTCCCGACGACAAACTTCGTGATTACACCGGCGCCGAGATCAGCATTCTTGCTGCGGAGATCGAGGCCATACACGGCAAAAAGTTTAGCGATGAATGGCTGCAGAAGTATTTTGACGACCGCTACTGGTATAAGCCCGATCCTAACTACGACCCTTCTTCACTCACGGACATCGAGCGCAAGAATCTCGCAAGGCTCAACACAGAAAAGGACAAGCAGCACAAGGCGGCGATCGCCATCGGCGAGATGGACCACTTCCAGAACGTCCTACTTACCGAGGACAAGCTCGACGGCCTGAGCCTACTGGACCTGCGGATCTTGCGCGAGGAGTTTTATGCTCGGCACGGCAAGAAGTTCGACGCCCCCGGGATTGCCGACTACTTCAACTGGCGTGATTGGTATAAGCCGGCTAAGAATCAAAAGGCGATCGTCCTCACTGATACCGAGCAAAAGAATGTCGACCTGCTGTACAAGCGTGAGTGGAAGATCCGCGAGAGCCTGGCGACAACGCCGGTTACGGACGAGACACTCGGGTCCCTCTTTGCCGAGGACCTGAGGGTACTTCGGAACGAGGTCTATGCCCGGCACGGCCGCATATTTAAAGATGCGAAACTGCAGAAATACTTTGAGGCCCAGGCTTGGTACAAGCCAAACCCGGACTTTAAAGACGACCAGCTGAACGCGATCGAGTCGCAAAATCTTGCCAAGATAAAGGAAGCGGAGGATTCGGCTACGAGTAAATTCTCGGAAGCCGAGGGCTGATAAAGCTCACTACTCGTTCCCGCGTGACGGGAGCACAGACCTTAACCTGAATAGAAACACCACTGCGGCAGAAGCTTACACAGGCTTGCTGCCGCTACTGTCTTAATGCACATTTACTTCATGCGTCACATCTTGTCCCTCGCTCTCCTGCTCTCTGCCGCAGCTTTGGTCCACCCCCAATTGCCGGTCAATACAGCCGTCCAGATCCTTAAAGCTGAGGATGCACGCCGGTACGATGCATCCATTCAAAACCTGCTGACCTCACCGGCTGCGGATGTCCGCGAACGGGCGGCGCTCGCTGCCGGCCGCATCGGAGACGAACGTGCAGTTTCGGACCTCACACGCCTGCTTGACGGTGACTCGTCGGATAAGGTCCGGACAATGGCGGCCTTCGCTCTCGGGGAGATCGAGTCCCTTAAGGGGGCCGATGCCGTACTGGAAGGTATCAGCCGGGAGCTCGGCAGCAAGAATAGCGGTCACGACCCGAAAACCGCGGCGAGGCTTGTCGAGGCCGCGGGCAAGATCGCGGCAGCGAATGCAAAGGACCCGAGGGCCAAGGAGCTGGGAGCCGCGATACTGAAGGTATTAAGCTCCGGCCCGGCCGATATTTTGACCATCCGTTTGGCTCTCACGGCCGCACTAAGAGCTCGCCCCGAGGGAGCTGCACCAGTCCTCGCCAAGTACATCGACCACCCGGACGCAAACGTACGGGCGGACGCACTCAACGCACTTGGCCGACTCAGGTCGAAGGAACGTCTCGGTGATATCCGCAACCTTCTACAGCATGACGCCGACGCAGTCGTTCGGGCCAATGCCGCACGCGTTCTCGGAGCCGGTGAGGGCAAAGAGGTACTAGAGGCCCTGGTGAATGCCGCCGCGAAGGACAATGACATCCGCGTGCGCGTATCTGCGATCCGCTCCATCGGAGCCTTGAAGGCAGTAACGGCGGTCGATCAGCTTCTCGCCCGTGGCAATACACTCATGGCCGGGATGAATGCGAGGCGTTCACCATCATCGGGTGAGCCGGTGGAGAAGAATGAACTGCTCGAGATCATGACCGCCCTCGCGGCGATCCTCGCCAACACTGAGGACGAGCGCTCCGTCATCCTGATCAACAAGTTTCGAATGGCGGATGGTTTCGGATCGCCTGAGGCAGAGGTTGCGTTGGCTAAGATCGCGCCCAGGGCGTACGTTGATGCCCGTGTCCCCGATGATTACGGGTACCGTGACTTTCACATGGTCACGGCACGAGCACACGGGCTTGCTCAGATCGCTCAAACCAAGGACCCTCAGCTCATTGCAGGTGCGGGCGAAAAGCTCACATCCTGGATCGACGGCATGCGGACCGGCGTCCGCCCGGCCGACCGGCAGAAACTGCTTGTCGCGATGCCTGAGCTAACTTCCGCCTTAGCCGAGCTCAAACCGGATAACATCGACGAGATCCTCCGGGGACAGCTCCAGAACGATGACGCTTTCGTCAGGGCGGCTGCCGCCGGAGCGATCGCAGACCGGCCTGTCACCAATGAGAATGTGGCTGCACTCAAGTCTGCCTTCACATTCTCGTTTGTGCGCGACAAGCACGATGACGACGCGATGCTGGCTGTCATCGACGCTCTGCACAAGTTGGATAAGAAAGGATCGGTAGGATCGCTCCTTACAGCCCTGACGTCACCGGACTATCTTATTCGTAAGAGAGCGTTCGAGCTGCTGAATGATCCCGAGCTTAAAAAGGACTTTCCCGGGATCGAGACCTCACTCGAGGTCGCAAGATCGAAGCACAAAGATCAGGTATTGCCATACAGCCCGGCATTTGGAACGAAACTCGGCCAGGTGCTTAACACTGAGCTGGATTACCGACGTGCACTCTCCCGTAAGGATGGCTCCGTCCGCGCGGTCCTGACGACGGTTAAAGGTGCCTTCACCATCGAATTCGCTCCTGAGGAGGCTCCTCTAACGGTCGACAACTTTGTAAAGCTTGCCCGGACGGGATATTTCAATGGACTGGAGGTCCACCGTGTCGTTCCGAACTTCGTCGTACAGGACGGCGATCCTCGTGGCGATGGGAGCGGCGGTCCGGGCTGGTCGATCCGGTGCGAGATCAATATGCTGCCCTATGATCGGGGAGCTGTGGGCATGGCACTCTCGGGCAAGGACACGGGCGGCTCGCAGTGGTTCGTCACCCACTCTCCACAGCCGCATCTCGACGGCGGCTATACTGTATTCGGACACGTTGCCGAAAAGGACATGAGGGTGGTCGATACAATAGTTCGGGGCGACCGGATCATCAACGTGCGGATCATCGGCAGATAGCCAGATATATGCGAGATATTCCGGCGCGTAAAACAGTCGAGGTCGAGCAGAGCCTCGACGACCTCGCCTATTATCTCGACGGCTTGTTTAGGATCCCCGGTACGGGTTGGCGATTCGGACTTGACGGACTGATCGGATTGATCCCGAACGTCGGGGACACGCTGACGGCATTCGCGTCTTTCTACATCCTTGTGGCCGGTGTGCGGTACGGCGTACCAAAGATCACCCTCCTCAGAATGGCGATGAATATCGCTGTCGACTACCTGCTCGGATCTGTACCCGTGATCGGGGATGCTTTCGATTTCGTCTGGAAGGCCAACCAGATGAATATGAACCTGATCCGGGAGAGAGCGTCAGGAAAGGGAGTGGGTAAAACCAGCGATTACCTTTTCGTATTCGCTTTGATCGGTCTGCTTGTGGCTCTGCTGCTGGGTTCGATCATAGCGAGCGCGCTCATCCTCTGGTGGGTGTTTACGAGCAAGCGGATGTTCTAAGTCGTAAAGTGAAACTCGCCAAACGCACCAGGCACATGAAATGCCGGTTTCTCCGTCAGGGTCGGCCGCCATGCCAGGTACCCCCGATCAGGACCCTCCCCAACACATCGAAAGATGTTTCCTAACCAGATGTCTCCGGCCGCGGGTGCGGCCCCGAGAGACTCGAATGGCACTTTGATGATCTCCACCACCTTGTCACCCCTGACCGTGGCCGCGGCCTCTATCCCGGAGTTGTAGTCCGGATCGGTTAGGCGTTCGTGTGGCGTCAACTCGATCGCCAGATCGACCCACTCACCCGTGGGGGCGACCTCAAACTCGAAGTATTTATTTGGTGTAGCACGGTCCGGCGCGATAAAAACCTCGCAAACGTCGTAGTCCCAGAGGCCGGGCACTTTCTTTGTGGTATCCGGGTGGTCCCGAAGTACGAGGGGTTCATGCTGCTCGGCATCGAACCGCACAAGTAGTTTATCGTCGGACCATAGCAGCCGTGCCTCAAAGGACCGTTTCGTCGGTGCAGCATCGCCGGACCAGTAGTTTGCGATCCTAACCGGTCGGGCTTTGTTCCATAGATCATTGGCAAAGTCGCACGCCGAGATCTCTGCGGATATATGAGTTATGTTCACCGGGTCCATAGATGAGCTGCAAGGTTGAGGCAGCGAGAAGGCCGTCGATTACTCCTGAGAAGCCGGCTCAGCAAGCACGAGGGACGCGCAAACTTTTCTCTATCAATGCCTTAGGGCAACCGCGAGTTTGGGCGCTCTCATCTTATTCCCAACTGGTCAGACGTTGAAATGCCCCTTTGCTTGGACTATCCTACTGCATTGTTCCCGGTATCGGCTGGCAAGTGACTCTTCTATGGGAGCGTCTGGTGCCTTCCAGGGGGTAAGATTCCGTTCTATGAGCAATTTCCGCGTTCTCGCTCTCGCGCTCCTGCTATGCGCAGCATGTGCCCTTCCGGCGCTCGCGGCCGGCGGGAACGCCGATACGCCTGTCACGGCGGCGTTGGCCGCTGACGCCGCTGCGCCGGCACAGCAGGTGGTCGAATCTGTCGACATACAGGGAAATCGTCGTCTGCGTGACGAGGACCTGATGTACTACATCAAAACTCGTCCGGGGGATGTGTATGATCCCGCGGCCCTTGAGCGCGATCTCCGGGAATTGCTGTCGCTCAACTTCTTTGACAAGACTGCGACGAGAGTCCTGACCGAGGACGGGGTCCGAGGCGGGGTGAACGTGATCTTTGAGGTCAAAGAGCTTCCCATCATCCGTGATCTGCAGTTCAAGGGCGCCAAGGCCCTTGCAGAGTCGGACATCCTCAAGGAGTTCCGGGAAAAGCGTGTTGGTATATCGAAGGAGTCGGTCTATGACCCGGTAAAGGCGCGCTCCGGTGCACGCGTTCTGCGTGAGATGCTTGCGTCAAAGGGGTACCCAAACGCAAAGATCGACATCCAGGAGGAGGAGGTCTCGGCAACCTCCATCGCAGTCACGTACAACATAGACCAGGGGTATCGCTCGCGTATCGTCCAGATCGACTTCACCGGTAACGAGCACTTTAAGGACAGTGAACTTCGCAATGCTCTCGTTTATGTAAAGGAGACGGGCCTCGTCTCACGCGTTAAGGGGATGGACATCCTTGACCTGAAGAAGCTCCAGTACGACCTTCAAAAGAACGTACGTGGCTACATGCTGTCCAAGGGCTACTTCAACGCCCGCATTGGAGAGCCGGAGGTCGTCGGTCTTGGATACAAGAAGACAGGATTCCCGGTATTGAAGGAACTGCCCATTCCGATGGTCAGTTCTAAGGACGACACTCTCAAGATCATCGTACCGGTCACCGAAGGCAAGATATACCGTGTCGGCGAGCTCAAGGTCGAGGGCAACTCGATCTTCTCGGAGCAGCAGATACTCGGTTATGTGGGACTGCGCAAAGGTGAGATCGCAAATGGCAAGCGTCTCCAGGATGCTTTGTATGAGGACCTGAATAAGGTCTACGGCTCACAGGGTTTTGTGAACTACGAGGCCGAGCCCGAGACAGAGACACACGACAATCCGGCGAATCCGAACGAGGGTATCGTCGACATCACGATCAAGATCGACGAAGGCAAACAGTTCACGCTTCGGCGGCTTGAGTTCACCGGTAACACGTTTACGCGGGATAAGGTGATGCGCCGCGAGTTCCTGCTCAACGAGGGCGATATCTACAATCAGCAGCTCGTCGATGTCTCAATTGCTCGCTTGAACCAGACGCAGTATTTCGATCCGGTCGATAAGGACCAGGACATCGAACGCCGGACCGACGAGGAGAAGGGCGACGTCGATCTCGTCGTAAAGGTCAAAGAAAAGGGCCGTCAGCAGATCTCGTTCAATGGCGGCGTCTCCGGCATCGGGGGCACATTCATCGGCCTCGAGTACTCGACAAATAACCTTGCGGGTCGGGGTGAGATCTTGTCACTTTCGGTGGGTGCGGGAAATCGGCAGCGAAACATTCAGTTCAGCTACCAACAGCCGTACTTCCATAACCGGCCGGTCTCGGTAGGCTTCACCGTGTTTGCCACCAAGTACCAGTTCTTTGGTGAGGGCACTTTCTTGACCCAGAACCAGGACCTGCTGAACCAGATCATCTTTGACAGGAATGCTCAGCTGACCACCGACTCCAGCAACCTGTTCACACAGACGACCTATGGGGGGACCGTCTATGCGACGGCTCCTCTATCTGAGTTCTTCTTCAAAAAACGCAGGTTCACCCAGTTCTCGCGTATCGGGCTCACCTATCAGCTGAGTGCGACGAACATAGCTGACCCGAAGGTAAATCAGTCGTCTGACCCGAGCTTAAGGATACCGGTCATCTATCATCAGCCGAATATACTTACGAGCCGTATCACCGGCACCTTTGTATACGACACGCGGGAGCCGGCACCTAACGGCATCGATACCAACCGGGGTAAGCAGTTGTCGATCTCACTCGGGTTTGCCGGGCTGGGAGGAGACGTCCGCACATACTCTCCGTCCGTGTCGTACACGCAGTTTATGCCGGTACGCAACAAGCGGAGCAAGAACCCCGAGGTCTTTGCATTCCGTCTGCTTGCTGCGACCACGGGTGCTTGGTCCTACTCTAACGCGGTCAAAAACGCCAATTCGCTGTCTTTCATCGGCGGTGTGCCCGCATACGAGCGATTCTTCCTGGGCAGTGAGAACGACCTTCGCGGATATGATTCCCGTGCTATCGGTCCGATCGCCCCCTTCAACACCTACATCACGTCGAAAAATGTTGTTGTCGCCAATAATGCTTCCGGACCGGCCGACACCATTACGGGCCTCAACCCTCGGGATGTGTCCGACCTCGCAAGTCTTGGGCGATTCACCGGCTATACGGGTGCGAACCCCGCCCTGTTCTCGAGAAACTTCCGTTTCATCGGCGGTGACACCGAGCTCCTAGGGAACTTTGAATATCGACGCCCCATATTCGGCCCGGCGTCGATCGCCGCGTTCCTAGACGTGGGATCGGTCTTCAATCTCAGAAAGTCGGGCACGCAGGTGATCAACAGCGAGTACCTACCGGACGAGTCATTGCTCGGAGCCGGCCGCCTGACGGCGTTGGCTCTCGCGAATGCACCGGTTCTCGAGCCCAGCTTTGGCAGTTTGCTCTTTTATCACGGTCGCGTGATGACGAGGACGGATTTCGTCAACGAGTTTTGTCAGGGCAATCGTTCGGGATGTCCGACCAGCCTCTCGCCGCAGGTGCAGCAGTTTTTCCTGAGGGGTGACGTTCAGCAAAATTCATTGCTGTTCGTGGATCAGTCCAGCTTCAGCAAGCTCGGAGATTTCAAGGCCAGTCTCGGACTCGAGCTTCGGGTGCAGGTACCGATCGTAAACGTGCCGTTCCGCCTGATCTACTTCTATAATCCGAATGCGAAGCTCGGGTACACACAGGATATTCCGGGCATCTACCTTCCAGGTAAACGCAGCGGATTCAAGTTCACCGTCGGTCGCACTTTCTAGTACAGAAACTTTGACTAACTGCGGGTGATTCAATATCATTTCGTTTCTTTTTTGAAAGAGGCAAGCAACAGTTCTTCGACAATTTGTCTCAAAGGATAAGCACGGATCAGGGATAAAGGTTCTTCTTTTTCCGCCATTTTGAAGGGAGTTTTAATCGTAATGAAAAGAGTTAGTTTGCTCGCTTTGAGCCTCGTTTTTGCGGCTGTGTTCGCGGGCATCGCGTCAGCGCAGCCCGGCAGTGCAGCAGCAGCCGGCAAGATCGGCTGGATCGACTCGAGCGCTTTTGGCGACGAGAAGGCCGGCATCAGCAAGTATATCCAGGCACAGAAATCCATCGACGCCGAGATGCAGCCGAAGGTCACTGAGCTGAAGAATATTCAGACCCAGATGCAGACACTGCAGACGGACATCCAGAAGCTTCAGGGCACGCCGGGAAGCGTTCCTGTCGATAACGTTCAGAAGCAGATCGCGGACAAGACGGACCAGGGCCAAAAGCTGCAGCGTGACTACGAGTACAAGCAGAAGGACGCTCAGGCGTATTACAGCCGCCGTGCTGCCGAGGTCCTCAATCCGGTCTCTCAGCAGATCATGGTCGCGATGAAGGAGTTTGCAAAGCAGAAAGGATTTTCAGTGATCCTCGACCTATCGGCACTCGCAGGCGACGGCCAGACGCCGGGAGCACTTCTGTTCTTTGATCCGACGGCCGACCTGACCAAGGATTTCATCACATTCTTCAATGCTCGTCCCGCTTCAGCAGCGACGGCGACCGCTACCAAGCCTCAGTAGCTCGAGCAGCTACAGCAACGGAGCCGGCAAATTCGCTTTTGCCGGCTTTTTTGTTTATCGTGGCATTTTGCTATGACAGTCTTAGACTCGATCGCGATACAGCAGATACTGCCGCACAGATATCCTTTTCTGCTTGTCGACCGCATTGTCGAGCTGGAGCCGCGGGTGCGGATCGTAGGGATAAAGCAGGTCACGGCGAACGAACAGTTCTTCCAGGGCCATTTCCCGGGTGCACCGGTAATGCCGGGCGTTCTCCAGATAGAGGCCCTCGCCCAGGTGGGCGCGATCCTGGCGTTGCGGGAATTCGAAGACAGATACAGCAAGATCCCTTTCTTCAGCGGTATTGACAGCTGCCGGTTTCGAAAGCCCGTGGTGCCCGGCGACACGCTGATGCTCGAGGTGATCGCCCTCAGGACTGGCAGCAAAGTGCAGAAGATGCGCGGCATCGCTACGGTCAATGGACAGGTCACGGCCGAGGCCGAGATAATGTCCGTCATAGCGGATCGGCCGGCGCAGTAAGAGAACCATGGATCCCAATCAAATGAGTTCGCAGCAGCTATTTCTTATCGGAATGGCTTTCGGAGCGGTCACCGGCTTTGTCTTCGGTCTTATCCCGTTATTCCTCGGTATCAAGAGAGGGAAAAGGCGACTCGGGATCATCGGTTTCCTCGTCTGTCTGGTCGGGGGAGCCGGGGCCGGGCTGATCGTGTCGATCCCCGCTCTTCTCATCTTCACATGGCTTATCGTTCGTAAGTCGCGGGAGGAGCCATCCCCCTCCAGCACTGAAGCTCCTTAGAATGTCCGCTCAGATCGATCCAACATCTCAGATAGCCGAAGGCGCGCGCATTGGGGACGACTGTTACGTCGGTCCGTTTTGTACAGTTGGACCAAACGCCGAGCTTGCCTCCGGTGTTCGGCTCGACTCGCACGTTGTCGTGGATGGCTTTACAAAGATCGGTGAGGGTACGCACGTGTACCCTTTCGTGTCGATCGGGCTTGGTCCGCAGGACCTAAAATACGCAGGCGAGCCCACGCGTACGGAGATCGGTTCACGCAATCAGATACGGGAATTTGTCACCATTCACCGCGGCACGGCAGGCGGCGGAGGCGTTACGAGGATCGGAGACGACAACTTGCTGATGGCACAAGCCCACGTCGCTCACGATTGCCAGCTTGGATCGGGGATCATCATGGCGAACGCCGCTACCCTGGCGGGACACGTGGAGATCGCCGACAGAGCCAGCGTCGGAGCGTACTCAGGCGTTCACCAGTTTTGCCGCGTTGGTGTGGAGGCTTTCATCGGCGGGTATTCGGTTGTCGTAAAGGACGCGATGCCATTCGCGGTGATCCAGGGCAACCATGCAAAGTGCTTCGGAGCGAACCGCGTCGGGCTGAGGCGGAAAGGTTATTCACCCGAGACGATCAACAAGCTGAATCACGCATTTCACTTACTGCTCAATTCAAAACTGAACACAACGCAGGCGGTCGAAAAGATCAAGGCGGAGATCGACGACAGCCCCGAGGTGAATATCCTGCTGGACTTCATCGGGTCCTCTCAGCGGGGCGTGGTCAAGTAGGTCCGCGTCGCCTTTTTGCCAGCTCTGCCGTGATGTCATCCAGCGTCACCGACTTTGCCTCGAGCAGGACGAGGTAATGAAATAGCAGATCCGCCGCCTCTCCAACAAATTTCTCGCGGTCCTCGTCCTTGGCCTCGATAACGAGCTCAACAGCCTCTTCCCCGACCTTTTGGGCTATCTTGTTGATCCCGTGGCTAAACAGACCGGCCACGTATGACACCTGAGGATCGCCGCCCCGGCGTTCTCGAATGGTCCGCTGTAATCCGGCTAGCTGTGAGCTCACGCTCTCCACTGGGGGGCCGAAGCACGTTATTTCTCCCGTATGGCAGACCGGCCCGGCGGGCTCGGCTTCGATAAGCAGAGCGTCTCTGTCGCAATCGAGTTTTACCGACCTCACGCGAAGGGTATTGCCGCTCGTCTCTCCCTTCTCCCACAGCCTTTGTTTTGAGCGCGAATAAAAGGTCACTCGCCCTGATGTCTCAGTGGCAGCGAGAGCCTCCTCGTTCATAAAGCCCAGCATAAGCACGGCCCGTGTGTCTGCGTCCTGCACTATCGCGGGGACCAGTCCATCCGAATACTTTTCAAAGGCCACATTCATATCCTCACCTCAACGCGCCGGCCCGCAAGGAATATCTTCAGCTCCGGGATGCTGATCTCACCAAAGTGGAAGACGCTCGCCGCTAGGGCTGCATCGGCACGCCCGCTCACAAAAACGTCTACGAAGTCATCCATCGACCCCGCACCACCCGAGGCGATCACGGGCACGTTAACGGAGGTGGCCACCGCCCTTGTCAGCTCATTGTCAAAGCCATGCTTCGTTCCGTCCGCGTCCATAGATGTGAGCAGTATCTCCCCCGCCCCTCTGCTGACCACCTCGCCGGTCCATCGCAGAGCGTCCAAATCCGTCGCGACACGGCCACCGTTGAGGAACACCAGACTGCTGCTCTCGACCCTCTTCACATCTACTGCAACGACGATGCACTGAGAGCCAAACCGTCCCGCAGCCGCATCGATCAGGGCGGGCTCGCGCACGGCGGCAGTATTTATCGATACCTTGTCGGCACCCGAGTCGAGCAGCACGGCGATATCGTCCAGAGACGATATCCCGCCGCCGACCGTAAAAGGAATATTGATCTTAGCCGCGACGCGACGGACTAGCTCTGCAAAGGTCGATCGCTTTTCGTTCGTAGCGGTTATGTCGAGGAATACCAGTTCATCGGCACCCTGACGCGAGTATTCAGCCGCGAGTTCAACCGGGTCTCCGGCATCCCTGAGATCCACGAAATTGGTGCCCTTGACCGTTCGCCCATCCTTCACATCAAGGCAGGGAATGATTCTTTTAACGAGCATATCGGGCCGCCTCCTCGATCGTAATGGTGCCCTCGTACAAGGCGCGTCCTACGATCACGCCCGAGCAACCGATCTCGTCCAGTAAGACAATATCGTCGAGCGTCCTTACACCGCCGCTCGCAATGAGTTCGATGTCAGAGAATTCGCTCAAGATCTCTCGGTAGAGCTCAAGAGCCGGTCCGGCCATTGCACCGTCCTTCTCGATATCGGTCACAAAGTATCGGCGCAGCCCTGCGGCTGTCAGATGCGAAATAACATCGCTGACGCGGGCTTCCGTGTATTCAAGCCAGCCGTTCACGGCAACGCGTCCATGCCGGACGTCGATCCCGATCATGAAACTCTCCGCACCAAACTCGTCGGCCCAGCAGATCAGTTTCGATGGCTCTTTGACTGCCAAACTCCCGATCGTGACCATCGCAGCTCCGCCTTCGAGGACGGTGCGGACATCATCTGCAGTTCTAACACCGCCGCCGTAGTCTACGGATATCGGGGCGACACGGGTGACCTTTCGCAGTACCTCCGTGTTCGTCAGAGTGCCCGTGCGAGCGCCATCGAGGTCGACCATGTGCAGACGCCTGATGCCCGCTGCCGAGAATTGCCTAACCACCCCGCCAGGATCGTCGGAATAAACTGTCTCCCTATCAAAGTCGCCCTGCAGCAGCCGTACGCAGCGGCCGCCGATCAGGTCCATCGCCGGTATCACCTCGATCATAAACTTAGAAAGTTCTCCAGCAACCGAGCTCCGGCGACGCCGGATCGCTCAGGATGGAATTGCACTCCGTAAAAGTTTCGTTCCGTTACAGCGGAGCTAAAAACACGTCCATACTCCGTCTTCGCGACTGTTGATGGGCCGAGCCCAACATAGTAGCTGTGTACGAAGTACATGTACTCGCCGTCATCCACTCCACGGAAAAGCGGCGACCCGGCCGACGCAATGTTATTCCAGCCGACGTGAGGTACCTTGAGGCCGGACGGCTCAAACCGCAGCACATCATTCGGCATGATCCCGAGGCATTCTGTATCGTTCTCCTCTGAGTGCCCGCACAGCAGCTGCATACCCAGGCAGATGCCGAGGACAGGTTGTCTCAGCTGAGGAATTACAGCGTCTAGTCCACGCTCCCTCAGGCTTGCCATCGCCGACGAGGCCTCGCCCACCCCGGGAAAAATGACCTTATCCGCTGCCTCTAGCTCCTCAGGTGAATCGGTGACGACGGACTCAGCTCCGAGCCTCGAGAGAGCGTTGATGACCGAAACGGTGTTCCCGCCGCTGTATCTGACGATCGCGATCCTCACAGGACCCCCTTTGTCGTCGGCAGTGCGGTACCGTCACGACGAACAGCGCTCTTTAAAGCACGGGCAAACGCCTTAAAGACAGCCTCGATCTTATGGTGCTCGATGCCTCCCTCTGCTTTTATATTCAAGTTGCAGAGAGCTTTGTCGCTGAATGATTTGAAGAAGTGGAACCATAGCTCGGTCGGCACATCGCCGATCATCTCGCGCTTGAACTCCACGTCCCATTCGATCCAATTTCGGCCTCCCAGATCTACGGCGACCTGAGCAAGGCAGTCGTCCATCGGCAAGCAGAACCCGTATCTGCCGACGCCGCGCTTGTCGCCGAGAGCAATATTGAATGCCTCACCCAGTGTGATCGCCACATCCTCGACTGTATGGTGCTCATCGATGTCCAGGTCACCTTTGGCGCTTATCTTGAGATCGAATGAACCGTGCCTGGCCAGTTGGTCGAGCATGTGGTCGAGGAATCTCAGGCCGGTGGCGATAGATGACCGCCCGTCGCCGTCGAGGTCCAGCTCGACGCTAATGTGCGTCTCATTGGTTTTGCGTTCATGCGCGGCTTTTCGGTTCGGAAGCCGCAGGATCTCGTAGATGTCCTGCCATCCGTCGACCACTCTGACGCGATCCCCGTCAGTCTGGAATAGGGGATTCCGGATGAATATCGCCCTTGCTCCGAGATTGCTCGCGAGCTGAACATCCGTGGGGCGGTCGCCGATCACCCATGAATTCTCGAGATCATAGCTTCCGTCAAGATACTTACCGAGCATGCCGGTCCCCGGCTTTCGATTAGGCGAATTCTCCTCCGGCAAGCTCCCGTCGATCAAGATATCGTCAAAAACAACGCCCTCATCCGCCAGGGTTTGAAGGACGAAGTTCTGCGGTACCTCAAAATCTATAGTGGGGAAACTCTCGGTCCCGAGACCGTCCTGGTTTGAGATCATGACCAGTGCGTAATCTGTCTCATGCGCAATTTGAGAGAGCGCGGTAATAGCTCCGGGAAGAAATCGCACCTTCTGCAGACTGTCGACCTGAAAGTCCTCCGGCTCACGGATAATTGTGCCGTCGCGGTCAATGAACAAAGCCCGTTTCATGTCATTCGCCTCCGGCCGAGATCTCTTTGAGAGCCTCCAGCAATCGATCGTTTTCCTGCGGCGTGCCAACCGTGATGCGCAAGCAGTCGGCACATCCGTATTCTCGGGTTCGATCGCGAACCACGACGCCTCGCCGGACGAGTTCCCGATAGACTTCCAGAGGACCGGTGAACCGCACCAGGAGAAAGTTCGCATCGCTGGGGAAAACCTCCTGCACGAT
>Ga0070658_10000961_pt1 | contig 24674 bp, 14 predicted proteins | sample KBSC13metaG_FD_64664 | JGI IMG/M metagenome (GOLD analysis project Ga0070658, IMG submission 64664) | Corn rhizosphere microbial communities from Kellogg Biological Station, Michigan, USA - KBS C1-3 metaG | ecosystem: Host-associated > Plants > Roots > Rhizosphere > Soil ...
TTCTCGATCACGAATTCCAGGAGGATTACCGGCACCTGAAATGGCGCGACCATTGGCGGCCTGAAGAAAAGCCCGCGGGCGCACATTTCGATCGCTGGATCCGTGGCGAAACTGGATTCCCGATCGTGGATGCCGGGATGCGCCAGTTGAACGCCACGGGCTTCATGCACAACCGCGTCCGCATGATCACCGCCATGTTCCTGACCAAGGACCTGCACGTCTGGTGGATGCACGGGGAGAGTTGGTTCATGCGCCGCCTCGTCGATGGGGAAATCGCGAGCAACAACGGTGGCTGGCAGTGGAGCGCAAGCACCGGAACCGATGCCGCGCCGTACTTCCGCATTCAGAATCCGTGGTCACAAACGAAACGCTTCGATCCCGAAGGCGCCTATATCAAGAGATGGATACCCGAGTTGCGCGACGTGCCCGCCGTCCGATTCAGCGCCCCCCCGGAAGCCGGCACGTCCCTGGCCAAAGGTTATCCGGCGCCGATGGTCGACCATGCCAGGGAGCGGGAGGTTGCGCTGGAGATGTTCACCCGCCTGTAATCAGTAATCAGTTCGGAGCGAGTGATCAGTGAAGACGCCCCGCGGCGAAACCGAATTCTGATCGCTCCTTCCCCCTGCTTACTGATTACTTCCCACCGCTCCTCCCCGCGCTTGCCCCACAGGCAGCCTCCCGCATAGCGTGCGGCGATGAAGTTGAAGTTGATCCTCCCGACAGCACTCGCCTCGATGTTGGCCGCTTGCGCCGTCGTTCCACCGAAACCGGGCACCGACGCCTATCAGAAAATGCTCGAGGACCAAGCCCGGGAGAATTTCTATGCGCTGAAAGCACGCGAGCATCCCTCTCGTCCTGCCCCGGTCGTCGCCCAGACGGAGCCGCCGCCAAAAGTGCACCTCAAGCCCTTCAACCCGTTTTCGACAGCAACCGCAACAGCGGCGCCTGCGCCCACACCCAAGCCGGTCGCCTTGAGCAAGCCGGCACCGACACCTGCGCCCGCACCCACTCCCAAGCGAGTCGCCTTGAGCAAGCCGATCCCGGCCGCCACACCGGCCCCTCCAGTGAAGCCCGGGGTTGCTATGAAACCACCGGCTCCGAAACCGGTAGCCGCAGCTACTCCGCGCCCCTCGACGAAGCCGATCGCGGTGGCCAAACCGGTGCCAACTCCAAAGCCGGTGCCTCCAGCCAAACCCGTGGCTGCGGCCAAGCCGGCGCCAACGCCAAAACCGGTGTCTCCAGCCAAACCCGTGGCTGCGGCCAAGCCGGCGCCAACGCCAAAACCGGTGTCTCCAGCCAAACCCGTGGCTGCGGCCAGGCCGGCGCCAACGCCCAAGCCATCGAAACCCGTCGCCTTCTCCAATCCGTTTGCCCGCACCGAAAAGGCCCGGCCGAGCGACGAAACGGTCTACCTCTACGACATGCCGCACGGCCCGGAGCCAAACTCGCCGCGCTACCGCGCCTACAAGATCCAATACGCTCACCAACTCGCCAAACGCCCCGAGGACCTCACCCCGCAAGAACGCGAATGGGTCCGCCGCCACTACCGCGACTAGCAGACACTGATCACTCCTCACTAAGCACTGATCACAAGCACTAAGCACCGGCCCCCAAATGCCCCCCCTTCCCCTCGCCACGCTGTCACCAAACGGCCTACTGATCCTCGCGTTCTTTGCGATTATCAGCCTGATCGTGCTCATTGCGAAGTTCCGGCTGAACGCGATCGTCGCACTGACTCTCGTCTCGCTGCTGCTCGGCCTGGCCGCCGGGATGGACCCGCTCAAAGTTGCGGATGCTTTTAAGGAAGGCCTCGCTTCCACCCTGGGGAGCCTCGCCATGATCATTGGCCTCGGCACGATGCTGGGGAAGATGCTCGCCGAATCCGGCGGTGCTCACGTGGTGGCCAATGGCGTGGTCAGATTTTTTGGCGTCAAACGGCTGGACTACGCGGTCATGATCGCGGCGTTCGTCATCGGCGTTTCGGTCTTCTTCCAGGTGGGCCTGCTCCTGCTCGGGCCGATCGCCTTTGCTCTCGCGCGCGAAACGAAGACGCCGATCCTGCGCATCGGGCTCCCACTGGCCGCGGGATTGTCGACCGCGCACGGACTCATCCCGCCGCATCCAGGCCCGATGGCGGCGATCAGCATCCTGGGCGCCGACGTGGGCAAGACCATCATGTGGTCGCTCTTCGTCGTGGGTCCGCCAGTCGCCCTGGTCACCGGCCCGCTGCTCGCCCGCTGGGTGACGCCCCGCGTCCCGGTTGCGCTCGGCGGTCTCGGCGCCAGCGCCACTTCCGTGCCGAGCGCCCCGCACGCGCCCAGCTTCGGAATCAGCCTCTTCACCATCCTTCTGCCTGTCATCCTCATGCTTGTCGCCACGATCGCCGAGCGAACGCTGCCCAGCGCTGCCGAAGCACACCGGCTCCGCCTGCTCTACGAGGTGCAGCAAACCGGCGTCGCAGACCAGGCTGGCCCAACCGCCGCGCATATCGACGAAAGTGAAGTCCTGCGCGCGGAACGCCTCGCGCCGCTCAATACGTGGACCAGCCTCGTCGGCAATCCCACCGTGGCCATGCTCATCGCCGTGCTCGTTTCATTCTGGACCTTCGGCCGGAATTGCGGGCTCGACGGAGGCAGCATCGGCAAATTCGCCGAAGCCTCGCTCGCCCCGGCCGCCAGCGTGCTGCTCGTGATCGCTGCCGGGGGCGGATTTTCCAAGGTGCTGAATGCCTCCGGGGTTGGCGAAGCCCTCGCCAATCTCGGCTCCAGCATGCACATGCCGCCATTGCTCCTTGGCTGGCTCATCGCGGGGATGCTGCGGGTGGCCGTCGGTTCGGCCACCGTGTCGGTCACCACCGCCGCCAGCATCATGCTCCCGATCGTCCAGGCCGATCCGCACATCAACAAGGAACTCCTCGTCCTCGCCATGGGCGCCGGCTCCCTGGTCCTCTCGCACGTCAACGACGGCGGATTCTGGCTCGTGAAGGAATACATGGGCATGGACATCCCGCAGACGCTGAAGACCTGGACCGTGGTGGAAACCGGCATCGCCTGCATGTCGATCATGATCATCATGATCGTCAACGCAATGTTTTAGGCTCCTGCGGAGACGCTTAAACGCGGGACCGCAGCGGCGGCCCCGAAGGGAAGATCGAGCGCGGCGTGGCGCTTGCGTTCTTGTAGTGCGGCTCGACGTCTCTCGGTCAGCAAACCCGCGACTGAACACTGAACACTGATTACTGATTCCGCCACCCCGTGCTACGCTACTCCCTTGCACCCGCCCGCCATCCAATACCCCGAAGAACTGCCCATCACCGCCCGGCGCGAGGAAATCCTCGCGGCGTTGCGTGGGCATCAGGTCGTGATCGTCGCGGGTGAGACCGGCTCGGGGAAAACGACGCAGTTGCCCAAGATGTGCCTCGATGCCGGGCTCGCGGAGCGCGGCCGGATCGGTTGCACACAGCCCCGGCGCGTGGCGGCGCTCAGCGTTTCCCGGCGGGTCGCGGAGGAACTCGGCGTCGCCTGGGGTCGCGAGGTCGGTTGCAAGATGCGCTTTCAGGACGACACCGCTCGCGACACGCGGATCAAGTTCATGACGGATGGCATCCTCCTGGCCGAAATCCAATCGGACCCCATGCTGCGCGCCTATTCCGCGCTGATCCTCGATGAAGCGCACGAGCGGTCGCTGAACATCGATTTCCTCCTCGGCTATTTGCAAGGGCTCCTGCGCAAGCGCCCCGAGCTCAAAGTGATCATCACCTCCGCGACCATCGATACTCAGATGTTCTCCGAGGCGTTCGGCGGGGCACCAATCATCGAGGTCTCCGGCCGACTCTGGCCGGTCGAGATCCGCTACGCCCCAATCGAGTCACACGCCCGGGAGGACGAAATCGCCGACGAATTGAACCACATCGAGGCCGCCGTGCGCGCAACCGAAGACGCCTTGATCGAATCGGATGCCGGCGACGTCCTGGTCTTCATGCCAACGGAACGTGACATCCGGGAAACCCGTGAATTACTCGAAGGCAGCCTGGGCTCGGGCATCGAAGTGATGGGCCTCTTTGGCCGAATGCCGGCCGCAGAGCAGCACCGCATTTTCGCCCCCGGATCGCGGCGGCGGGTCATCGTGGCCACGAACATCGCCGAGACGTCGCTCACCCTCCCGCGCATCCGCTACGTCATCGATTCCGGCCTGACCCGGATGAGCCGCTACAATCCCCGCACGCGAACCAAACGCCTGCCGGTGGAGGACATCTCGCAAAGCAGCGCCAACCAGCGCAGCGGCCGGGCCGGGCGGGTGCAGGACGGCATCTGCATCCGGCTTTACGCGCAGGACGATTTCGAAAAACGCCCCCGGTTCACCCAGCCCGAAATCCAGCGGGCCAATCTCGCGGAGGTCATCCTGCGCATGAAGGCGTTCCGGCTTGGAGAGATCGAGACGTTCCCGTTCATCAACCCGCCCCAATTGGCGGCGATCCGTGCCGGTTATACCCTGCTGCACGAACTGGGCGCGCTCAATGACACCAATGAATTGACTCCGTTGGGACGCGAACTCGCCCGCCTGCCCATCGATCCGACGCTCGGCCGCATGCTGCTCCAGGCGCGGGCGGAGAAGATCCTGCCGGAGATGCTCATCATCGCCGCGGGCCTGAGCGTGCCCGATCCTCGCGAGCGCCCCGAAGACCAAAAGGAAGCAGCCGCAACGGCGCACCGCGCTTTCTCCGATCCGGATTCCGATTTCCTGTCCCTGGTCAAGATCTGGCAGGCGGCCCCCGGCGCGGAGACGAAAGGCAGTGGCAATGCGCTCCGGCGGTTTTGCAAAGCCAACTTCCTCTCCCTTTCACGGATGCGCGAGTGGCGCGACATTCACCGGCAACTCGCCGACGCCGTGGACGACGAGATTCCATCGCCACCGTCGAATCAAAACCAAGCCCGTCCGCAACCGCGCCGCGAAACGAAACAAGCGGGCGACCCGCATTACACCGCGATCCACCGCGCCATCCTCGCCGGGCTGCTCGGCCAGATTGCCCAGCGCGAGGAACGGAACACTTACAAGGCCTCCGGCAACCGGCGCGTGACCCTCTTTCCCGGCTCGAATCTCTACGAGCGCCGCGACAAGCCAAAGAAGAGCGCGGCCGCTCCGAAGCCGGAAGAGAAAACCAGACAGCCCGCGTGGATCGTCGCCGCGGAGATCGTGGAAACTTCCCAACTCTTCGCGCGCACGTCGGCCGGGATCAACCCGGAGTGGGTCATCGATCTCGGCGCGCACCTCTGCGACTACCGCTACACCGAGCCGCACTGGAGCGCGAAAGCCGGGCGCGTCCTGGCCTTGGAACGCGTGCTCATCCACGGGCTGGAGATCGCGAGAAACCAGGTGGATTACGGACGCATTGATCCTACGAAAGCCACGGAACTTTTCATCCGGGGCGCCTTGGTCGCCGCGGAAGCCCAGCTTCCGTTGCGGTTCTTTGCGGAGAACCAAAAGGTGCGTGACAAGATCGAGACGGCGCTCACTCGCGTGCGCAGCCGGCGGGCTCACGACCTGGATGAGTCGCTTTATCAGTTCTATGCGGACCGCATCGAAAACGTCTCGTCCGTTCACGACCTGAACAAGCTCGTCCGGGCCCGCATCGACCGCGAGCCCGATTTCCTCTGCGCCACGGAGGCGGATCTCGTGGGCGATCAGGACACGAGCTACGACCGCAGTCTGTTCCCGGATCACGTTTCACTGGTCAACTCCGTGATGCCCGTCACCTATTCTTACTCCCCCGGCGAGGAGAAGGACGGCGCCACCGTGCGTGTGCCGCTCCCGGTCGCGGAGCGACTTTCATCGGGAGAACTACAATGGATGGTCCCCGGCCTGCGCGAGGAGCAGATCGGCGTGCTGCTGCGAGCGCTGCCGAAGAATGTGAGAAAGACCCTCATGCCCCTGGAGCCCAAGGTGCGCGAGATCGCGAGCCAGTTTCAGCCGGGTCGCGGCGATTTCCTGACCGCGCTCGCGGAGTTCCTGAACCGCAAATACCGCGTCACCATTCGCGCCGCGGATTGGCCGCCGCAAAGCCTGCCCGCCCATCTGCAACCGCGCGTGGAAGTCATCGATCGCGGCAACAAGACGCTCGCCGCCGGTCGCGATCTCGAGGCGATCCGGGCCACGATCGAAAGCCGCGACATGCGTTCCGGCGCGTGGGAGAAAGCTGCGCAGCGTATCGAGCGAGCGGGGCTCGTGGAATGGAACTTTGGCGACGTGCCGGAGACGGCCACGGTGGAGGAAATCGGAGGTGTTCCGCTTTTGGGGTATCCCGGGCTCGCGGCCCACGAGGCCAATGTTGATCTCCGTCTGTTCCGCAAACGCGACGAGGCAGAGAGCGCGTCCGCCTTGGCCGTGCGCCGGCTGGCGGAATTGGCCATGGCATCCGATCTCAAGCGATTGTGGAAGGAACTGGGTGGTCTGGCCCGGCACATCCCCGGCAACGAAACGAAGGCGGGAGGATTTCACAACACGCTCCAGCAATTGAGCGTCAAAATTCAGGCGCCAGCGGCTGCGTGGATCACGCCCGAGTTACTGCAAAAATCCGCCTGCCAGCACCTGCTCGATCACGCGCTGAGTCTCGTTCCCGTCTTTCCGCTTACGGCCGCGCGCTTCCAGGCACTGATCGAATCCGCGCGCCGGAACCTGCCGGGGTTGACCTACCAACTCGGCGACATCACACGGCAAATCCTGGCACTTCGGCAGCAGGTCATGGCGTCCCCGCGGCGCTATCCAGGAATGGAGCAGGACGTGCAGCGCCTCGTTCCCGGGGATTTCCTTGCCCGCACACCGCACCCGCGTCTGTCGCACCTCCTGCGCTATCTGAAGGCGATACAGGTTCGGGCAGAGCGGGCGTCGCTTCAACCGGCGAAGGATGCGGAGAAAGCGAAGCAGTTGGTATTATTCAAGGATTGGGAAAAGCGCGTCCCGATCACGGTGCGGGAAGAGTTTCGCTGGCTGCTGGAGGAATTCCGCGTGTCCATCTTCGCGCAGGAACTGGGGACCGCGCAGGCGGTGTCGGAAAAGCGGCTGCGAGCGCTGGGCGGGCTTTGAGCTACACCAACTCCTGAATCGGCGTTCCGTAACGCACGATCATCACCGGCCGTCCACTCGGCGTCCGGTATTCCTTCTTGGGATTGATCCCCAAGGCGGTGAAGAATGTCGCAGCGACGTCGTCGGGCGTGATCGCCTTGTCCTTCGGTCCTTCGCCATTGGAATCGCTCGCACCCACGACCTGTCCACCCTTGATCCCGCCGCCGGCGAGCAGCGTGAACATGGCGCGCGGGTAGTGATCGCGGCCGGCCCGCTGATTCACCTTCGGCGTGCGGCCGAATTCACCGCTCACATAGACGATCGTCGAGTCGAGCAACCCCTTCAGCGCGAGGACCTCGAAAAGACCGCTCAATCCCGCGTCGAGGGTCGGGAGTTGCTTGTTTTTCAGCGCATTGAAGTTGTCGCTGTGCGTATCCCAGCCGCCAAGATTGAGGGTGACAAATTTCACCCCATTCTCGATGAGGCGCGTGGCCAGCAGGCAACTCTGGGAGAAGGCGTCGGCCCCGAACAAGCCGGTCGCGGAGGCGCTTTCCTTCGAGAGATCGAATGCTTCGCGCGCCTTGGCCGACCGCATCATCGTGTAGGCCTTCTGGCCAAATTCATCCATGCCGGAGAGAATCTTGTCCTCCTTGGCGAAGTCGCCAAAAGCGGTGTCATAGCGCTTCACGAGGTCCTGACGGCGGTCCACATCCTCCAGGGTCACGCCGCCACGAAGGGCGAGGCCGCGAATCTCCATGGCCTTGCCCGGGGTGGGCGTGGCGCCGGTGTCAAACGGCCCGTACTCCACTCCCAAGTAGCCGGTCGGATTGTTTCCCTGATTCGGCACGGCCACAAAGGACGGAAGTTCGGGAATGGCACCCAGTTCCTTTGAGACCACGGAACCCAGGCTCGGGAACGCCAGCGACGGAATCGGACGATTGCCGGTGCCCATGTAGAGCGTGCCGAGTTCGTGCGCCGCCAGGGTGTGGGAAACCCCGCGCAGGATGGCAAACTTGTCGGCGCTTTTGGCCAGCTTCGGCAGATGTTCACAAATCTGCATGCCGTCCACATTCGTGGCGATCGGCTTGAACTCGCCACGATGCGTGTCGGGTGCGTCCGGCTTCAAATCAAAGGTGTCCATGTGGCTCGGACCACCGCCCAGGCGCACAAAGATCGCGGCCTTGGCCTTGCCACCGGTAGTGGAGGTCGCTTCCGTCGCGGCCTGGGCTAGATAACCTTGAAGGCTGAACCCAAGGCCAAAGCCCGTGATTGCGCCGACGCGGATGAAGTCGCGGCGCGTAACGCCGTCGCAGCAGGTATACATGCTCATGATTTTCTGATGTTGGTTGGGTGGGTATTCTGGGTGGTGAGTCGGGTCAGTGATTGACGATAAATTCGCGAGTATTGAGCATCGCCCACATCAGCTCGCGGAGGCCGTCAAGCGGTGAATGGGCCGCTGCCACGTCGGCCTTGGCTTTGGCAATTTCTTCCTCCGAAGGCGGGCGGCTGACGGTCCGCAGGAACGCTTCGCGAATCGCGGTATCCATGCTGAAGGGCTTGTGCGTTTGCGCCTCGGCCAATTCCTTCGTCGCATCGGCGATGCGCGTTTTGAGGTCCGCAACCACATCTCCGTAGAGCTTCAACTTTTTCGCGTAGTCTTCCTGCGCCGTCGTGTCCGCGGGATCAGCAGGCTTCTCCGGAGCGGTCTGCGCCGCCAGCTTCTCGGTACCACGCTGGATACGCTGGCGGAGCTGTTCGACCGCTTTCTCGCTGGAACCGTCGATGCTCTTGCGCAAATCCTCGACCCACGCGTTCCTGGTCCCGGGATCGATGCGGGACAGGAGGCTGGGGTCATTGCGGGTGTAGATCGTCTGGAGCAGCGTCGGGTCCGTGGTGCGCTCGCAGTCGCAATTGGTCTGCCGCGCCGGCTTGCCGAAAATGCCGAGCACATAGCCATCAGTATTCTTCCCCCCACCTCCACCGCCACGGTCCGCCGCATTCCCGATCGGTCCGATGGCGCGATCGCTGATGTCCGTGGCAAACGTCTCCACACGCGACTCGGAAGCCGTGGCCATGGCGATCGCGTCGGAGACGATCTCCGCGGGCAACCGGCGGATGACCGCGTGGCTGAAATTCTTGTCATCCAGCTTGTTCGTGTCATTCGTCTTCCAGCTCCGCTGATAGGTGTCGCTGTTGAGGATCTCGCGATGCAGCCACTTCATGTCGTAGCCGTGGGCGATGAAGCCGGTGGCGAGATACTGCATCAGCGGTTCATTGACGGGCGGATTGGCCAGGTTCAAGTCATCGGCGGGCTCCACGATTCCGCGATGGAAATAGGACGCCCAAACGCGATTGACGAAGACCCGGGCAAAATAGGGGTTCTCCTTGTCGCGCAGCCAGTTCATGAGCGGCTCACGCGGATCGCTGTACTGTTGCAGCGCCACTTCCCCGCCCCCGAGGATCTTCGGCGTTATGACACGCGAACTGCCTTGCGTCTTGTTTTTCACGTCGTCCTTCGTCGGCTGACCCACCCGGCGGATGTCGGAATACAATTCGGGCCACGGCACCGGTTCACCCGCGTCAATCCGCCGGCCGATCTCCTTTTGCTGAGCCTGCTGCTCCTGGTTTTTCTTCGGGTCAATCTCCTGTCCTGAGAGAGAAGCCGTGACCTTCTCTTTGATCTCCTTTTGCAGGGAGGCATAGGTCATCTCCGCCGGCACCTGGGCATCGGCCGCATTCGCGACGGTATTCGGAGCCGCCTTGTTCGGGCCTTTCTGATCGTTCCGCGGTCCATAGGCCACTCCCGTGAAGAATTCCTTGAACTGGGCAAAGTCCGTCTTCGTCCATTGATCGAAGGGATGCTTGTGGCATTCCGCGCACTCGATGCGTACGCCGAGGAAAGTGTGGGCGAAGGCCAGGGACTTCTCCTCCGGCTTCTGCAAATTCCGGCGCTGCCAGTAGTAGGGCATGTTTGGACGCGCGGTGAAATCGGCCGGATGGTCCTGCCGGAAATACGAACCCATTTCCTCAACGTATTGCTGAAAGGTTTGGGTCGGAGAACTTCGGCTCGTCGCGAGGATGATCCCGGCCGCCATTTCGTCATACGGCGCATTGTCGGCAATGCGCTTGTAGATCCAGTCGTACCATTGGCGCGACATGGTGCCGTTGAGATTCTTGCCCCCTTGAAGCACATTGTTGATCTGCCGCGGAGAATTCCCGGTGAAGTCGCAGAGCTTCGTGGCCCACCAACCGGCATACGCCGGCCGCGACAACAACTCGTCGATCTTCTTCGTCCGCTTGTCCTTGGATTTGTCCGCGAGGAACGCTTCGATTTCCTTGGGCGCCGGCAGGGTGCCCGTCACGTCCAGGGAGACGCGCCGCAGAAACTCGGCGTCCGTCGCCACATCGCTCGGCACGATGCCAGCCTTTCTGAGTTTCTGGACGATCAGCTCGTCCACTTTCGTATGCGTGGAGATGCTGGGGAATGGCTTTGTCGAGACCGGCAGCATGACCGGTACGGGTTCCACCCCGTTGTCGTAAAACGCCACGATATGCGTGTCGCCCTTTTCCTTGCTCGTGACCAAGCCGGTAGCGCTGACTTCCGCGACCGACTCATCGTTGGTGCGGAAGCGAGTAATCTGCGTCACGTCCTCGACCGTCCCATCCTTCCAGTGGGCCAGCACCTTCAGTTGAATCCCCTCGCCCACCTGCTTGAAAACCAGTTCCTTCGGCAAAACCTCGAGCTTGCCGAACTCTCCGGTCTCGGCCACGTCCAGTTTCGCCCCGTTTTGGATCCATTTCAGGATCAAGTTGTACTCCCAGGAGCCTTTATCGAAAATCTTCTTCCCCTTGTGCTTTTCCCCGTCCAGCGCGGGCTTCTGCAGGACCAGGCTCGTGGTCGGGTCATTCAGTTCCACCCGGATATTGTGCTCGGCGTCGGCCGTAATCTGTTTGTGGTCCTTCTCAAAGTCGTAGCCGAAGAGCGAAAGCTGAAACCCGCCCTGCCCGCTGAAGGACCCATGACATTCCCGCCCGCTGCATCCCAGCCGCGACATTAGAGGGACGACATGGCGGCGGAAGCTGGGCGCCTCCGCCTTGTCCAAATTCGACCAGCGCTCCTTGGCCGTGAGGAGCATCTTATCCGGCTCCGGGCCTCCCGGGGTCTTCAGCCCATTGGCCAGAAGCGTCAGCGGAGAAAGGGCGAGACAGAGGAAAAGCGACGTTTTCATTCCGGAAAATTCTTTCGTGGAGGGGGGCAAAAAATCAGGGCATGCGGGCACGCACCTGCCCATGCAAGGGGGGAGCGCTGCGAGAGTGACGCATAGCGGTTTAACCCATTCGACCCCTCGGAGTTGCATCTATTTGGGTAAAATTAACGGAAATTCACTATTTTCTGATTTCCGATCTGGCGTCGCGGCTCGGATTTTCAGCTACGGCCTCACCCCTCAAAGCCCCACCTTCCGCTCCCTCATCAATCGCTCGACACGCGATTGCAGGTCGCTTCCTTCCAGGTTCGCCTCACGGACGACCTTCGCCAGCACGCCATCCAAGCGGTCATCCTTCAGCGCCAGCAAGGCGTCCAGCGCAGCGGTCCGCGAGACCACATTCGCGTCCGCGTCCCCCAGCAATGCCGCGAGCCTGGTCCGCAGGTCCGCATCGTTCACTCCGGGACGCGCTAGAAGCTTGCCGGCAGCGCGGGCGCTGGCCGTGACCAGGTTGTCATTGCGCGACCCGAGTCCTTCGCGCGCTTTTTCCAGCGCCTTCACCTCGCCGAGATCCGCCAGGGCAATCAACGCCGCAGGCGCGAGCGGGTTTCGCAGGTCGTCGATCAGCGAAAGGAGTTTCGGCGTCATCTCCTGCGCGCCCATCGCGCCGAGGCCGCGGACGGCAGCGGTGTTCCAGGCGAGATCGTTGCTCGTTTCCAGAATCTCCCGCAGCCGTGTCACGGCTTGCGGCTCCTTGATCGCAGCCAGGGCGGCGACGGCGATCTCCAAGTACGAGTGCTCGGATACATGCTCGATGGCAAATGCATAGCCATCGCGGATGCCATGGCGCCCAAGAATGTAGGCAATGAGCAATTTTTCGCGCAGCTCTTCTTCTTCGCGCAGGTGCGGCTGGAGCGCCTTCGCCGCGGCATCGGTATCGATCGCCATCAGCGCCGCGACCGCGTGAATCCGGCTTGGCTCGCCGGGCGAGAGCAGGACGGAGAGCACCTCCACGAGACGGTCATCGGGCTTCTTTTCAACGAGCTTTCCGCACACACGCGCGAGCGCCTCCTTTTCAGAGCGCTCGAGTTGGAGCTTGGAAATCTCGATCAAGGCGGGAATAGCCATGTCCGCTGGCAAATCCGCCAGGGATTCGATCTCAATGCGGACATCAAGGCCCGCGGCGATCTTGCGATCGAGCCGCGCACGCAGCAACGCGACCGCCTTCACAGGTTGCATTCGCGCGATCGCATATTCGGCGGCGCGGGAGATTTCGCCCTCGTCGTCAAGCGGCACCTGGAAAAGAGCCATCTCGACATTGAAGGCCGGCACATCGGTCTTTAGGTCACCGAGCGCGCGATACTTCGCCGCCCGCTCGATCGTCGTGAGGCCTCCGCCGAGATCCGGCTGCGGGATGAGTTGCTCGATGGCGGCGGCATTCTTCGCCGTGGCCGCGCCGCACGCGCCGAGCACGAGAACTAACGCCGCGCGCGCCTGGGTATGCGCATCGGGCGATTTCAAGGCCGCGAGGCTCCTGGCGACCGCGCTTTCTCGAAGCGGTGGGTGTTCGAGGTAGTCCGCCTCGAGGATCCCGCGCAGGGTTTGGGCCGCGGCTTCTCGAACTGCCGGTGAGGAGTCGGTGAGGAACTTCGTGACCGCATCGGTCACTTCCACATCTTGCGCCGCAAGGAGAGCGCGGCGCTCCAGCGACTTGAGCAGCGTGACCACGCCGGCGCCGCTGGTCTTCTTCAGGCCCCCGATGAGCAACGCTACGCGTTTTCCTCGATCCCCCTCGGCATTGACCGCGAGTTGCGTTCGCACAGCGTCGAGCAAGGGATCCTGCGCGTCGCGCAAGGGCGGCATCGATTTCCCTAGTCCCCCGTTTTCCACACGGTTGCTGTTGCGATACCCGAGATCGGAGCGGCCGAGAAAGATCAGCCGGAAGTCGCCCTGCTTGATCTCCTTCATCTCCTCCATGCGGTAGAGGCCGAGGTCGGCGCTTCCCATCGAAAGTTCATCGCGCGCGAACACGCCCCGAAGCACGCTCACGGGCTTGAACTTGTATTGATACATCGAGTTCTCGCCCTTGCCGCCGCGCATCAGTTTGATCTCGGTAATCTCGGTCACCTGGGCCGCGAGGATGAGATCCGAAGTCGCCACCGCGTTTTCCAGGGAGAGATCGTGGAACCACTCCTGGCGCGGGGCCGCCTGCGCGAACACGGACATAAGGAGGAGGCTAATGACGAAACGAATCTGGCTCATGGGAGGGATTGTCGGACGGAAACGCGCGGAGAATGTCAGGGAGATGAAAGAAAATTGTCAGAGAAATGTCAGGCGCCTGGGGATTCGCGAGGGCCTTTACGTCCTTGCGAAGGCTGTGCGCGAAGATTGTCATTACCAGTTCGACCGGAGTGGACACGTGCGGCTCGGCACTGAGCGCGAGCGCCGTCTCCAAACTCTGTCATCCTCGAGATGACAGAGTTCGGCGAACGGAGCTCGCGCTCACAGCTATGCGATTCCATTCCGCTACGACTATTCAGGCCGCAGGCTGATCTCAGCCCCCGGTAACGCGTCAAATCGAACCATGCCATTGACCACATCCACGGTCAACTTGCTCGCGCCCTGACTGACGGTCGCCCGCTTCCAACCCACCGGCACTTTCGTCACAAGCGTCAGTGGAAAATCATAGTATTTCGGGTCGGCCTGGCATTTCAGCTCGAGTCGGACCACGTGATCCGTGGCCTCCACCGTGCGCACCTCCGCCGTGGCTCTCTCCGTTTCGTATTGATGCGACGAGATGTGGTCCGTGATCCACAACTGCCCCTTGTCGCTCCGCTCTTTCAGCGCATCGAGGAGGGGCAGGAAAACGTCCTGCTTCAGGGCCCAGAAATCCTGGTAGTGCCAGTCGGGCGTGATCCGTTCCACGCCGTGGATGACAAGGTATTCCATTCCTTTGCTGGCGATCGCCTTGTCCGCCAGTGCGAGCATCTGCCCGGTCGTCTGCATGTGGTAAACCGCGCCGTGGTTGGTGAACGGCAACCGGCTGATCAGGTGATGCTTCTTGAGCAACCCGTCCAGTTGATCGGCGGTGATGTTCCAGTCATTGGGCCCCACGCCCGGCTGCGCATACGAAACCAGGCGGTCGGGTTTTCCGGGAACAATCTTGCGGATCACGTTCGCGCATTCACCGATCTCATATTCGGCATTCTCGAGATCTTTCACCCCCTTGTGCGTCATCGTGTGGTCACCGTAAACCATGCCCATCTTCCACAGGTTCTCCTCCCATTCCTTGGCGAACTTCTGGTACTCGCCCTTGGCGGGGCAGATGTAAAACGTCGCGATCATTCCGCGCTTCGCGAGTTCCGGGGCGGCCACCTGAAAGTGACTCGGCCAGCTATCGTCGAACATGAGCAGAAACGCGGCCGTCCGGTCGTCTTTCCAGCGTGCGACGCGGGTCTCACCGATGGCCGGATTTTGCTCTGCCAAAGCGCTCGAAGCCAGGCCGGCCATCAGGAAGATCTTCGCGAGGACCAGGGCGCAACCGCTTCTCGGGAGCATGCTGAGGGAGCGTCCGGAAACTCCGGTTCGGGACCGAATGAGTGATGGTGAATGCGCTGGGAGCGAGAGAATCATGAAGGCAACGTGTATCAGTCCGCGCGGTCGGCTGCCAGCGGCGCGCACCCGAGTTCCTTGTCACTGCGCGCGGGACGCGCCCAGGTTTTCGGACGGCCGCCGGTCGGGGTCCATGTGCCGGTGGTCGGCTCCAGGACGTTCCCTTTCCATATTCCTATCGCGTCGGTGTTAACCCGCGGGGCGGCAACGAAAGTCCCCTACTTCGATGGCGACAAAAGTCCGAGGCCCGCGCAGACGAAAGCGATGTCGAGAATCTATCGGCGGCGATACACGGCAGAGGCGACCCAGAATTGGGTTGGGCGGCTGCGGCCATTGGCTGACGCTGCCGAACCGGAATGAGAGATCCGGATTTTATAAACGCGCTTCATTTCCCAGGGGCCAGAGCTTTTCAAAGCTCTCCCGGCGGAACTCCACCCGAAGTGAACTGCGCAAAATCCTCTTGCCAGCGCGCCGAACCGCGTGAGGATGCCACCGATGATTTTGCCCGTGCGTCTCCCCCACGCGGTCGGGGCCGCCCGGCGCAAGCTGTGGGTCCTGATCGGGGCTGTCGTCACTCTGCATCTCGCGTCCGGAGTGGGCGCCGTCACCATCGACGACGCACAACAACTTCTCCTGCGTGGCGACTATCCCGCGGTCATCGCCGCCGCGGAGGAGGCGATGACGGCCAGCCCGAATGACGCGGAGTGGCCGATCCTGCGCGGTGAGGCGCTGGGGAAAATTGGACGCTACAAGGAAGCCCGCTCACTGCTCGACGAAGCCGTCGATCGAAACCCGGTTTCGTTGCGTCTGAGGCTCGCTTCTTACGAGGCGCTGCAGCGAGCCGGGGCGGCGGAGGAGGCGAAGAAGCAACTCGCCGAATTGGATCGCCTCGGTGGGATGCGTTCCTGGGCCTACCGCTCGCCCGCCGATCGTGTGGCGATGGCCCGCGTGGCGCTCCTCATGGGCACCGACCCCAAGCAGGTGATGGAGCTCTTTCTCGAACCCGTGCGCAAGGCGCAACCGGAGTTCCGCGAAACCTACCTGACCCTGGGCCAATTGGCGCTCGGCAAGAGCGACTACGCGCTGGCCGCGAAAACCTTCACCAGCGCGACCAAGAAATTCCCGGAAGACGCCGAGATGTGGTTCGGCCTGGCGCGCGCCTATGTCCCCAGCGATCCCGACGCGGCGACCGACGCGATCGAGAACACACTGAAATCCAATCCGAACCACGTGGGCGCGCAGTTGCTCATCGCCGATCATGCGATCGATGCGGAGAACTATGACATGGCCGACGAAGCGCTGGGCAAGGCGCTCAAGGTCAACCCCAACAATGCGGAGGCGCATGCCTATCGCAGCATCCTCGCGCACTTGAAGTCGGACCCCAAAGCCGAGGCCGCCGAACGCGCCGCCGCGCTGAAATTCTGGATCAAGAACCCCGGGGTCCCGCATCTCATCGGACGAAAACTCTCCCAAAAGTACCGCTTCGCTGAGGGCGCCGCGCTCCAGCGCGAGGCCCTCTCGTGGGACCCGGACTATCTCCCGGCAAAGGGGCAGCTCGCCAATGATCTGCTCCGCCTCGGCGGCCACGACGACGAAGCGTGGAAGCTGGCCGACGAAGTGCAGAAGACCGATCCTTATGACGTCGTGGCCTACAATCTCACCACCCTCCACGACGCCATCGCGCAGTTTCAGACGCTGAACAGCGAGCACTTCACCGTGAAGATGGACCCGAAGGAAGCGGAGGTCTACGGGGCCGATGTGCTCGCCCTGCTCGAACGCGCCCACGAAACGCTCACCAAAAAATACGGTCTCCAGCCGAAGGAAAAAACCATCGTGGAGATCTTCCCGGACCAGAAGGATTTTGCCATTCGCACCTTCGGATTGCCCGGCGGCGCGGGTTATCTGGGCGTGTGCTTTGGCCGCGTCATCACCGCAAACTCGCCCGCCTCGCGGCCGAATTCCCCGAATTCTTGGGAGGCCGTGCTCTGGCATGAGTTCTGTCACGTCGTGACGCTCACGCTCACGAAAAACAAGATGCCGCGGTGGCTCAGCGAGGGCATCAGCGTCTACGAGGAGCGGCAGGCGCACGGCAACTGGGGAGAAAAAATGCGGCCGCGCTATCGCGCGATGATCCTCGGCGAGGACCTCACTCCGGTCAGCAAGCTCAGCGCCGCTTTTCTCCAACCGAAGTCTCCCGCCCATCTCGGCTTCGCGTATTATGAATCATCGATGGTTGTCGACTGGCTGGTGAGCAAATGGGGCCTGGAGAAGATGAAGCGCCTGCTTGCCGATCTCGCGCGCGGCGTGGAGATCAACACCGCGCTCGCCAGTCATTTCGAACCGATCGAAAAACTCGACGCCGAATTTGCGGCCCACGTGCAGGAGCTCGCGAAGAACACCGGGCCGAAACTCGACTGGACACCGCCCAAGCCCTCAGACCTGGCCAGCGCAAAGGGCCTTCAGGATTTCGTTGCGAAGAATCCCGACAATTTTGCCGCGCTCAACGAGGAAGGCAGGCAACTCATCGCCGAAAAGAAATGGGCCGAGGCCAAGGTCCCGCTGCAAAAGCTCATCGAGCGGTATCCCGAACAATCGGAACAGGGCAACGCGTATGCCATGCTCGCCCGCGTCCACCGGGAACTCGGCGAAGAAGAGGCCGAGATCGCCATGCTCAACAAGGTGACGGAGCGGAGCAGCGATGCCGTGGACGCCTACGAGCGGCTGATGAAGATCGGCCAGCAGCATCAGGACTGGCGCACGGTCGTCACCAACGCCGAGCGCTATGCCGCCGTCAATCCGCTAAGCCTGGAGCCACATTGGGCCGAAGCCCAGGCCCGCGAAGCGCTGGGCGAGAGACCGCAGGCCATCGCCGCCTATCGGACGATGTTGCAACTAGGACCGACCGACCCCGCCGAAGTCCACTACCGCCTCGCGAGACTGCTCCACGCCACACACGATCCCACCGCCAAACGCGAGGTGGTGCTCGCGCTCGAGGACGCCCCCCGTTTTCACGCCGCGCTCGATCTATTGCTGGAAATCACGAGCGACCCAAAAGCCAATCCCGCCGCCCCGGAAAAGAAAAAGATGCCATGAACATTCGTCCGCGCACCTTCCTCGCTTTTTTCCTCGTCTGCACAGCGAGCGTGGGATTGGCGCAGTTCCGGCGGCATCGCAACAGCGATGGACCGATTTACTATACGGAGGGTGGGCAACAAGTAGACTCGCGCACGGTGAAGACGGCTCGCGAAGTCGCCTCCCACAGCACCGACACGCCTGAATGGAAAAACCCGCCGGAATTCGAGCACGATGTCTTCACTTTCGTGCGCATCATCCGCGACCGCGATCCCGAAGGCTCGCCCACGGCGGGCAGTTGGATCACCGACTTTCCCGACAGCGACCTGAATCTCTCTTACCGCCTCCAGCAGATGACATCGATCAAGGTGGACCCGAATGGCCGCACCATCCGACTGACCGACAAGGATCTCCTGCGCTATCCATTCATCTACACGGTCGAACCCGGCGGCCTGCTCCTGCGCGAGGAGGAGGTGCCCATCCTGCGCGAGTATCTACTCAACGGCGGATTCCTCATGGTCGACGATTTCTGGGGCGAGTGGCAGTGGGAAGGCTTCGCCGAGCAGATGCGACGCGTCTTTCCGGAACGGCAGTTCGTGGACCTGCCCATGGACCATCCGATCTTCCATTGCGTGATCGACCTGCCGGGGCCTCTGAACAAGCTGCAAATCCCCAACGAGCGCCTCGGCGTGCGCAGCCAATACACCGGGGTCACTTGGGAGACCCACCCGCAGCGCGACGGGACCCTGGAAGAATGCACGGAGATGCACGTCCGCGGACTTTTCGACGACAAGGGCCGCCTCATGGTCATCGCCACGCACAACACCGACAACGGCGACGGCTGGGAACGCGAGGGCGAGAACGATTGGTTCTTCCACGAGTTTTCCGAGAAGCGGGCCTTCCCGCTGGGGATCAACATCATCTTCTACGCGATGACGCATTGAGTCGAAGCGGCACCGAGAAGATGAACTGACGAACGCGCGCATATGCCGAAGGCATTACATAAACCAGCCCAGGGTTGCCGAGCTTGCGAGGCTACCCTGGGTAGGCGTCCTAAAATAGAGCGCCCAACCCTGAAAGGGTTGAACCTTGCCGCCTCAAGTAGAAGCTCCAAGGCATTTTCCTTGGGTGCATGGGGTTCTTCAACTCCTTCAGAGTTGGGCGCGTTTTTGCGGCCAAGACCCAGGGTAGCTCGTTCCTCGCAACTCTGGGCTGAACTATCTAACGCCTTCGGCGTAGCCATTCGGCACCATCAACCCGGCATCGCACTGACCTCTGCCCTCCGGTCGCCAATCTCCGATCTCTCACCTCTTTCCCAATGACCCAACAACCACCTCCGCTCCCCGACGCTGACGCGAAAATCTTTGACGACCTCCAGGCAGCGAAGCCGCGGATGCTCGCCGAGCTCGGCAAGGCGATTGTCGGCCAACAGGACGTGATCGAGCAAATCCTCATCGCGTTGATGGCCGGCGGCCATTGCTTGATCACCGGCGCTCCGGGGCTGGCGAAAACGCTGCTCGTCAAGAGCATCGCGCAGATTTTCCACCTGGAGTTCCGGCGGGTACAATTCACGCCCGATCTTATGCCCACCGACATCACGGGCGTGGAAATTCTCCAGGACACGGACGAGGGCCGGCAGCTCACTTTCGTGAAGGGACCGATCTTTGGGAACATGATCCTCGCCGATGAAATCAATCGCACTCCTCCAAAAACGCAGGCAGCGCTGCTCGAAGCGATGCAGGAGCACCAGGTCACCGCGAGTGGGCGACGCTACGCGCTCCCCGAGCCGTTCTTCGTCCTGGCCACGCAGAACCCGATCGAGATGGAGGGCACCTATCCCCTCCCCGAGGCGCAGTTGGATCGGTTCATGTTCAATGTGGTTATCGACTATCTGCCCGAGGACGATGAAGTCACGGTCGTGCAGCGCACTACTTCGAGCGCGAGCGAAAAGATCGAGGCGCTCTTCACCGGAGACGGCGTGCTCGGATTCCATGCGCTCGTCCGCAAAGTACCGATCGCCGAGGATCTCGTGCGTTTCGCCGTGCGCCTCGCCGCGGCCACCCGCCCGCGGCAGAAGGGAACGCCGGATTTCGTGAATGACTGGGTGAGTTGGGGAGCCGGAACGCGCGCCGCGCAGTTTCTTACCTTGGGCGCGAAAGCGCGCGCATTGCTCCAGGGCCGGGCTTACGTGACGAAGGACGATATCATCGCCCTCGCCGCGCCCGTCCTGCGCCACCGCGTCCTGGTCAACTACCGCGCGGAGGCGGAAGGTGTGACCGTTGGCAAAGTCATTGAGCGCATCCTGGAAAGCGTGAACAGATAATGTCCGCCCGGGTCCCCTCTTTTCTCTTCGTACCGTCATGACCGCCGCGCCCACAAGCTTCCTCGACCCGGCGGCGCTGATGGCCATTCGCAATCTGGAATTGCGCGCCCGTAGCGTGGTCGAGGGCTTCTGGCACGGCCTGCATCGCAGCCCGTATCACGGCTTTTCCGTGGAGTTCACCGAATACCGGGCGTACTCGCCCGGGGACGATCCACGCTACCTCGACTGGAAACTCGTGGGCCGGACGGACCGGTACTTCATCAAGAAATTCGAGGATGAAACCAATCTGCGCTGCCATCTGCTCGTCGATAGCAGCCGTTCGATGACCTTCGGTTCGCGCGGCTACACCAAGGCCGATTACGGACGTACCCTGGCCGCGACACTCGGCTACTTCCTGGCGCAGCAAGGCGACGCCACGGGCCTGCTCACCTTCGACGAACGCGTGCGCGAATATCTTCCCGCCCGCCATCGCCCCGGCCATCTGCGACACCTCATGCTTGCGCTCGAGAAACCGGCCGCGGGCTCCGCGACGGACCTCGCCGCACCATTGCGAAGGATCGCGGAACTCACGCAAAAACGCGGGCTCATCGTGCTCATCAGCGACCTGCTGGCGCCGGTCGAATCGCTCGAAGCCCCACTCGCCTTGCTCACCGCCGCACGGCACGAGGTCATCGTCTTCCAAGTGCTGGACCCGGCCGAATTGACCTTTGATTTTCAGGCCGCGTCGCGCTTTCTCGATCTCGAAACCGGACGGGATCTATTCCTCGAACCCACCACGGCGCGCGCCGACTACCAGCGGCGGCTGGGCGAGCATCTCGACGCCGTGCGCGGGCTCTGCCAGCGACTCGGCATCGCCCACCACCAGCTTTCCACCGCGCAGCCCCTGGAACTCGCCCTCTTCGATTTCTTAAAATCGCGAGCCAGCCGCGGGAAAATCATCCGCCGGAGGAACGCCGCGTGACCGGAGGAATCTGTCTACGTAGCGTCGAACCGAGCAGAGCGAGATGCCTGCCGGAGGCAGCCCGGAAGGGTGGGAGCGGCAGCGACCAGGAATTTATTCGACGTACCGCCGAAGCTGGCGCTTCGGCTCGTCGAGTAAATCCCGCGCTACGTAAAGGCGCCATCCGCATATCTCGTTTGCACTACGATCGGCACGCAGCAGTTCAAAGTTTCGAGCGTAGTTCTCTGACCTCTGATCTCCGACCTCTGATCTCTGGAAAGGTGGCGGCATGAACTTCCTCGCCCCCCTCTTCGCTCTCGGCGCGCTCGCGGTCATCGGACCGATCCTGTTTCATCTCATCCGGCGCACCACGCGCGAAGTCACCCCTTTCAGCACGCTCATGTTCCTGCGGCCCTCCCCACCGCGGGTCACCAAGCGCAGCCGGTTGGAAAATCTTTGGCTCTTGCTGGCGCGCTGTCTCGTCGTCGGTCTGCTCGCGCTCGCCTTTTCCCGGCCGTTTCTGCCTCGCGCGACACCGGCCCCGCCCCCCGGCTCGAATCAGCGCACCGTGCTCCTCGTGGACACGAGCGCGAGCATGCGCCGGGAAAAACTGTGGGCCGACGCGCTGATCCGCGTCGAGCACCGGCTGCGCTCCGTGAAACCCGGGGATGAAATCGCCCTGCTCACCTTCGACGGTCAGGCGCGAACGGTCCTCGGCTTTGAGGAATGGCGCAAACTACCCATCGACGAACGGGCCTCGACCGCCAGCCAGCGCCTGTCGGCCATCACCCCCGGATGGGCGGCCACGGCGCTCGACGACGCGTTGCTCCATGCGGTGGAAGTACTCGATCAAGCGGGCGAAACCCAGCCGGGCCGGCGCGAGATTGTCGTGATCAGCGACTTGCAGGAAGGCTCGCGCCTGGATGGATTGCAGGGTTTCCAGTGGCCGGTCGGGTTGACCGTCACCCTCGACACCGTGTCCGGACCCAACCGGCCCAACGCCAGCGTGGCCTGGATTTCCGAAAGCGAAGAGAACGACAAGCCGGGCGACGAAACGCCGCTGCGCCTGCGCGTCACGAATTCGGTGGACGCCAAACGCGAACAATTTCAGATCCGCTGGAAGACGGCGCCGGATTCGCCCCAGGTCGCCCCGATCGAGGCCTACGTGCCGGCTGGGCAGAGCCGCATCGTCCGTGCGTCGAAGCCCCCTGCGGGCGCTACAGCGCTTGTTCTCACGGGTGACGAAACGGACTTCGATAATACCCTGCACGTTGTTCCGCCCGTCGCGGCGCAATTGCCCGTGCTGTTCGTCGGCCCCGATGCCGATGAAGATTCCCACAGCGCGCTCTACTATCTGCGCCGGGCCTTTCCACGGACGGCGCGGCAGAACATCCAGATCACCGCCCATCGCGCCGAGGAGGCGGTTCCGGCCTTCCAATTGCAACAGGCGCAATTGCTCGTGCTCGGGGAGCCCGTCGCCGAAGCGCCGCTCGCGTCCGCCCGGCAATTCGCGAAAGACGGGAAGATTGTCATCCTGCCGCTGAACGCGGCGTCCACCGCGGAGATGGCCGCACGCTTGCTGGAAATCCCCACCCTGCCCGCTAGCGAAGCTCCGGCCAAGGACTATGCCATTCTCGCGCAGATCGACTTTCAGCACCCCCTCTTCGCCGCCTTCGCCGATCCCCGGTTCAGCGATTTTACCAAGATTCATTGGTGGAAACATCGGAAGATCGATGTCGCGCCGCTGGCGGGCGCGCGGGTGCTGGCGCGTTTCGATGACGGCGACCCGGCGGTCGTCCAAGTGCCGCTGGGAAAAGGCAGCGTCATGGTCCTGGCCAGCAGTTGGCGCCCCGCGGACAGCCAGCTCGCACTCTCCTCGAAGTTCGTTCCCCTGCTTCACGCGCTGCTCGACCAGAGCAGCAATCTTCCCGCGCAGAAGGCGCAATACTTCGTCGGCGAAGAGGTGCCACTCCCCGGCGGTCCGCAACCGCTTAACGTGCGCAAGCCCGATGGAACCGAGGTCTCCGCCGCTCCCGGAACGAAGTTTTCCGCCACGGACCAGCCGGGCGTTTACATCGTGAGTCCTGGGACTTCGAGGTTCGTAGTCAACCTGTCGCCGGATGAAAGCCGCCTGGCGCCGCTGCCTCCGGACCGTCTCACCAGCCTCGGTGTGCCGCTCCACACCGAGCACGAGACACCCACCCAAATCGCCCGGCGGGAGGGCCTGGCGCAGGCGGCGGAGATCGAGAACCAGCAAAAGCTCTGGCGATGGCTGCTCGTGGCCGCCCTCGGACTGTTGTTGCTAGAAACGCATTTTGCCGGGAAACTCTCCCGCACATCCGGCAGTTCAACCGTCGCGCCTATATGATCACGCCGCTGCTCCACACTGTCCTCGAACCGGTGGTTTCGCGTCACCGCAACCTGCGCCGTCTCCGCTGGCAGGCCCTCGGCCTGGCCATGTTGGCCGCTGGCATCGCCATCGCCGTGGCTGTCGACGCCCATGTTCCGGCTCCATTCGCGCTTTCGCTGCTCCTGCTGGCTTTGATTCTTTGGGTGGCGAGCCGGGCGGTGCGAGGCTGGAATCCTGATGTCACCGATGTCGCCCGGCGCATTGAAGAGCGGCACCCCGAACTCCACGCTCTTCTGGTCACCGCCGTGGAGCAGAAGCCCGAGCCGAAATCCGGGAAGCTCAATTTCCTCCAGCAGCGGATCATCCACCAGGCGGTCGAGGAAGGCCGCAAAACGAACTGGCTGGACACGGTGCCGGGCTGGCGCCTCTGGAGTTGGCGGGCGGCGGTGCTCGTCCTCGCGGCGGGCATCCTCCTTTTCACCTTCAAGGTTCCAGCTGAGGCGCGGAAGTCCGTTGCCGGTGCGAAAGCCGAGGAGGGCGTCACGGTGAACCCGGGTGATACCTCGCTCGAACGGGGCTCGGGGCTGATCGTGCTCGCGAATTTCCACAGCAATGTGCCGGGCGAAGCGACACTCGTCATCGAGCCGAAGAACCAGTCGCCCCAGCGCATTTCGCTGGTCAAGAATCTCGACGATCCCGTCTTTGGCGGCGGGCTGCCGGAAGTGGATGGCGACCTGATGTATCACGTCGAGTATGCCGGAAAATCCACGCGCGACTTCTCCGTGAAAGTCTTCGAGCATCCGCGGCTCGATCGCGCCGATGCCACGCTCCACTACCCGGAGTACACGAAGCTGCCCGAAAAAGCGGTGCCCGACACGCGCCGCGTCAGCGCCGTGGAAGGGACGAAACTGGACGTGGCGTTCCAACTCAACAAGCCGGTGAAATCCGCCACGCTCGTGGCCAAGGACGGAACGAAGATCCCGCTGGAGGTCGCGCCCGACAAGAGCTTGGCGACGCTGAGCAGCTTCGCGGTAAAGGCCACGCAGACCTATGAATTGAAACTCGAGGACGCGGATGGACGCGCCAACAAGTTACCCGCGCAATTCATCGTCG